>ENA-OPVU01000833-OPVU01000833.1-human-gut-metagenome-genome-assembly--contig:-NODE-833-length-18746-cov-7.264673_pt1 | contig 18746 bp, 18 predicted proteins | sample MGYA00241497_ERZ501986 | MGnify/ENA primary metagenome ERZ501986 (study PRJEB25962, sample SAMEA2042995) | human gut metagenome | biome: human gut; feature: human-associated habitat; material: faeces...
GCCTGGCGGCGAAGAGCAGCAGTAAAAAACGGGCCCCTGGGGGCCCGTTTTGCGTTTGGCTTAGTGGGCGGCTTCCGCCGGGCTGTTCACCTGACGACAGTAAAGTTCATAACGCTGGCAAAACCATTCACGATGCTCTTCATCCATATTGCCGACAATGGCCTGAAGATCAACTGGCTGGCCTTGCGCGTGCATTCTGGCGAAACTCCGCGCCAAAAAATCAAAATTCTTCATTGAATACATATCGTTATGGTTCATGCGCATACTCCTTCAGCGGTGGATGTTCTGATCAGTCATATGCCTTTTACTCACTTCAGTATTTACGCTTACCTTAACGCGATTTGTACGAAAAATGCGCTTAACATGATTATTTATTGCGCTAAATCATTTTCCACATGATTAAATAAAAACGGCCCGCGATATCTCCATCGCGGGCCGTGATGCTTCACCGTACAAGCCGGTGAATAGCGAAAAACTTATTTATCGCTATCTTTTTGTATTTTCTTAATAATATTGGTGGTCGAGCAGCCATCTTCAAAGTTGAGCACCAGCACTTCGCCGCCGTTAGCCCAGACTTCTTCGCTGCCGGCGATCTGTTCCGGCTTATAATCGCCGCCTTTGACCAGCAGGTCCGGCAGGATACCGGCAATCAGCCGCTGCGGGGTGTCTTCCTCGAAGGAGACCACCCAGTCGACGGCCTCCAGCGCCCCCAGCACGATCATCCGCTGCTCCAGCGGGTTCACCGGGCGGGTTTCGCCTTTCAGACGTTTGGTTGAGGCATCGCTGTTAACCGCCACGATCAGACGGTCGCCCAGCTTGCGCGCATTCGCCAGATAGGAGACATGGCCGGCATGCAGAATATCGAAGACCCCGTTGGTCATCACCACTTTCTCACCGCGCTTGCGCGCTGCCGCAACCGCCTGTTTGAGTTCCTCTTCGCTCATCACGCCAAAGCCGGTCTCAGCCCGGCCGCGGACCGCGTTTTCCAGCTCGACAGGAGAAACGGTGGAGGTTCCCAGCTTACCGACCACCACGCCCGCCGCGGCGTTGGCGAAATAGCAGGCCTCTTCCAGGGTGTTGCCGGAGGCCAGGGTCGCCGCCAGCACGCCAATCACCGTGTCGCCGGCGCCGGTGACATCGTACACTTCCTGGGCCTGGGTCGGCATATGCAGCGGCGGACGCCCCGGCTGCAGCAGCGTCATCCCCTGCTCAGAACGCGTCACCAGCAGCGCTGACAGTTCAAATTCGGCGATGAGCTTCATGCCGCGTTCAACGATCTCCGCTTCATCCTGACACTTGCCCACCACCGCTTCAAACTCAGAGAGGTTCGGGGTGAGCAGCGTCGCGCCGCGGTAGCGTTCGAAATCGGTGCCTTTCGGATCGATCAGCACCGGCACGCCCGCTTCACGGGCGAGCTTGATCATCGTCTGGACGCTGGTCAGCGCCCCTTTGGCGTAGTCCGAGAGGACCAGTGCGCCAATGGATCCCAGCGCCTGCTGAATGCGCTCATGCATCGGCTGCGGATCCACGCCGGAGAAGCCCTCTTCAAAGTCGAGGCGGATCAGCTGCTGATTGCGCGACAGCACCCGCAGCTTGGTGATGGTCGGGTGAGTCGGGACGGAGACGAAGTCGCACTTCACATTCACATTGGCCAGCGCCTGGCTCAGCGCGCGGGCAGCGTCATCAATCCCGGTCAATCCCACCAGGCGCGACGTTGCCCCCAGGGAGGCGATGTTCATCGCTACGTTTGCCGCGCCGCCAGGACGTTCTTCGATATTTTCCACCTTCACCACCGGCACCGGGGCTTCCGGGGAAATACGACTGGTGGGGCCGTACCAGTAGCGGTCCAGCATCACATCACCCACCACCAACACTCCTGCACGTTCAAACTCCGGCAGCGTTACTTTCATGACTCTCTCCTGCGAGACGCAAACTTTGCGCGCGATAATAGCACACCCGATTTTATAGTTAAGCCATCAGCCACTTCTGCCAGCTGGCGCTGACCTGCTCACGCTCCTGGCTGAAGGCCTCTGGCGCCACGTGTCCCGGCTGCTCCTGCAGGGCCAGGTGATGGAGCGCATCACGCAAGGTGGTGTACGCATGCGTTAAGGCGCGCGCCTCCTCCTCGTCCATGATGTCGTTCTGCGCCAGCAGCTCAAGAATACGCACGTTGTCAGACCAGCGGGTCAGCTTCGGCTTGTCACTGGCATAGCGTAGGACCAGATACTGGGTAATAAATTCAATATCGGTGATCCCGCCGGCATCGGCTTTGATATCAAAACGATCGGGATGTTTGTTGCCAAGGTGGGCGCGCATCTTCTCGCGCATCTCGCGAACCTCGGTCTGCAGGGTCGTCCCCTCCCGCGGGGTGGTCAGGATATCGCGACGAATGGCGTCAAAGCGCGCCTGCAGCGCCGGGTCGCCATAGACCACGCGGGCGCGCACCAGCGCCTGATGTTCCCACGTCCAGGCTTCGTTCTGCTGATAGTCAGCAAACGCGTCGGCGGTGGTGACCAGCATCCCCGCCGCGCCAGAAGGACGCAGCCGGGCGTCCACTTCGTAGAGAATACCGGACGAGGTGCGGGTGCTGAACAGGTGCATGATCCGCTGGGCCAGCCGCAGGTAGAACTGACGGCCGTCAATCTCCCGCTCGCCGTCGGTCATCACCTCCGCCGGGCAGTCATGGAGGAACACCAGATCGAGATCGGAGCTGTAGCCCAGCTCCCAGCCGCCAAGCTTACCGTAGCCGACGACGGCGAAGCCGCGACCCTGGCGATCGTGCAGGTGGGTCGGCTGGCCGTAGCGAGCGACCATCTGCCCCCATGCCTGCTGCACCACCGCGTCGAGGATCGCTTCGGCAAGCCAGGTTAAGTGATCGCTGACCTTCATCACCGGCAGGGTGCCAGCGATATCCGCCGCCGCGATATGCAGCTGCTGCGCCTGCTTAAACTGGCGCAACGCCTCCAGCTGCTGCTCTTCATCCTCTTCCGGCACACGCAGCAGGTACTGGCGCAGCTCGTCGCGATAGGCATCGGTCGCCGTCGGCTGATAGAGGGTGCTGGGATCCAGCAGCTCATCCAGCAGCAGCGGGTGGCGCGCCAGCTGGCTGGCGACCATCGGCGACGCCGCGCAGAGCGTGATCAGGTGCTTCAGCGCGCCGGGGAATTCGCTCAGCAGCTCAAGATAGGTGGTACGGGTGACGATCCCGGTCAACAGCGGCGTGATCCGCGCCAGAGGCAGCGGCGCATCGGCGCGCGAGCAGATTTCGCTCAGCAGATGCGGCATCAGCTGATCCAGCACCTGGCGGCCGCGCGGGCCGATGGTGCGCCGATCCAGCTCTTTACGAAAATCGGCAATCAGCGCCAGCACGCTACGGCGGTCGGTATCGTTTAAATGCGCCAGCGCCGGGCTGGCGTCATCTTCTTCCAGCGCATCCTGCCACAGCTCGCGCCAGTACTCGGCCAGTTGCTCATCCGGGGACTGATCCTCATCATCGCCGATCAGTTCATTAAACACTCGCCGCACGTTGGCCATCTGGCTCGCCAGCTGCGCGCTCAGCGTCTCCCAGTCTTCGGTATGCATCCCCCACGCCAGCCTGGCGCGGTTAAGTTCATCCTGCGGCAGGGTCTGGGTCTGTTCATCGTTGATGCTTTGCAGCAGGTTTTCCAGCCGGCGCAGGAACAGATAGGCCTCGCGCAGCAGCGCCGCGTCGCCTTCCGGCAGCAGATGTAGCTCATCAATCGCCGCCAGCGTCGGCAGCAGGGCGCGCTGCTGCAGTGCAGGTTCGCGACCACCGCGGATCAGCTGAAAGACCTGAACGATAAACTCAATTTCACGGATCCCGCCGGCGCCGAGCTTGATGTTGTCTTTCAGCCCGCGACGCCGCACTTCGCGGGCGATCATGCCTTTCATGTTACGCAGCGACTGGATCACGCTGAAGTCGATATAACGGCGGAAGACGAAAGGACGGAGCATCGCGCGCAACTCGCTGGCGTACACGCCTTCGTTATCGCCCATGATCCGCGCTTTCACCATCGCATAGCGTTCCCAGTCCCGACCCTGCTCCTGGTAATAATCTTCCAGTGCCGCAAAGCTGAGTACCAGCGGCCCACTGTCGCCAAACGGCCGCAGGCGCATGTCAACCCGATAGACAAAGCCGTCCTGCGTCGGCTGGTCAAGGGCCTTGATCAGCCGCTGCCCCAGACGGGTAAAGAACTGGGCGTTATCCAGCTCGCGGCGGCCGCCGCGGGTGGCGCCATGCTCAGGCCAGGCAAAGATCAGATCGATATCGGAAGAGAAGTTCAGCTCGCCGCCGCCCAGCTTTCCCATCCCGAGGATCAGCAGCGGCTGCGGCTGGCCCTCGGCATTGCATGGTGTTCCCCACTCCTTACAGCAGGCGGCGTACAGCCAGTCGCGGGCGGCGACAATCAGCGTCTCAGCCAGGGCGCTCAGCTGCTGCAGAGTCTCTTCTTCGCTCACCAGCGACAGCGCCTGCGCCCAGGCGATGCGGACCATCATCTGGCGGCGGAAGAGACGCAGCTCTCGCATCAACCCCGCTTCGTCAGTGACTGGCTGCAGACGATCCTGCAGCCAGGCCTCGTAATGCCGCCACTCTTCCGCCTCCGGCGAGGAGTCCGCAAGCTCATTCAGCCAGCCCGGCTGGGCGATCACACTCTGTTCGACAAAATCGCTGAACGCCATGACCGACCTGGCCTGTGGGCTCAGTTCTGCAATGGGAAAATCCGCTGGCAGACGGTCAGCGACCGTCTGCCAGTGCTGCTGTAATTGCGGAGAAAGCGGCATCATAAGGGCTCCCTGGCCTGAAATTATCGTTTTCCACTATGCAGCCAGAACGGCTCGGCAGCCAGCGCCTGGCGACGGAAATATTCAAAGACGCTGCGATCGTCATGTGCTATTGCACGGTGAAGCTCCTGCCAGTTCTCCAGCCACGGCGCGACGGCGTCGCCATAGGCGCCCGCCAGCAGCTGGACGCTGTCGATGTCACGGGACAGCTTCGGCAACTGGTCGGCGGCATCTTCGACCGCCAGATGCTGCACGGCGCCGCGCAGCTCGGCCGCCACCCGCGAGAGGTTAATATCGGCAAACCGTTTGAACGATCCGGCTATTTTTTTCTCTCCCGCCTCGTTGAGGAACGGACGCCAGCCGCGCTGGACCAGCCATTCAGTCAGGGCCAGTTTGGCGCCGACGACCTCGGTGCGGAATAACGCCTCGTCGGCGGTGTCCGCGGCCAGCAGAACGGCTTCGGCGTCGTTCAGCAACGCGCGGAGCTGGGTGGTCGCCTTACGCGGCACGATGCCGCCGAACAGCACGAGGGTATGGCGCACGCGGGCTAACGCCAGCAGGATTTCCGCTTTGGCTTTCGCATTGCCGCGCAGCCATACTTCGTCGTGATACAGCCAGTGCGCCAGGGCGCTCTCCAGCGCCGCCTCCAGCCCTTGCTCCACGCTGGCCTTCGCCGCCACCGCCAGCACCGTCAGCGAGGTGACGGGACGCTCGCCATTGCCTTGCGCCAGATGATACCCGCGCGCGGCTTTGCTCAGGCTCCCCTGACGCAGGACGCCGCTCTCCAGCAGACGGTGCGCAAGGCGCAGCAGATCGGCAGTCTCCCCGGCAAGCAGCTCCAGCTCCAGTTCGCAGATCGGCTCCTGATGTTCGCCAGCCTTCACTTCGCCGCGATCGAGGGCGATCTCAATCTCACTATTCCCTTCCTGTATCACCCAACGTTCACGAGCAAAATCAGTGCTGAACAGCGGCTGGACATGCTCCGCCAGTGCGGCCGGGAGCTCGCCTTGCGGCCAGACCTCCGCCGGCAGGCGCTCAAGCGCCAGCTCCGGTTTATCCAGTGGGATATTGTATTCCGGACGCTGGTGCAGCCCCCCTACCACCCGGCCGGCAATTTTCAGCGTCATTTCATAACGCCCCTGGTCGCCGCGGATGCGCAGCCCCATATCGTGACGACGCAGCCAGTTATCGGCGGTTTCGTAATAAATGTTCAGTAACTGGCCCGCAGGCGTATGTTTCGCCTCGAGCGCATTGAGCTGCTCGCGCAGCGTCTCTACCCCATTCTGAGCGACGATAAACTTGAGTTCGATTTCTTGAGCCATGACTGAATTCTTCCGCTTCTGTGCTGCGCCGACAAATTGCGGCGAACTTACGACGATATTTTTTGTCAGTAGATAGTATTTTGCGGCGAATCGCCATGCAACGCGCTTTTTGCCGGGCCACCTCCTGGATGATTCCGATTGTGGTGGAAAACTTTGCGTCGCTCTGGCGATGCCTCTACTATCGTTCCACTTTTTATGACCAAACGATGACCTGATGCCAAAATTACGCCTGATTACTTTTACTTTGCTCGCGCTTAGCGCCGCTACGGCGGTTCACGCAGAAGAAAAGCGCTACGTTTCCGATGAGCTGAACACCTGGGTTCGCAGCGGCCCGGGCGATAATTATCGTCTGGTCGGCACCATCAACGCCGGGGAAGAAGTGTCGGTGCTGCAAACGAACGACAGCACCAGTTACGCGCAGGTCCGCGACAGCAATGGCCGTACCGCCTGGATCCCGTTGAAAGAGCTGAGCAATGAGCCCAGCCTGCGCACCCGCGTCCCGGATCTGGAAAACCAGGTCAAAACGCTGACCGATAAGCTGAACAACATCGACGCCACCTGGAACCAGCGCACGGCGGATATGCAGAAGAAAGTCGCCGGCAGCGACAGCGCGATTAACGCGCTGAAGGACGAGAACCAGAAGTTGAAAAACGAGCTGGTGGTCGCGCAGAAGAAGGTGAATGCGGCGAATCTGCAGCTTGATGACAAACAGCGCACCATTATCATGCAGTGGTTCATGTACGGCGGCGGCGTGCTCGGCGTCGGTCTGCTGCTGGGTCTGGTGCTGCCGCATCTGGTGCCAAGCCGCAAACGTAAAGACCGGTGGATGAACTAATTCGTCTTCTCTGCCAGACTTACGTATCATCTTGCGAAAAACAGATACGGGAGAATCGGGCGTGAAGAGCTATCTGGTCGGCGGTGCGGTGCGCGATGCGCTATTAGGGCTGCCGGTCAAAGACCGAGACTGGGTGGTGGTGGGCGCCACCCCGCAACAGATGCTTGACGCGGGCTACCAACAGGTAGGCCGCGACTTTCCCGTGTTCCTCCATCCGCAAAGCCGGGAGGAGTATGCCCTGGCCCGTACCGAGCGCAAATCCGGCGCGGGCTATACCGGTTTTACCTGCTATGCCGCCCCGGACGTGACCCTCGAAGCCGATCTGCTGCGCCGCGACCTGACGGTCAACGCCCTCGCCCAGGATGCCGATGGCACGATCATCGACCCCTACGGCGGGCAAAACGATCTCCGCCTGCGCCTGCTGCGCCATGTCTCTCCCGCCTTTAGCGAAGATCCGCTGCGCGTGCTGCGTGTGGCGCGCTTTGCTGCCCGCTATGCGCATCTGGGCTTTCGCATTGCCGAAGAAACCCAGGCCCTGATGCATGCGATGGTTGAGGCCGGTGAGCTGGCGCATTTAACGCCGGAGCGGGTGTGGAAAGAGACGGAAAGCGCGTTAACCACCCGCAATCCGCAGGTCTTTTTCCAGACGCTGCGCGACTGCCAGGCTCTTAAGGTGCTGTTTCCGGAAATTGACGCGCTGTACGGCGTGCCGGCCCCGGCGAAGTGGCACCCGGAAATCGATACCGGCCTGCACACCCTGATGACCGTCACGATGGCCGCGATGCTGTCGCCGGATGTCGACGTGCGTTTCGCCACCCTGTGTCATGACCTCGGTAAAGGACTGACGCCGAAAGCGCTCTGGCCGCGTCACCACGGCCATGGCCCGGCGGGCGTCAAGCTGGTAGAACAGCTCTGCGCGCGTCTGCGGGTGCCAAACGATATCCGCGATCTCGCGAAACTGGTGGCGGAGTACCATGACTTGATCCACACCCTGCCGATCCTGCAGCCGAAAACCCTCGTCAAACTCTTCGACAGCATTGACGCCTGGCGCAAACCGCAGCGCGTGCAGCAGATCGCCCTGACCAGCGAAGCCGACGTCCGCGGACGCACCGGTTTCGAGGCCAGCGATTACCCGCAAGGGCGCCTGCTGCTTGAGGCCTGGGAAGTGGCGCAGTCTGTCTCCACCAAAGAGGTCGTGGCGGCGGGCTTTAAAGGGGCGGAAATTCGCGAAGAGCTGACGCGGCGGAGAATTGCTGCGGTGGCGCAGTGGAAGGAACAGCGTTGCCCCCAGCCGCAAGGCTGAGGGCACTGGTCTTAGAAGAAGACCACGTAAACGGCTGCCGCCACGATAAAGCGGTAGATAGCGAACGGAATAAACGAGATCCGTTTGATCAGCTGCAGGAAGGTTTTAATCGCAATCAGCGCCACGATAAACGCCATCACGAAGCCGACGGCAAACATCGGCACATCGCCCATGTTCAGGAAGCCGATGCTCTTGTAGACGTCCAGCACGGTGGCGCCCATCATCATCGGTACCGCCAGCAGGAAAGAGAACTCCGACGCCGCGTAGCGGCTGACGCCCATCAGCATGCCGCCGGAGATAGTCGCCCCCGAGCGCGAGAACCCCGGCCACAGCGCCAGACACTGAAAGCAGCCGATGACAAACGCCTGACGATAGGTCATATCGTCAATCCCGACCGCGCGCGGCTGTTTCGGCTTGAGTACTTCCGCCGCAATCAGCAATACGCCGCCGACAATCAGGGCGTACATCACGTTTACCGGGTTAAATAAGGATTTAATGGTGTCGTGGAAAATCAGCCCCAGCACCACCGCGGGGATCATGCCGAGGAGGATATGGATAAGCGACAAGCGACCGCTGCCTTTGCCTTCATGCTCCGGCGGCCTGCCGAAATGGATGCCGATCAGACCGAACAAACGACGCCAGAACATCACCACTACGGCGAGTATCGAGCCTAGCTGAATAACCACTTCAAAGGTATTTGCCGTATCACCTTCAAACCCCAGCAGGTGACCAACAATAATCATATGACCGGTACTGGAAACAGGTAAAAACTCTGTCAACCCCTCAACCACACCCAATATTGCCGCCACCAGCAGCGAGTGTATATCGCTCATTCAATTAAACCCTTTAAAAAGTAAAATGAAAAAAACCAGGAACACATTATCGATCAACAGGCGCAACCCGACAGCCAGAGCGCGCGTAATCCGCAGCGTACAGGAAGTACACACGGATTCGTCCACCGTTCTGGAAGGACATCGCCAGTAAAATTGCCTGATGACCGGATGCTATGACCGGTATAAACGCAATTTGTTTAACAAGTATGACCTGAAAAGTTTTGTTTCAGATTAAGGCCACGTTCAATAATCACACCGACATTTGCCGCGCGGGCCACGGCGCCAGGTTTGCTGACTTTAATACGCACCCATGGCGACTGGAATGTTTCCAGCAGCAGGTCGGCCACTTCTTCCGCCACCCGCTCCACTAACGCGAATTTTCCCCTCTCCACATGCGCGATCACTCGCTCGCTGATATCAGCATAGCTGAGGCAGTCGCTGACATCATCGCTGGCGGCCGCCTTGCGGTTATCCCATGCAATTTCGATATCGAACACCAGCTTCTGCTCAATGGTTTGTTCCCAGTCATAAACACCAATGGTGGTGATTACCGAAAGTTGCTCTATAAATACAATATCCATCACGCCCTGCCTGCTTTTTAGCTAAACCGGATACCACTTCCGGCGAATTATGCGTATTATCCACAGATGCAGAGAATACAACGACATTTTCAAAACGGAACAGCGTTATGAGTGCAATCGCGCCTGGACTGGTACTCCTCGCCTACCTCTGCGGCTCCATTTCCAGCGCCATTCTGGTATGTCGCCTTGCTGGCCTGCCCGACCCACGCGACAGCGGCTCAGGCAACCCCGGGGCCACTAACGTACTACGAATTGGCGGAAAAGGGGCGGCCGTAGCGGTACTTATTTTTGATGTGCTGAAGGGCATGCTCCCGGTGTGGGGCGCCTGGGCGCTGGGCCTTACGCCGTTCTGGCTGGGGTTAGTGGCGATTGCCGCCTGCGTGGGCCATATCTGGCCAGTCTTCTTTCATTTCCGCGGTGGTAAAGGCGTCGCCACGGCCTTCGGCGCTATCGCCCCCATCGGTCTCGATCTGACCGGGGTGATGGCCGGGACCTGGCTGCTGACCATCCTGCTCAGCGGCTACTCATCCCTTGGCGCTATCGTCAGCGCGCTTATCGCGCCTTTCTACGTCTGGTGGTTTAAACCACAGTACACTTTTCCGGTGTCGATGCTCTCCTGCCTGATCCTCCTGCGCCATCATGACAACATTCAGCGTCTGTGGCGCCGCCAGGAGAGCAAAATCTGGACCCGGATGAAGAAGAAAAAAGCGCCAGAGCAGAAATAATCTCCCCTCCCGGCCCCGTCTGCCGGGAGGATCCCCGGGCCTGTTTGCCCATCTCACCCGCACTTTTGCTCCACGTCGTCATGATACGCGGTAATCGCCGCATCCCCCTTTTATAACAACGCGTTATCGGCAACTAAAAGCAAAAGTTCCGCCGCCTGCTGGCATCGGGGACGGGCCCGCCCTCCCGCTTTATCCGCCGCGGCCAGTCAGCGGATAAGGATATTGACGGCAAAGATTATCCGGGTGAATAATCCGGAGCGGTTATACCGCTTTCCCCTCGCGCCCGTCGCGACGCGCCGGGTAACGAATGACATAAGCGTTTCGTATGACCGGGATAAACTCCCGCCGATCAATACTCATTGCTGCTGTTTTATCTTGATTTTGCAGGGGCGCAACATTGCACGGCACCGTGTTACCACCACTCAAAAAAGGCTGGCAGGCTACGCTGGATCTCCGCTTTCAGCAGGCCGGAGGCAAGACCGTTCTCGCCAGCGCCCAACACGTCGGCCCGCTGACCGTCCAGCGCCCGTTTTACCCGGAAGAAGAGACCTGTCACCTCTATCTGCTTCACCCGCCCGGTGGCATCGTCGGCGGTGATGAGCTGACAATTAGCGCCCATCTTGACCCCGGCTGCCATACGCTGATAACCATGCCTGGCGCCAGCAAGTTTTACCGCAGCAGCGGTGCGCAAGCGCTATTGCGCCAGCAGTTGACCCTCGCCCCGCAGACGACCCTGGAGTGGCTCCCGCAGGATGCCATCTTCTTTCCCGGGGCCAATGCCCGGCTGTCCACCACCTTTCATCTTTGCGCCTCCAGCACGCTGCTGGCATGGGATCTACTCTGCCTTGGCCGCCCGGTGATTGGTGAAACCTTCAGCCACGGCACCCTCAGCAACCGGCTGGAAGTGTGGGTGGATGAGATACCGCTGCTGGTTGAGCGCCTGCACCTGCAGGAGGGAGAGCTGTCCAGCGTCGCCGAACGTCCCTGGGTCGGCACTTTGCTGTGCTATCCGGCTACCGATGCCCTGCTCGACGGGGTGCGCGACGCGCTGGCGCCGCTCGGTCTCTACGCTGGCGCCAGCCTGACCGACCGCCTGCTGACGGTGCGTTTCCTCAGTGACGATAATCTGATTTGCCAACAGGTGATGCGCGACGTCTGGCAGTTTCTGCGCCCTCATCTCACCGGCAAATCCCCCGTACTTCCCCGAATCTGGCTGACTTAAGAGAACGTTATGGAACTGACCCCCCGAGAAAAAGACAAGCTGTTGCTGTTTACCGCCGCGCTGGTGGCGGAACGCCGCCTGGCCCGCGGCCTGAAGCTCAACTATCCGGAGTCCGTGGCCCTCATCAGCGCCTTTATTATGGAAGGCGCCCGCGACGGCAAAAGCGTGGCCTCACTGATGGAGGAAGGCCGTCACGTCCTGACCCGCGAGCAGGTGATGGAGGGCGTCCCGGAAATGATCCCGGATATCCAGGTCGAAGCCACCTTTCCGGACGGTTCGAAGCTGGTCACCGTTCACAACCCGATAATCTGAGGTAGCGCCATGATCCCCGGTGAATATCACGTTAAGCCCGGTCAGATAGCCCTGAATACCGGCCGGGCGACCTGCCGCGTGGTCGTTGAGAACCACGGCGATCGACCGATTCAGGTCGGTTCGCACTACCATTTCGCCGAGGTCAACCCGGCGCTGAAGTTCGACCGTCAGCAGGCCACTGGCTATCGTCTGAATATCCCGGCCGGCACGGCGGTACGTTTTGAACCCGGCCAGAAACGCGAGGTCGAGCTGGTGGCCTTCGCCGGTCACCGCGCTGTCTTCGGCTTCCGCGGCGAGGTCATGGGCCCTCTGGAGGCAAACGATGAGTAATATTTCACGCCAGGCCTATGCCGATATGTTCGGCCCCACCGTCGGCGACAAGGTGCGCCTGGCCGATACCGAGCTGTGGATCGAGGTGGAAGATGATTTGACCACCTACGGAGAAGAGGTCAAATTCGGCGGCGGCAAAGTGATCCGCGACGGGATGGGTCAGGGACAGATGCTGGCCGCCGACTGTGTCGACCTGGTGCTCACCAACGCGCTGATCGTTGATCACTGGGGGATCGTCAAGGCCGATATCGGCGTGAAGGACGGCCGGATCTTCGCCATCGGCAAAGCCGGCAATCCCGATATCCAGCCCAACGTCACCATCCCCATCGGCGCCGCGACGGAAGTGATTGCCGCCGAAGGCAAGATCGTCACCGCCGGCGGGATCGATACCCATATTCACTGGATCTGTCCGCAACAGGCGGAAGAGGCGCTGGTCTCCGGCGTGACCACCATGGTCGGCGGCGGCACCGGCCCGGCCGCAGGCACCCACGCCACCACCTGTACTCCGGGCCCGTGGTATATCTCACGCATGCTGCAGGCGGCCGACAGCCTGCCGGTCAATATCGGCCTGCTGGGCAAGGGCAACGTTTCTCAGCCGGATGCCCTGCGCGAGCAGGTGGCGGCGGGCGTCATTGGCCTGAAAATCCACGAGGACTGGGGCGCCACGCCGGCGGCGATCGACTGTGCGTTAACCGTCGCCGATGAAATGGATATTCAGGTCGCCCTGCACAGCGACACCCTCAATGAGTCCGGTTTTGTGGAAGACACCCTCGCCGCCATCGGCGGGCGCACTATTCACACCTTCCATACCGAAGGGGCCGGCGGCGGCCATGCGCCGGACATCATCACCGCCTGCGCCCACCCGAACATTTTACCGTCGTCCACCAACCCAACGCTGCCCTACACCCTCAACACCATCGATGAACATCTCGATATGCTGATGGTCTGCCACCATCTGGACCCGGACATTGCTGAGGACGTGGCCTTTGCCGAATCGCGCATTCGCCGGGAAACCATCGCCGCGGAAGACGTGCTGCACGACCTCGGCGCCTTCTCGCTCACCTCCTCCGATTCGCAGGCCATGGGTCGCGTCGGGGAAGTGGTCCTCCGCACCTGGCAGGTGGCGCACCACATGAAGGTGCAGCGCGGAGCGCTGGCGGAAGAGACCGGGGATAACGACAACTTCCGTGTGAAGCGCTACATCGCCAAATACACTATCAACCCGGCGCTGACCCACGGCATCGCGCACGAAGTCGGATCCATTGAGGTGGGTAAGCTGGCGGACCTCGTGGTTTGGTCACCAGCCTTCTTCGGCGTGAAACCGGCCACCGTGATCAAAGGCGGCATGATCGCCATCGCGCCGATGGGCGATATCAATGCCTCGATTCCGACCCCGCAGCCGGTGCACTACCGTCCGATGTTTGGCGCCCTGGGCAGCGCCCGCCATCACTGCCGCCTCACCTTCCTGTCGCAGGCGGCGGCGGACAACGGCGTTGCCGAACGGCTGAACCTGCGCAGCGCGATCGCCGTGGTAAAAGGCTGCCGTACGGTGCAGAAAGCCGACATGGTGCACAACAGCCTGCAGCCTAACATCACCGTCGACGCGCAGACTTATGAGGTGCGGGTGGATGGCGAACTCATCACCAGCGAGCCGGCAGACGTTCTGCCGATGGCGCAACGATATTTTCTGTTTTAAGGAGAGCGGATGCTTTATTTAACTCAACGTCTGGAGACCCCCGCCGCCGCGACCGCCAGCGTTACGCTGCCGATTGACGTTCGCGTCAAAAGCCGGGTTAAGGTCACCCTCAACGATGGCCGGGAAGCCGGTCTGCTGCTGCCCCGCGGCCTGCTGCTGCGCGGCGGCGATGTGCTCAGCAACGAAGAAGGCACCGAGTTTGTGCAGGTGATTGCCGCTGATGAAGGGGTGTCGGTAGTGCGCTGCGACGATCCGTTTATGCTGGCGAAGGCCTGCTACCACCTCGGCAACCGTCACGTGCCGCTGCAGATCATGCCGGGCGAGCTGCGCTACCATCACGATCACGTGCTGGACGATATGCTGCGCCAGTTCGGCCTGACGGTGACCTTCCAGCAGCCGGATAAAGACCGCTATGACACCATTTTGCTGGAGCTGGCCAAGCAATACGGCGTGCAGATGCCCAGCGACCAGCTGTTCATCAAAGGCCAGGCTTTTGCCCTGCGCGCCGGCGGCCGCAGCCCCCGCGTGGCAAAGCAGTTTATTGAGCAGTGCGAGGCGGGCGTGCAGAAGTAATTAGTTTGTCTTTATTTTAACATCAAAGTCTCTGACAAATCTTTCACAAAATGCCGAGAAGTCGTGAATTTTTTCACCTTCTCGGCATTCTTTGTCTATTTTTTATTTATCGGTAAAAAGCCTTGCATTCTATTGAAATACAGGCTATAATATGGCCAACATCAGCCAATTGATATGCCAATTGAGCACTTCTGGAGGGCAACTATGGGCTTTTTAACGGGTAAGACCGCTATCATCACCGGCGCAGGCCGCGCCGTACTTTCCGATGGCAGCTGCGGCTCCATCGGCTATGGCATTGCCACCGCCTTTGCAAAAGAGGGCGCAAATCTGGTCATCACTGGCCGTAATGTGAAAAAACTGGAAGAGGCAAAAAACGAGCTGGAAGCCAAGTATGGCATCCGCGTTCTGCCGGTGCAGGCAGATGTGTGTGCAGGCACCGACAACGAAGCCACCGTGCAAAATGTCGTCAATCAGGCTGTGGATACCTTTGGTGGCATTCAAGTGCTGGTGAACAACGCACAGGCATCCGCTTCCGGCGTGCCGCTGGCAGAGCACACCACCGAGCAGTTTGATCTTGCCCTTTATTCCGGCCTGTACGCTGCATTTTACTATATGAAGGCCTGCTATCCCTATCTGGCCAAGTCCAAGGGCAGCGTGATCAACTTTGCATCCGGTGCAGGCTTGTTTGGCAACTTTGGCCAGTGCTCCTACGCTGCCGCCAAGGAGGGCATCCGCGGCCTGTCCCGCGTGGCCGCTACCGAGTGGGGCAAGGATGGCATCAATGTCAACGTGATCTGTCCGCTGGCCTGGACCGCCAAGCTGGAGCAGTTCCAGCAGGCATACCCGGATGCGTTCAAAGCCAACGTCAAGATGCCGCCCATGGGCCACTATGCCAACCCCGAGACCGAGATCGGCCGGGTATGCGTGCAGCTGGCCATGCCGGACTTCAAGTATCTGTCCGGCGAGACCCTCACGCTGGAGGGCGGCATGGGTCTGCGCCCGTAATTGCTGTTCTCATTCTTCCTCATACATGCAAAAGGGGCTGTGCCAGCGGCACAGCCCCTTTTATGTTTAGGCCTGATTATTCGCGCACGGCGATGCACTCGATCTCCAGCTTTGCGCCCTTGGGGATGGCCGCCACCTGCACACAGCTGCGTGCGGGGAACGGCTCTGCAAATGCTTTGGCATACACGGCGTTCACAGCGGCAAAATCGTTGATGTCAGCAAGGAAGATGACAGTCTTGACCACATTTGCCATGGAAAGGCCAGCCTCGGCCAGAATGGCCTTGAGGTTTGCAAGGCTCTGTGCAGCCTGCTCTTCAACCGTATCGGCCATCTTGCCGGTAGCAGGGTCTACCGGGATCTGGCCGGAAACAAACACCATATTGCCCAGATCGATCGCCTGGCTGTAAGGGCCGATGGCTGCGGGTGCGTTGGAAGTGGAAACGACTTTCATGATAAAACGTTCCTTTCTTTTTTCTTCTATTATACTCTTTCGCTCACAAGCTGGAAACCCTCTTTTGCAAGCTCTGCGCGGATCTGCTCGATCTGCTCGGCATCGCGGGTCTCAAGGGTGAGCTTGAGGAAGCAGCTGGAAATGGGCATGTTGGGATCGGAGCCATCGTGCTGCACCGACACCACATTGCTGCCGCAGCGGGACACGATCTCAGCCACCTTCTTGAGCTGGCCGGGCTTGTCCTCCAGCGCAATGGTCATGTTCGCCTTGCGGCCGCTCATGACCAGACCACGGGTGATCACGCGGTTGAGGATGTTCACATCGATGTTGCCGCCGGAGACGACGCAGGCCACCTTTTTGCCCTCGACCGGCAGCTTGTGGAACAGCACTGCAGCCACCGGCACGGCTCCGGCACCCTCGGCAACCAGCTTCTGGTTCTCCATCAGCGAGAGGATGGCGGCAGCGGTCTCATCCTCGCTCACGGTCACGATGTCGTCCACATACTGCTCACAGATCTGGTAGGTCAGCTCACCGGGAGTCTTGACCTGAATGCCGTCTGCAAAGGTAGAAACGGCTTTCAGGGTCTGGTACTTATGCTCGTGCAGGCTGCGGTACATGCTGGGTGCACCCTCGGCCTGTACGCCATAGACCTTCACCTCCGGGCGCAGACTCTTGATGGCAAAGGCCACGCCGGAGATCAGGCCGCCGCCGCCCACCGGCACAACGACCGCATCCACATCCGGCAGCTGATCCAGAATTTCCAGACCAATGGTTCCCTGCCCCGCGATGACCTGCTCATCGTCATAGGGGTGGATAAAGGTCATGCCGGTCTCTTCCTGCAGCTCCACAGCCTTGTCGTGGGCATCATCGTAGGTGCCGGGCACCAGACACACCTCTGCGCCCAGATTCTTGGTATTCTCCACCTTCATGATGGGGGCACCGTCCGGCATACAGACGATGCTCTTGATGCCGCGACCAGCGCCACGCCCTGTGCGTGGTTGCCGGCAGAGCAGGCGATCACGCCCTTGGCGCTCTCCTCCTCGGAAAGCTGGCTGATCTTATAGTAAGCACCGCGCACCTTAAAGCTGCCGGTGGCCTGCAGGTTTTCGGTTTTCAGGTACAGCTGGCAGTCCTTGGAGAGCTTGGGTGCCTCGATGAGGTCGGTCTTGCGGGCTACGTCCTTGAGGACAAAGGCGGCGTGGTAGATCTTATCCAGTGTCAGCATATCGGTTTTCCCATCCTATCTCTTTTTATCCATCCCGGCACACGGGGTATTTTTTCATCGTTAAAGACAGGACTTAGTATAGTTTACATAATTTGATTTGTCAAATGAATCTATTTCACACTTTAAGGCCGAAAGCGGAATTTGCAAACATTGTATTTGTCTGCGCAGGATGCCGACCCCGCTTGACAACCCAAAGAAATTTGACTATACTACATATAGAAAGGCGCTGTGTCTGCAAAACGACTAGCTCCTTACCAGATTAGTCAAGAGAAAATGACCGACCGAGTTGGGGAACTTGAAGGCGGTCATTTTTTCTTGCGTTTTTTATCGTCATGGTTCTCATGTGCGATCGTCCATGTGATCTGAAATGTAACAAAAATTGCTCCGCCAAGAAGCGTCAGTAAAGTTGCAACATCGGAGAACGTCATGAACCACACCCCCTTCCTGCCCTTGAGCATCCGGGGAGTGGCAACTTCAAGAAAAACTGCCTTGCCCGGCGCTTAGGTGCCGGTAAGGAGTCAGCCGCCTGCGTTTTAGACACAGCGCCTTTTTCCTGCCATCACTGACATTGGTTACAGCATAACATAAATTTTGACAAAGCACAAGACATATAAAACGCCGCCATTCACCAAACAGCGAACAGCGGCGGGGTATTACCACTTTATCCTATTACTTTCCGGTAAACTCAAATCTCCGCGAGGATAGCGTCACCCATGGCGGTGCAGCCGAGGCAGGTGCAGCCCTCGCTCATGTTGTCGGCGGTGCGCAGGCCCTTGTCCAGCACCTTGTTCACGGCGGTCTCAATGGCATCGGCCTCCTCGGCCATACCGAAGGAGTAGCGCAGCATCATGGCGGCAGACAGAATGCAGGCGGTGGGGTTCACGATGTCTTTGCCCGCAATATCTGGGGCCGAGCCGTGGATGGGCTCATACAGGCCGCGGGTGCCGTCGCCCAGAGAGGAGGACGGGATCATGCCGATGGAGCCGGTGATCATGGAAGCCTCATCGGAGAGGATATCGCCGAACATATTCTCGGTGACGATGACATCGAACTGCGCGGGGTTCTTTACGATCTGCATGGCGCAGTTGTCCACAAACATCTCGCTGTACTCCACGTCCGGGTACTCGGCCTGCAGGCGGTGCATCACACTGCGCCACAGGCGGCTGGTATCCAGCACGTTGGCCTTATCCACACAGCAGAGCTTTTTGCGGCGCTTCTGGGCGGTCTCGAAGCCGATGCGGCCAATGCGCTCGATCTCGTGCTCAGAGTAGGGCATGGAGTCGATGGCCTGCTTTTCGCCGTTCTCGAGGGTGTGGGTCTCGTGCTTGCCGAAATACACGCCTCCGATCAGCTCCCGCACGATGATGAAGTCAATGCCCTGTGCCACGATCTCAGGCTTCAGGGGGCTGGCCGGGGCCAGCTGGGGCCAGATCTTGGCGGGGCGGTTGTTGGAGTACAGGCCCATGCCCGCGCGCAGGCGCAGCAGACCCTTTTCCGGGCGCTGCTCACCGGGCAGGCCCTCCCACTTGG
>ENA-OPVU01000856-OPVU01000856.1-human-gut-metagenome-genome-assembly--contig:-NODE-856-length-18294-cov-5.414167_pt1 | contig 18294 bp, 12 predicted proteins | sample MGYA00241497_ERZ501986 | MGnify/ENA primary metagenome ERZ501986 (study PRJEB25962, sample SAMEA2042995) | human gut metagenome | biome: human gut; feature: human-associated habitat; material: faeces...
AGCCCCGTCCTCTTGTCCCCGCGTCTATACACAATCCGACATTGTAAGTGTCATCCGCTTCCCGCACGATGAACAGATGGCCTACGACATCGTCGTTCTCTTTCAATCTCACGGTATAATGCGATACACCATCAACGGAATAAATCATATATACGGGCGTTTGAACCTCGTAGCAAAACCAGTCGTTCACAAAGTGGGGGGATTGTCGCCCGTCGTTTCTCGCACTGCCTCCGCAGCATAAGCCGATACCGTCTGGACCGAACAAAGCCAGTCATTGACGAAATACTCGACACGCAGCAAGAACAGATATTCCGACACACCACCTGCATCTTCAAGGGAGATGCGGTCGATAACCAAACGTTTCGTTTCCAATTTCATATTGCCGACAAATTAAAGTTTCGATTTCATTAACGCTCTGTCCAAACGGAACCTGTACCCGAAGTAGAAGCTACCGATTACTATACAACCGCAAAGGAAAAAGAGGGTTCAAATTGTAATTGAAATGAATAATGGAAAAAAGATTCTTTAAACTTGTATATAATTATAATAAATATCTCGATTTATCATGATGAAAACTCGGATTTTTATCTTCAGCCTGATTGGTATATGGATGTGTCTGGGAGGTTGTTCGGAGGACAAACTTCCCGGTGAACCCGAAGAGAACTACAACGGTTCTTATTCTTTCACGGCACAAATCGAAAACATGGAAGCTGTTACTACTAAAGTTGTGGTAAGCGAAAACGGTTCTATCCAATGGAATACAGATGAATCACTCTTTTGAAATAATTCTTTTTGTGTAGTAGGTATATTTGCCGGATTAACCACAATATTATTTATCCCCAAAGACAGTAATTGGTAATGGGTCCAATAACCGGAAAATCCAGCTTCATAAGCTGAATAATGGGTAGCTCCCGGAAAATTTTCATGCAAATAATTGAATAAGATTTGCGCACTTGGCGGTTGTGTAAAATTTTTATGAGTTATATGCTCCGTTAAAACAGTTACAGTCCAGCTTTTTAAATGAACATCAATACCTGCATAGATTTTGAAAAGTAATCCTTTACCTTCCATGACAGGTTTTCCGCTCAATGCACCTATGTCGCCTAGTCCTAGAACGGCTGTACCATTGGAAATAACGGCTACTAAGTTGCCTTTCGCAGTATAGTCGTATGCAGTTTGCGGGTCTTTCTCTATTTCCAGACAAGGCTCAGCTACTCCGGGAGAGTAAGCCAGTGACAGGTCTGTTTGTGTGCTGTACGGTTTTGTCGGTACAACTTCAATTTTTCCGGGCTTGCCTTGCGAGTGGTATAGCAAAGCAGCTTCTTTGGTAATCTTGACCATAATCTTTTTCCTTATAATTAGATATCGTTTTAAATTGGTGGCAAAAATATAAATAAAATTATAATTTGAAGCCTAAATACTGTAAAATGATGTCGAATTGATGATTTTTTAAGTGTTGATTTTGACCAATGTGAAAATCAGATTTCATTCTTTCGTATTTTCTAATACAAAGATAGTGAAAAAGTGAGATATTGAGCAAATCGTAGAAGAATGATTAAGAATTGATGTTTTAGGTAGTCTTGTCACTTATGATAAGTGCTAGTTGAAATCGTTTGAAAGCCAAGTTGAACTGGAGGTGTGTTACTATTCTGTTATCGGATTTGAATTGTGGTAACGGCGCGGGAAAAGATGGTGGAACGAAGTGAAAACGACACTCATACAAACATTTTCGATAAACTCTAAAAAGTTTTGCAGAAAGTTTGATCACCGTAATCTGCAGTGGTTTACATATAGTAGGACAGTTTTACCCGAAGTCATTTTGTAACTAAAAATCCCAAGAGAGTAATAATTTTCTTAGATAAGTTGTATAAAGTGAAAAAATGTCTAATAGGTTTAATTGATTTGTAATACTAAATATTTTGTGCATTTCTTAACTTGACATATCTTTGTGCAACTTTTCAATTATTAACTACTACAAAATCTGTTTACGGATTATGACTGAAAATCTAAATAACGATGAAGAAAGTAGGTTGATAGAGCGCTTGATTTTAGGAGAAGAAAAAGCATTTTGTAAACTTTATGTGCAATACAAACCTAGGTTGTTCAAGTTTGCTATCGCCTTACTTAAATCACAAAACGTGGCAGAAGATATCTGTCAGGACATATTTTTCAATATTTGGGAAAACCGTTATTTCTTAAAATGCGGTACGTCTTTTTCATCTTTTTTATTTAGCATGGCTCGTAATCGCATTATCAATTATTTACGAGATGAATCGTGCCACAAACGTATTTTGGAAAGTCTTTACGAGCAAGCGATAGACTTTGATAATTCTACTAAAAATACGATATTAGCCAATGATTTGGGAGAACACATGAAACACGCTGTCAAATTATTAAGCAATCGCCAGCGTGAAGTGTTTGAACTGAGCAGACATCATATGCTTACTAATAAAGAGATTGCGGAGCAACTCAACATCTCTATATCTACAGTACAGGACCACCTTTCTGCCTCCTTAAAAATTATACGCACTTACTTTAAAAAGGAAGGTTTGCTGCATACTAGCCAAATAATTTTTTTCCAAATTCTATTTCAATTTTAAAATAATGTTAATGTACTCCTAGCCTTCGATGGATTAAGTGTACTACATATACTAATCAATGCATATGAGTAAGAATAATATTTTTAAAGAAAATTTTCAACGGTATATTGATGGCTTCTATTCTAAAAACGAACTGGAGTCCATATTGAAACAAATAAAAAATTACTGTACCGATGAAGATATTGATCAATTAGCAGAACAACTTTGGAGCAATTTGGGAGATGAAACTTTAGCCAATCGCTTTGAAAAAGCAACTTGTGAAAAAGAAGCATGGAAATTATTGGCTAAATCCAAACGTGTCAAACGTATGGAGAAAGTCAGACGCTTTATCTATTATAGCCTTTCTACAGCTGCATTGGTTTTCTTAATGATAAAAGGTTTTGGCTATTACGAAGAAAGAGTAGAAAAGCGAACTCCTATCATTACAGTAACTACAGACTATGGTGAACATAAAACTATTATTTTACCTGATAACACTGAACTAGCTATAAACTCGTGCACTATGGTGAAGTATCCTGAGCAATTTGTGGGGAATAACCGAATTGTAGAACTAACTGGAGAAGGTTGTTTTAAAGTAACTCATAATCCGGAAAAGCCTTTCATCGTAAAAATGGAAAATATGTCGATAACCGTGCTAGGTACTATTTTTAATGTGAAATCACACCCTTATGATCAAACTGATTTGGTAGAAGTTAAAGAAGGTAAAGTACAAGTGGATTTGCCTGAAGCCATGATGAGAATCAGTTCTGGCGAACATGTGATCATCAACAAAATTTCAGATTCGTATAGTAAAGAAAAAGATATTATGGAAAAATTTGCTATTTGGCGTACAGGAGGAATCCGATTCAACTCTACCCCTATTCAAGATGTGGCTAAAGAACTGGAACGTATCTACCATTGCAAAGTGATTTTCAGCGGAAATAAGCCTTATGATAACTTGATTACAGGCATACATGAAAGAGCTACACTGAAAGATGTACTTAACTCTATAGAATACGTCACTGGCATACGATATAAATATCAAAATAATACGGTTATTTTATATAATAATTAAAATGTGTTAACGTGTTCGCATAATAGAAATAGTTGCGTGTATTCTTTATAAAGACACTAAAATATTAACCTTATGAATAAATGCCTATGAAACCTCCTACTTAAAAAAAGGAGTTGTTAGGTAAAAACAACTCCTCCATGTTTGTCTTAAACAGTTGTTCATATAATTGCGAGTTACCATGAACAACTTAACCATTTTGTTCACCAAATAATCTATTTAAAACAAACGTACGAATTTATGAATAATCTTTTAATTACAAAAGAGAATAAGAAGACTAAAAGATTTATTTTAGTTTTTTTGCTATTTACAATCTATTTTTTTAATGGATCACTCATCTTAGCTCAAAATGAACGAATTAGCGTAAATGTTAAAAATGAATCTGTTGAGGTGGTTTTAAAAAAAATAACAAAACAGACAGGGGTCAATTTTTTCTATGATCAAAAGAAAATTAGCCAATCTTCACGCGTTAATTTAAATGTAAGCAACCAAACCATAGAAACTGTATTAAAGAGTTTGTCTATACAAACTGGGTTGTATTTCAATAGGAATAAGAATACTATTAACGTAGGTTTTGACACAAAAGAAAAAGGCTTAAAAATATTGAAAGGTAAAGTAGTAGATCAAAATGGTGAAGCCGTGATTGGTGCCAGCATTCAAGTAAAAGGTACTACTGCCGGAGTCATTACCGATATTAACGGTAACTATGAACTGACTAATGTTCCGATTAATGCTCAAATAGCTATTTCATATATTGGTTATCAGACCATTATTCTGAATGCAAATTCAAAAAAATTAGCACTTGTTACTTTACGAGAGGATACTGAACTTTTGGATGAAGTGGTAGTAGTAGGATATGGTACTATGAAAAAAAAGGACTTATTGGGTGCAACTTCCATGGTTAGTGGTGACCAACTAGCTACTAATTCAAGTATCTCTGTAGGTGGTGCTTTGCAAGGTAAGATGTCTGGTATCAATATTTTAAGTAGCTCTGGTTTTCCTGGTGCAGAAACATCTATCAGTATTCGTGGTGTTGGAACTTTTGGTAATGGTGATGCAAGTCCGTTGGTAGTTATTGATGGAATTCCCGTAGACCAAGGTTTTGAAACATTGAATCCTTCCGATATTGAAAGCGTAAACGTTCTAAAAGATGCTTCATCTGCAGCTATTTATGGTTCACGTGCAGCAAATGGTGTTATTTTGATTACTACTAAGAAAGGTGCAGAAGGCAAAGCTAAAGTATCTTTGAACGCTACATGGGGTATCCAAAAACCTTCACACATGATGGATTTGCTGTCAGCAGAAGAGTTTGTCTCAGCTATTCTTGAAATGAGAGACAATAAGAAAGCTATTGATGGAGGTAATCCAACTACAAAATATGATGGTTTAAATCCAGCCGACTTTGGAGTAGGAACAAATTGGGGGGATCACATCTACAGTTCTGCACCAACTCTGAACATCAATGCAAATATTAGCGGTGGTACGGATAAACTTCATTATTATTTGTCTGCTGAATATTTAAATCAAGAAGGTATTGCATTGAACACAGGCTACCAGAAAGCAGGCTTCCGTTCAAACATTGAAGCGCAAGTAAGTAAAATGTTCAAGATTGGCAATAACGCCAACATGACATATCGCTATACAGAAGGTAGTGGTGGAACTCGTTTTTCTGATGTTATCTTTAATGCTCCAATTATTCCAGCCTATGACGAAGACGGTTCTTATGGGGAGCCTGACACCCAACTGACTGGTTCAAAGAATGCCATAGCTGAAGTAGGGTGGAATACTCCGAATAACCACAATTATCGTTTGATGGACAACTTATTTATGGAATTCCAAATTACTGATTGGTTGAAATTCCGTTTTAATGGTGGTATCGATATTGTTTACAATGAATATAAATCATTCTTGCCTAAGTTCAATGATGGCGGTCAAACAAATACACGTAATAGCTATACTGAAACACGTTCCAAAAATTTTATGTGGATGACAGACTATTTGCTTTACTTTGACAAGACATTTGGCAAACATGCTATTCATGCTATGGGAGGTTTCTCTCAACAACTATTCACAAAAGATGATTTGAGCGGAACTGCTAAAGATTTCGTTTCTGAAGTTGATAACATGCATGTTATTAATGGTGGTACCAATGCTCGTGAACGTGGTTTGAGTGGTGGTAAATCTGAATTAGCTTTGGCTTCTTATTTCGGCCGCATCAACTATGATTACGCTGGTCGCTATTTATTCTCATTCAACTTACGTGCCGATGGTTCATCTCGTTTTAGAAAAGACAAGCGCTGGGGGGTATTTCCTTCATTCTCTGGAGCATGGAGAATCTCTGAGGAAAAGTTCTTTAATGTAAAGCCTGTCAGTAACTTGAAATTGAGAGCGTCTTGGGGACAATTAGGTAATCAATCTATTGGCTCATGGTATCCTACCATTGCTTCTGTGAGTAAAGAAAATGTTGTATTTGGTACTGCTGCTGACAACCAAATTCTATATGCTGGCTATACACAGTCTAAACTTGGTAACAAGTCATTGGAGTGGGAAACTACTACGGTAACTAACATTGGCGTAGATTTAGGTTTCTTCAACAATAGTTTGAGTTTTAGCGCAGACTACTTTGTGAAAAACACCAGTGGTATTCTCCGTTCTATGGTTCTTCCTCTTTCTGTTGGTTTAGGTGCTCCTAATATGAATTATGCAGAAGTACAAAACAGAGGTTTGGATCTAGAAATTAGTTATAAAGGTAATATACGTGACTTGCACTATTCAGTAGGAGCTAATGTATCTTTCTTGCACAATGAAATCAAAAAGTTAAGCAGTGGTATTAATGAGGAAGTCATCGATATCGGTTGTTATGGTGGTGTAACTATTAACCGCATAGGCGAACCTATTAGTGCTTTGTATGGCTATAAAACAGATGGGGTCATCACTACTTCTGAAGAAGCTAAAAAATATAAAGATATGGGACAAGGTAATGCTAAAGTTGGCCGTTTAAAATATAAAGACTTAGATGGAAATGGCGTTATTGATGGAAAGGATAGAACAATATTGGGAAGTTTTATTCCTAAAGCTACCGCTGGTATGACTCTTTCTGCTGACTGGAAAGGTTTTGACTTAAATATGGTATTTTCAGGTGTATTTGGTCGTAAGCAACATTCACCTATGAGTTTTCAAAATCGTATGCCTAATCGCAATATGAGTAGACATTGGTATGACAATCGCTGGACATTAGGTTCTGATCCTGCTGGAAAATATCCCGCTTTAATTCAAGGTGAAAATTATGAGGAAATGACAGATTTGATGGTAGCTAATTCTTCATTTGTGAAAATGAAATCATTGACATTAGGTTATACCTTCAATCTAAAACCAACACGTATTAGAGTATTCTTATCCGGTGAAAACCTATTCACAATAAAAGACAAGACTTTTGATGGATTTGATCCTGAAAATGGGAACTCTGTAGGTCACTATACTAACTGGGGTGATGATTTCCCAACACCTAGAATTCTTTTAATTGGTACAAATTTAACATTTTAACACAAGATACATATGATACGTAAATATTTATTATATGCTTTTGCATTTACATCATTAATTTTCACTAGCTGTATGGATAGCTTTTTGGATCGTAATCCTTATGGTGCTATTGATGAAACAACTTTTTATACAGAAGCAGAACATGCGAATCTTGGTGCGATGGCCTGCTATGCGAAACTGCAATGCTTGAATGGACACTGGGCATTTGCACAATTGGAACTAGGTATGACTGGTGACTTCTCATCAGCGGGGTTCAAGGATGCTCAACCATTCTATGGTGCTACTTTTAACCCTAATGAAAGCAGTATTGTGCAGGGGGTGTGGAAACGCTGTTATGAAGGTATTGCTGTATGCAACATCAACATTGATGGTATCTCAAAAATGGGTGATCAGATAATTGCAGCTGAAAAGCGTAATATGTATTTGGCTGAAACCAGATTTATCCGTGCATTTTGGTATCTCCGTTTGGTTCAATTTTATGGCGATGTACCTTTAAGAAGTGCATCCGTGAATGATCCTACTAATTCTTCAGAAGTACAGTTAGCTGCCACATCAAAAGAAGAAATATTCAAGAGTCTTATCATTCCTGACTTAGAATTTGCCACCGAAAATTTGCCTGACAAATGGGATGAAGCATATACACATCGCGCAACAAAAGGTACAGCTTTTGCCTACTTGTCTGAAGCCTATCTGATCATGAAGGATTATGAAAATGCTTTGAAAGCAGGGTTGGAAGTAGAAAAATTCGATTATGAACTATTGGATGATCCAGGTCGAGTTTTTCACATTGAAGAAGAGAATTCAAAAGAAATCATTTTTTCGGTAGGTATTGCTGAAGGCATCGACAAATATAGAAGAGAATTATACTTCGGTTCTAAAGAAGATTTAGGTGGTGATTTGGGGCATCTGATGCGTGGCGATACTTATTCAGCAGACTATTTCTATCCTTCTAAAGAATTTGTGGATTTTTTCCAAGTGATTGATGGAAAATCTATCAAAGACAACTCTCCTTATTTCGATGCTTCTCAAGCATGGAAAAATAGAGATCCTCGCTTTGATGGAACCTTCTTTACAATAATGGATGAGGTTGTTACTACTACTGGTAAAAAAATGAACTGGAGAGATGAATGGTTGGTAAACACTCCTACTGGTTATGATATTCAAAAACGCGGAGTATGGTATGGTGAAGAAAGCTGGACACAACGTGTGGATGTACATCTGATGCGCTTGCCTAGAGTGTATTTGCACATTGCTGAAGCATATGCTTTACAAGCTAATCCTGATTTTGAGAAATGTAGTGAATATGTAGAAAAAGTACGTTCTAGAGCACGTCGTTTTGCATTGGCACATCCAGACAAATACATTCCTGAGGGATTGGATGAATCTAAGGTTCTTCCTCCGTTTGTCATTGATTCCAAAGAAAGCGCCATGGAAGCTATTAACTATGAATCAAGAGTTGAATTCTTTACAGAGGATGTTATCCGTTATTTTGATTTGAAACGTTGGGGTACTTTGGCTGAAGAATGGTCACGAGTAGGTGATTTTATTTGGGAAGACAAGTTGTATAACCTGCCTTATCCTGCTGCCGAATTAAGCGCTAACCCAAATCTGAAACAAAACCATATAGGATGGGGTAACTGATTTTAATAAATCAATATTTATTATAAAATATCATCCGTTCATTATTCTACTATTGATCTAATATGGAATATGAACGGATGGTTTCCATAAAACGATATTTACCATGAAAAAACTATCTTTTTTTCTACTTTGCTTTTTGCTATTTATATCATCATATTCTCAAAATAAGCCGACGCTTTCTGACAAAAATTCATTTTCAATGATTCTTTTACCAGATCCACAAAGTTATACTAAATTTGATACCAATCAGCCAATTTTTGAACTGATGACAGCTTGGGTGGCCAGCGTAAAAAAAAACTTAGCTGTCAAAGCTGTACTTTGCACCGGAGATTTGGTAGAACAAAATGAATGCTTGGTTCCAGATAACGTGAATGGTAATCAGACTAGCGAAGAACAATGGAAAGCCGCCTCTAGAGCTTTTGAAAGATTGGACCATAGACTTCCTTACATCATTTGCGGTGGAAATCACGATTATGGTTATAAGCGAGCCGAAAACCGATTGTGCAATATCTCAAAGTATTTTCCTGTAACTCGCAATCTTCTTTGGAAAGACTGCTTGGTTAGTGTATGTAACAATGCTTTTGGGGTTCCTACATTAGAAAATGCTGCTTATGAATTTACTAACAAGAACTGGGGAAATATACTGGTAATAGTATTGGAATTTGCTCCTCGTGATGAAGTACTGGAATGGGCTAAATCTTTGGCAATAAGTGAACGTTTTGAAAATCATAAGGTATTTGTCCTTACTCACTCTTATTTGCGTTGGGATGGATCTATTATCGAAAAAGAGTCTTATGGTGTATCACCTGCCAATTATGGAAAAGTTATTTGGGAAAAACTTCTTTATCCTTGCAAAAACATTCGTATGCTCATATGTGGTCATTATTGCTCTACAGAGGGGTTTGTATATAATGTAGGTCAACGTTGTGACAAGAATATAGCTGGGAAAAACGTATTCCAGATGATGTTCAATGCCCAAACAGAAGGTGGAGGTTGGCATGGTAATGGGGGGGATGGCTGGCTTAGAATTATGGAATTTATGCCTGACGGAAAAACAATCAAAATCAAAACATTCTCACCTTTCTTTGCTATTTCCCCCACAACAGAAAAATATGCATGGCGTACTGAAGAATTTGACCAATTTGATATTGTATTAGATTAAAAAGTAATGAAGAAATTAATAATAACATGTTTATGTGCCCTGATAGGCTTGTGTGTTCATTCACAAACCCAATATATTAATCCTTTTATAGGCACTCAAGGAATGGGACATACATTCCCAGGAGCTTGTGTGCCTCATGGTGGGGTGCAACTCAGTCCGGAAACAGATACTATTCCTCATAGTGTAGACGGAGTTTATCAAAAAGAGGTCTATAAATATTGTGCTGGTTATCAATATGATGATACAACAATTGTAGGATTTAGTCATACTCATTTTAGTGGTACTGGTCATTCTGATTTGGGAGATATTCTATTGATGCCTACTACTGGTAAAATACAATTGAATCCAGGGACTAAAAGTAATCCGACTTTAGGTTATCGCTCAACATTCAGACATGAAAATGAAACAGCTTCTCCAGGTTATTATTCCGTATTACTTGATGAGTATCAAGTTAAAGCAGAGCTGACTACCACAGAACGAGTGGGAGTACATCGCTATACTTATCCTAAAGGAGAAGGAAACCTGATTTTGGACTTAAATCATGGAATCTATAATTATGATGGTAAAACGTTATGGTCAGGAATTTGTGTAGAATCGGATACACTTGTTACGGGATTCAGAATGACAAATGGATGGGCTAGAATGAACTTAATTTATTTTGCCATTTCGTTTTCACATCCCATTCTCCGCTATGAAAGCAAAGATACTAGCAAACGGAGTTTGTACGGAGGTTTTTGGAGAAAATTTGATGTTCAACACAACTTTCCTGAAATGGAAGGACGTGAGCTGAAAGCTGGATTTGTATTTGATTTATCAGACGGACGTTCTTTGGAAATTAAAGTAGCCATTTCAGCCGTAGACAAAGAAGGAGCCCTGCTCAATTTGAAAAAGGAAACTCAAGGAAAGAATTTCGATAAAGTTTTAGCTGAAGCTAAAAGTAAATGGAACAAAGCTGTATCTTCTATTTCTGTAAATGGAACAGAAGAAGTTAAGGAGCTGTTTTATACGTCACTTTATCGTACTTTGATACATCCTTCTGTATATATGGATGTGGATGGACGCTATCGAGGCATTGATCACAGTATTCATAATGCTGAGCATTTTACTAATTATACCATTTTTTCATTGTGGGATACTTTCCGTGCATTACATCCACTCATCAACTTAATAGATGCTAATAAGAGCAAAGACATGATGGAATCTATTATGGCGCATCAAGGTCAAAGTATACATAAGGCTCTGCCTGTATGGTCACATATGGGAAATGAAAATTGGTGTATGATTGGTTATCATGGCGTATCATTGTTATCTGATGCTTTTGCCAAAGGTATTCCAATGGATGGTAAAAAGGCGCTTGAAGCTATGGTACAAAGTTCTAACTTAACATACTATGACGGTTTAGGAAGCTATATTGAAAAAGGATATGTTCCTTTAAATGAAAATGTTAGTTCTGCTTCCATCAGTTTGGAATACTCTTACGATGACTGGACTATTTACCGCATGGCGCTCATGGCTGGCAATGCTGAATTAGCCAATCAATATAAACAGAGAGCTTATAATTACCAAAAATCTTTCTTGAACGGCTACGCACGTCCTCGATATAAAGATGGTCGATGGAAAGAAGACTTTAATATCTATGAGATTCATGGTCAGGGTTTTATTGAAGGAAACTCACTTAATTATTCTTTTTTTGTTCCTCATGATGTAAAAGGTATGATCAATTTGATGGGGGGAGATAAAGCTTTCATACGTCGCCTAGATAATCTCTTTGGCAGCTCATTAGACCCTTCGTACTATGCTCATACAGAAGATGTGACAAAAGAAGGTATTCTTGGTGGTTACATTCATGGTAATGAGCCGAGTCACCATATTCCGTATCTGTATATGTGGACTTCTCAACCATGGAAGACTTCTGAAAACATTTATAGAATCATTGATAAGATGTATAATACACGCATCGATGGTTTATGTGGTAACGATGATTGCGGTCAAATGTCCGCTTGGTATATATTTACAGCCCTAGGTTTTTATCCTGTATGTCCAGGTTCTGATGAATATATCTTCGGACTACCTCAGATTCAACAGGCTGAAATATCCTTGAAAGCAGGTAAAAAATTAAAAATCCAGGTATGTAATCAATCAGAAGAAAACAAGTATATACAAGCTATCTATTGGAATGGAGAAAGATATACTAAGCGATTTATTTCTCATCACACACTAATTGAAGGAGGCAACTTGATTTATGAAATGGGCAACAAGCCTGCCGAAACTTGTTTTGACAAGTATTCACTGCCCTATTCATTGAGCTCTGAAGATAATCACAGGATTATCCCAGCTGTACAAGAACAGCAGGTTTATGCGAGTAACTTGAATCTGAGTAGTGGCTATCACATTGTGCTACAGGATAATAGACTAGAGAATGAAAGGTTGTGGTTAAAAAAGTATTTGCAAAATGATTTTCAATTGATTGAAAATAGTCAAGGCAAAACTATTCGTTTAATTCTTCAGTCATCTTCTGAACAAAAAGAAGATGAGTATCAAATAGACATTCAAGATGAAGTAAAAATTATATCTCCTTCTGCCCGGGGCATTTTTTATGGTATTCAAACACTTCGCCAGCTAATGATAACCACAGCTGGACAATGTAGTTTGCCTCAACTCGCCATTAAAGACCGTCCTTACTACCCTTGGAGAGCTTATATGTTGGACGAATCTCGAGTATTCCAAGGAAAGGAGGCTGTAAAAAGTATTTTGGATGAAATGGCGCGTCTTAAAATGAACATTTTCCATTGGCATTTAACCGATGATCAAGGTTGGAGAATTGAAATCAAAAAATATCCTAAATTATGCCAAATCGGCGCCCGGCGAGATTCTACCCAATTGAATGGATGGAAAGGAAATTCATTTGATGGAAAAGTACACGAAGGTTATTATACTCAAAAAGAAATCAAAGAAATCATAGAGTATGCTCAATCGCTACACATTCAGATTATTCCTGAAATAGAAATGCCTGGTCACTCTAGTGCGGTGATTGCTGCTTATCCTGAATTTGGAACAACCAAAAAACAAATTAAGGTTCCTTGTAGCTTTGGAGTTCAGTACGAGGTATTGGATGTTTCTTCCCAAAAAGTAATTCAATTCTTGCATGATGTATTGGATGAAGTTATTGCTTTATTTCCTTCACCCATCATACATATTGGTGGAGATGAAGTAAAATACGACCAATGGAATGCCTCTGTAGCTATCAGCAATTACATCAAGAAATTAGGTGTTGCTAATCCAGCCGAACTTCAAATTGAGTTTACCAATGCCATATCAGAATGGTTGAAAGGTAGAAACAAACACATGATGGGCTGGAATGATATTATGGGAAATAAAATCCATGAGTACAACTCAGCAGAAGACGCTATTGCCTTAAAATCAAAATTGGCTGAAGGAACGATTGTACAATTTTGGAAAGGTGATTTGGATTTGATTGAGGAAACTGCCCAAAAAGGATACGATATTGTCAATTCATATCACTATGGTACCTACTTAGACTACGACAAGAGTAGAATTCCTTTGGCAAAATCATACGCGTTCAATCCTATTCCTGCTGGAATGGATAAGTCATTACAATATAAAATTTTAGGATTAGGATGTCAAATGTGGGGTGAACAGATTCTAACAGTAGAAAGTATGAATAGGATGACCTTCCCTAGAATTGCAGCTTATGCAGAAATTGGTTGGGTATCACCAGCTAGAAAAAACTACATGGAATTCCTTCCAGCATTAATGAGACTGGTAAAATTCAATAAACACTATGAAACAGGTGAAAGATAGATATTTTTATAAAATATGGGCTCTGTACATATTTTTATTTTCCTTTGGCATTCATTTGAATGCCAAAGGAAGGTATCTCCCAGAATGGAAGGAGTATGTGGTTATGCAAGCAGATATGTCATCGACCATCACTCAGGTAGAAACTTTACAGTCCTATTTGGAACAAGGTATTGAAGCTGTTATGGTGAAAGACGATGCAATACTACGTAAACAAGCTACGGAAAAAGGGATGGTAATTCTTAGCCAAAAAACGTTGGAAATTTATCAACAACGACAAAAAGTAAAGGGAGCAGATGTTATTATATTTGCACGACTAAAATCGGATACTTACATCCGCTATGCACTAGAAGAAAATTGCTTTCTAGAACTTTTGGACTGTAATATTTATGGTTCTTCTAGATGGTTGAACAAATATTTAGAGGACACCTTGGAAATAACTACCCAATTAGTCGCTGCCAATAAATTACGAATTGATATTAGAAATTTGGCAGATATTCCGTTGATCTTGAAACCGATTCCACAAACTTCTATTTGCCTCAATGAATTAGAACCAATAGAATTACAGGGGTCGGCAAGAAAGGTCATTTTTGCTAGTCTCAGTGACATGACACTGTCTTCTTATGATTTAAACGTGGAAGTAGTTAACTTGTTTTCAACTGAAACAAATATGCCTTATATATATAATATTCCTGTAAAAGGAATGTTGTTTAGCAAAAGTGAAAGCGGTGTTTTAAATTGCGCAATTATTCCACAGCCTAAAACTATACGCTCGAACACTCACTCTAAATTTGTAATTAATGAACAAACTTGCATTCAAGTGGCAACCAATAAAGCAAAGACTGAAATACATTTTTTGACAGATCGACTGAAACAAGCAGCTTCGTTAACACCGTAGGCTCGGTACAAGACGCCTTGCCGCCTTTCGGCAGTAGGTTTCCTCATACCTGCCCCCAAACCGTACTTGCATGTCTCCACGCATACGGCTCTCCATTGATAACATGACTTTATCCTGCATGGCTCTGTATTTTTGCATTACAACTTGTGCATACGACCAAAGTCTTTCGATGTTTTGCGAGCATCAGTTTTTCCCATTCCGTATCTCCTTTCAGATGATTCAGATTTCTTGCATGATGCATTACAACAGGACCGACTTTCCCACACAACTCACACACCTCGGATTTTAACCTTTCAACCAGCGTTGGTTGTGGTACTGTGATTATATATGGGATATTGTCCACATCTGCGAAAGACGATGGCAGTTTGCGTTTGAAACCTTCATTGTAGAATACTCTGTAACGTAGTTTACCTTTTGCATCGTGATACGGAACAATGATGTCATTTCCTTTTTTGTATTTGTCAATGACCTTACTGATTGAACTGTTTGTTTTTGCTGCAATGGTATGATACATACTGTATTCCATAATGTAGCCAAATTTAGAAGCTGCATACGAGACGTTATTGGCTATACTGTAATAGTTGTAGAATCCTCTGATTTCAGAGTTGTACCGTGCTACTATGTCTTCTATTTTCTTTTTCATCAGTTTGCCCCTCAATTTAGAAAACCACGTTTGAACCCCGTTTTCCATCTTATATTTAATGGCTTCATAGTGTTCCAATCTGTTTTTTACAGTTTCTGTGGCTACCTTGAGGACAACTGTACCATTGAAACTTCGGACTGGTACATTGAACTTGTTACGTTTGGTTACGTCAGTTTTACGGACTAAGACTTCATATCCGAGAAATTTTGCAGGCTTTTGAGCGTTTGTTATCAAAGTCTTTTCTTGCGACATTTCCAAATGCAGACATTCTTGCATATATTGAGTTATGTCAGACTTGATTTTGATACAGTCCGCCTTGCTACCAATAACACCGATTAAAAAATCATCGGCGTATCTCGTGTATTTCAGTCTTTTATAGGTGTCGTCCATATAATCCCTACATGTAACCTTTAGCCGTTCACGTCTAAGTTTCTCATATTTGTCTTTAAGTTGTTTCGCACTTTCGGCATCTTTCGCACTTTCAATCTCAGCTTTCAGTTTGTATATCTGTTCGCTGAGTCTTGAATACTCCTTTGTTAGATGTCTTTCTTTTCCCTTGTTGAAATTACGGGTATATTCTTCCATGTACTTATCGAAACAGTCAAGATAGATATTTGCCAATATAGGACTTATTATACCTCCTTGCGGTGTTCCCGAAAAGGTGTTATGGTATTCCCAATTTTCAATGTAACCAGCATTCAAGAACTTACGGATGAGTCTGAGAAATCTTTCGTCAGAGATTCTTTTCCTCAGAATTCCTATCAATACATTGTGGTCGATGTTGTCGAAGAATCCTTTGATGTCTCCCTCTATGAACCACTTTGTACTTTTGAATGTTTTTTGTATGCGGGTTAAGGCGGTATGGCAGCTTCTGTTAGGTCTGAATCCATGTGAAGAATCTTCAAACACTTCTTCATAAATAGCTTCGAGAATTGTCCGTACTACCTCCTGCACAAGCTTATCCTCAAAGGAGGGTATGCCAAGCGGTCTTTTCTTGCCGTTTTTCTTGGGTATATACTTTCTCCTTGCCGGATTCGGCTTGTAAGATTCATCCTTTAGGGATGCGATGATGCGGCTTATTCTTTGAGTGCTCATTTGGTCTATTGTTTTACCGTCAGAGCCGGGTGTCATATTTCCCGGCTTTGCATAGATGCGTTGGTAAGCCATATAGAACATTTCCACGTTGTACAAAATGCGATACAATCTTTCGAACTTGTAATCCGAAACTTTGCCATGCTTGTTTAAAGCTTTTAATACTTGCTCTGGACTTCTCATAATGTCTCACACATTTTCCGTTGTTTGTATTAAGTTATCTAACTGCTTCCCTTCGCCATGTACAAGGCTTTCCCTTGCTCGGACTACTACGGAAGCTCCGTTCCCATGTCAGATATTCAGAGCCTATGCTCATAGCTTTTCAGCATTCTGATTTAGGGAATCCCCATTTGCTTTCACAATAACTATTTGGCGGACTGACTGTCGGATGCGACTTACGTTCTGTATCCGCTTATTGCGGTTGCTCAGAAGCCAGTTCTTGCCCTGTTGTAATTTCGGTTTACATAGGGTGCTTCTGCCCGACATTTCAATTACCTTACGTCGGGGCTGGTACAGGTGCCGCAGAACTATCGTTCAACCAATTAGGCTTCATCCTTGTGTCTGTCTTTTCCTCTTGCCATACAGTCGCAGCGTGGTAATTGGCTGACTAATGACTTTACTGACATGCTTCTGTCACCTTTGGGTTTCCCCTCCAGCTGAGTCGTTGAGGATAGGCCTATTTGAACTCTAACCTAATCTCTTGCCAAAGAGATATTTATTGTGTAGCCTATATGGGCGCATCAAAATCATACCATAGGTTGCGTTCGGTGTTCACCTTGAAGGACGGTTCTTGTTCGTCCCTGAACGGTGACTTGTACCATAGGCTGTTTCCCTGCCGTCTTACCGGGTTGTAGCCCAAACTGTGCAGATATTCCTCTATGCGTATCCGCTTCGCTTCATTCGTATTCATGTGGGTTTCTGTTTAAGTGGATATTGTTTTTTCTTTTCGCCCGTACATGTCTGCGGTACGGTCTGTATATATCCGCTTCACTTCACTTCCGTATATATAGGTACGGGAATGAAGTGAAGCGGTTTTTACCATATTCTGGAATATTCCACTTCACTTCACCATATATATATACCCCGGTTGACGTGAAGCGGTTTCCAGTCTGCGCCGCTAATAGTGGAAGTCCGGCTTGAAGGTGTATTTCCTTCCGTTCTCCTGCACTATCATCCGCTTGTTTTTCAATACGGTGATGAGGTCACGCAGTCTGTGGTCACTGAGTTTGACACCGACAGAGGCGTATGCTTCCCGCAAAGCCCCTTCAAGTTCCTTGTAACCGTATTCGTCTTTTAGGGTGAATGCCGCTTCCAGTGCAATGCGGTGCTGCTGTTCGGTGATGTCCCTATACGGGTCGAACTTCCCTCTATTCCCTTTTGTCTCATCCTTGTCCTTGAACTGGTAGTCCTCCAGCAGTTCGGGCAATGCCTCCCCGTTGATGCGGAAAGCAAATGGCTCGAAGTCCACTGCCCTGATATGTGCGGTTTTGACTGTGCTTACACCGGGGTTCTTCTCGTCCTTTTCTACTTGCAGCACCGTTTCCGCCTTGTTGCTTAGCTCGGTTCCGATGTGCCCCCTTGCATGCTCGTCCCCCTTGTTCTGGTGCAGTATGGTGTGAATGTGGATATTCCTTTCCCCCGTCCATGTCATCAGCAGGGAGATTACCTTCGTGGACTCGCTGGAACTGTTGATGTCATACACCATGTCTCGTATCCCGTCGATGACTACCAGCCCAACATTCTCGGTACGGTAGATTGCCTCCCTCACGATTGCTATGCGCTCTTCGGGCGTGTACTTCCGCAGGACGAGGAACTCGAGGTTCTCATGGTTGCTGTCGGTCGGCA
>ENA-OPVU01000868-OPVU01000868.1-human-gut-metagenome-genome-assembly--contig:-NODE-868-length-18114-cov-2.111689_pt1 | contig 18114 bp, 14 predicted proteins | sample MGYA00241497_ERZ501986 | MGnify/ENA primary metagenome ERZ501986 (study PRJEB25962, sample SAMEA2042995) | human gut metagenome | biome: human gut; feature: human-associated habitat; material: faeces...
TGTCACTGATTGCCAGCTCGATTATGAGCAAAAAATTAGCTTCCGGCAGTGATGCAATCGTGCTCGACGTCAAGACCGGAAACGGCGCATTTATGAAAAAATATGAGGACTCTGTCGCACTTGCAAAAGAGATGGTGTCGATCGGAACGATGGCAGGCAAAAAGACGGCGGCAGTCATCACGGATATGGCCCAGCCGCTTGGAAATGCCGTTGGAAATGCCATCGAAGTGATCGAGGCGGTCGACACCTTAAAAGGAGAAGGCCCTTCGGATTTTAAAGAGGTAGTCTTTGCACTGGGGGCCCAGATGTTACTCTTTGCAGGACGTGCAGATTCATGCGAAGAGGCGGTAAAACTCATGCAGGATTCCATAGACAGTGGAGCTGCGCTTGATAAAATGGCTGAGTTTGTGAGAGCGCAGGGTGGGGATGCATCTTATGTATATGACACTTCAAAGTTCCCAAAAACAAAATATTCGGTCGAAGTAAAAGCAGCGTGCGGCGGATTCGTGCATCGCATTCTGGCGGAAAATATTGGCATTGCCTGTATGACACTTGGCGGTGGACGTGAAACGAAGGACAGTGTGATCGATCTTTCTGTTGGCATTTATTTAAAGAAGAAAAATGGAGATGCTGTAGATACCGGTGACACACTGGCAGTCATTTATGCAAATGATCGTGAAAAAATGGATGCGGCTGCCGAAAAAGTACTGCATGCTTATGAAATTGCTGCCGTGCCGAAAGAAATGCTGCCGGTCGTAAGAGAATATATTTACGAATAAAGAATAAGATCTTTTTTTCCTTCATACAATCATATATGAAGAAAAATCAGAAAGAAAAAATAATAAACAGCTTAGAACTGCCGAAGGATCTGATGCTCGGCGCAGCGATCGTGACTGCAACCGGAAGGCATGAGGTTCTGATTTCTAATTATAAAGGAATCCTGGAATATGAGGATTCCTTTATCAAAATACAGACAAAAAACTGCAGGATCCTGATTTCCGGCTCACATCTTGCAATCGACTATTACACGAATGAGGAAATGAAAATTACCGGGTTTTTAGACACGATCCAGTACGAAAATTAACAGATGCTGCTCTCGGTAATTAAGTATTTTAAAGGATACGTGTATGTCCGTTTAAGCGGTTATGCGCCGGAACGTTTCCTGAATTTATGCGGAAGCCATGATATTCTGATCTGGAATTTGAAATCTACGAAGGATGGATACGAATTCTGCATCAGTGTAGCAGGTTTTAAGCAGTTACGTCCGATCTTAAAAAAAACAAGAACACACATCCGCATCCAAAAAAGATATGGCATGCCGTTTGAATTGTACCATTACCGCAAACGGAAAATGTTTGCCATGGGCATGCTGTTATTTGCAGGGCTGATCTATTACCTTTCCGGTTTTATCTGGAATATTGAAGTCAACGGCAATTCCTATCTGTCTGAGGAAGTCGTACTCTGCTTTCTTTCGAAAGAACATGCCTCTTTTGGCACAAAGAAAAAAAATATTGACTGTGCGGCTTTAGAGGAAACGTTAAGAAGCCGTTATCCCGAAGTGATCTGGACTTCCATCAAAATCTACGGCACCAAAATGACGGTTGATATCCAGGAAAATCTGCTCCCGGAAGAAAATTATGAGGAAAAGAAAGAGGAGACAGCGCACGATATCGTTGCTGCTGATGATGGCTTGATCACAGAAATGATCACAAGAAGTGGTACACCGGCAGTGACTGTAGGAACCCCGGTGAAAAAGGGAGATGTGTTAGTCAATGGGTATGTTGAGATTCTAAATGATGACGGAGAGACGGCACAATATCTTTACCGCACCGCAGATGCGGATATCATTGCAAAAGTTACATATTCCTACCATGACGAGATACCGATGGAATATGTAAAAAAAGTGCCGACCGGCGCAGAAAAAATAACTTATCAGGTCAGAATTCTGGATTATCTGATCGAAAATCCTTTTTTTTCACCGGTGGAAGAACCATATGAAGTTGTGTCGGATGTGTCACAATTTCACTTTACAGATAATTTTTATCTTCCGGTTTATCTGGTCAGACAGACCTGTGTGGGCTATAAAAATGAACAAAAGACGTACACAGAAAAGGAGGCAAAACGACTGGCTTCTGAGAATCTTAAGAAATATCTTGACGATTTGGAAGAAAAAGGTATTCAAATTACAGAAAAAAATGTTATTATAGAGAGAACGAAGAAAAAATATGTGGTGAAAGGAACGATTGGCACTTTAAAATCCATTGTTTCCTATCAGCCGACAAAAATCATCGAACAATCGAGCGAAGAGAGGCAACCGACGGATGAGTCTGACTGAACTATCATTAAATATACCGACTGATCATGTGGCCAATGTATTTGGTCAGTTTGATGCGTATATCAAAAAAATTGAACGCACCTTAAACGTCACTGTGGTTTTACGCGGTGAGAGTATGAAGCTCCTTGGAGAGGAACATAATTTAAAAAAAGCGGAACAGGTATTTTTACAGCTGATCGAATTATCAAAAAGAGGCAATATCATTACTGAGCAGAATGTCAATTATGCACTGGCACTTTCGGAGGAGGAAAAAGAATCCGCAATCGTGGAGATCGATAAGGACTGTATCTGCCATACGATCAACGGCAAGCCGGTCAAACCAAAGACACTTGGACAGAAAGCATATGTGGATGCGATACGCCAGAAAATGATCGTGTTTGGCATGGGTCCTGCAGGAACCGGTAAAACTTATCTTGCAATGGCAATGGCGATCACGGCGTTTAAGAATGAAGAAGTGGGAAGGATCATCCTGACACGTCCGGCAATCGAAGCCGGCGAGAAATTAGGATTTTTGCCGGGGGATTTACAGAGTAAGGTCGACCCGTATTTAAGACCGCTTTATGATGCATTATATCAGATCATGGGAGCAGAAAGCTTCCAGAAAAATATGGAAAAGGGGCTGATCGAGGTTGCACCGCTTGCATACATGCGCGGACGTACACTTGACAACGCGTTTATCATATTAGATGAGGCGCAGAACACTACACCGGCGCAGATGAAAATGTTCCTTACCCGTATCGGTTTTGGATCTAAGGCGGTGATTACCGGTGATGCAACCCAGAAGGATTTAGCACCTGGCACAGCATCCGGTCTTGATGTTGCCTTAAAAGTATTAAAAAAAGTGGATGAGATCGGCATCTGTGAACTGACCAGCAAAGATGTGGTCCGTCATCCGGTTGTACAGAAGATCGTGAAGGCTTATGAAGATTATGAAAACCGCAGTAAGAGCGCATCAAAAAGAAAACAGGAGACTCGCCAGCGATGAATGACCGCTTTGTAATCAAAAGAGGATGGAATCAGGTCTGCATGTTTATCGTTACCATTGCAGCCATACTTTTACTGTGTGCAAAACAACAGATTTTACTGGATCAGATTTTAGGGATTGTCTGTGTTGCCATGATATGGTTTGTATTGTTTCTTTTCTTTATAGAACACGATCGTGCGGAAGGACTGATCAGCCATAACCGTGAAACAGATTTCAAAAAAGTATTATATAGTTATACGGCAGCAGCGGTGGTGGTTGTGTTTGCATCATACTTTCCTGAATTTGTAAAACCGCTGGTATTTGTACCGCTCATTATTGCAGCCTTTGTTTCCGAACGTCTTGCGCTTATCACCGGTATTTTCTGGGATTCCATGATATGTCTGGTTATGGGACTGCATTCACAGGAACTGATATTGTACTGTCTGTTGACAATCTTTGGTGTGATCCTTGCCGGGACGGCGGAGGAAGCCACAAAACAGGAAAAAAAACTTATCTGGTATGAAGTGCTGTTGTTCTGCCTCTCCGTTTTACTTCCAGTCACCTTTTATTATCTGACCTATCAGGAGGTACATTTTGTGCTTTTATTATGGGGAATTGGAGAGGGTGCCATCAGTGTTTTGTGGCTGCAGTTTGGCTATCCGCATTTCTCACATTTGAGGGAACAGGAAGTAAATGATATCCTGACGGATATTATAGATGATACTTATCCTCTTGTCCGTGAACTGTCAAATTTTTCGAAACAGGAATATCAGCATGCACGCAGAGTTTCAAGACTTGCAGCAAGCTGTGCGAGAGTTGCCGGGGCAGATGAAAAGACCTGCGCGGCGGCAGGATTTTATTACCGGATCGGGATCATGGAAGGTGAACCGCTCACAGAGAGCGGAATCCGCATTGCACAGGAACACTGTTTCCCGGAAGATGTCATCCGTATCATCAGTGAATATGATGGCGAAACAGCACCGCCTTCATCCATCGAGTCCGCGATCGTACATATGGTAAATGGCCTGGTCAAAAAGATAGAAGTTTTTGACAGTTATACAATGGCAAGCGAATGGAATCAGGATATGGTCATCTACCAGACACTAAACGAATATTCTGCAAGCGGAATTTATGATCAGTCCGGGCTCGGCATGAATATGTTTTTAAAGATCAGGGAATATCTTGTAAATGAAGAAACCTTCTTCTTTTAAAAAACGTATAAAATACAAAAGATATAAAAACTGCCTGTAAGGCACAGAAATGAGGAAATTTATGAGTCTTTTTATAGAAAAAGAAACAGATACTGATTTTTCATTTGATGAGGAGGCACTTGCAAAAGAAGTGACAGACTATGCAATCGAGCATGAGGGATTTCCGTTTGAAGCTGAAATCAATCTGACGCTCACGGACAATGATGGAATCCACGCCATCAATAAAGAATACCGTGACATTGATGCGCCGACGGACGTTTTGTCATTTCCGATGCTTTCTTATGAGAGCGCAGGAGATTTTTCGAAATTAGAAGATGATTACGATGACAATTTCAACCCGGACACAGGCGAAATAATGCTCGGTGATATCATTATCTCTGTTGACAAAGTAAAGGAACAGGCAAAAAGTTATGGGCACAGTGAAAAACGTGAATATGCATTTTTAATCCTTCACAGTATGCTTCATTTATTTGGATATGACCATATGACACCGGAGGAAGCTGCCATTATGGAGGGAAAACAAACTGAGATCTTAAACGAGATGAACATTTTAAGATAACGAGGATTAAGTCATATGGGCAAACAAAATAAAAAAAGCAGTACAAGTTTTCTTGTGCAGGGTTCTATTCTTGCTATCGCATCCATCGTCAGCCGTATTATCGGTCTGATCTACCGTATCCCGCTGACAAATATTATCGGGGATACCGGAAATGACTACTATGGAACTGCTTTCCAGATTTATAATATATTATTGATCATTTCATCCTACAGTCTGCCGCTCGCAGTATCAAAACTTGTATCTGCAAATTATTCACAGGGCAGAAGACACAATGTATACCGCATTTTAAAATGTGCATTGATCTTCGGTGTATGTACCGGTACGGTCGCCGCACTGATCCTTTTGTTTGGTGCTGAGTTTATCACAGGCACGCTGATGAAAACACCGATGAGCGTCTTCGCTGTGCGTGTACTGATCCCTGTACTTCTGATTGTTGCAGTACTTGGTGTTATGAGAGGATTTTTTCAGGGACTTGGAACAATGATGCCGAGTGCAACTTCCCAGATCTTAGAGCAGATTGCAAATGCAATCGTCAGTGTATGGGCAGCGTATGTATTGGCTGATTATGGTGCAAAGGCTGGAGCACTGCTTGGTGATGCTGATAATTATTCCGCGGCATACGGAGCAGCAGGAGGAACGCTTGGTACTGCGGTCGGAGCACTGGTTGCATTATTATTCTGTACCTTTGTACTGGTTGTATATCTGCGTGCGTTCAAACGCAGTCTGCACAGAGAGCGGAAAAGAAACGTTGATTCCTATGGCTCGATATTTCATCTGCTTATCATAACGATCATCCCGGTTTTACTGAGCAGTACGATCTACAACTGCAATACCGTCATAGATCAGGCTGTATATAAACACATTGCTGCATATCAGGGATATACCGCGAACCAGTATGGTTCCTGGAATGGTATTTATACTGGAAAATATACGGTTCTGATCAATGTTCCGATCTCCATTGCATCAGCGATGGCGGCATCCTCTGTTCCTGCACTGACTGCTGCCTATGCAGCCGGGAAAAAAGGCGAAGCAAAACGACAGATCGGGATTGCAACACGTTTTATCATGGTGATTGCTTTTCCATGTGCAGTTGGCATGGGCATACTTGCATCACCGATCTTACAGCTTTTGTTCCGTGATTCATCGGAGACTGCTGCACATATGTTACAGGTGGGAGCTGTTACGATTTTGTTTTTTTCACTGTCAACGCTTTCAAACGGTCTTTTACAGGGAATCGGCCGCATGAAAGAACCGATCAAAAATGCGATCATTGCACTGGTACTGCATTTAGGACTGCTGGCAGCACTTATGTTCTTGTTTGATTTAAACATTTTTGCAGTCGTTATCGCAAATGCAGCATTCGGTCTTATCATGTGTATTTTAAATGCAGGATCAATCCGCCGTTACAGCGGATATCATCAGGAAATTCGAAAAACATTTTTTGTCCCTGCAATCGCCGCTGCCGGTATGGGTGTTGTTGTATGGCTCGTCTATCATGGCATCCTGTACGTGCTGCGTGTTAATGCTGTAGCAACGCTTTTGTCGATCGTGATTGGAGCGGCGGTATATGCAGTGTTACTGTTGCTGTTAAAAGGATTAAATGAGCAGGAAATCTTGCGTTTCCCGAAAGGCCGCATGCTGGCAGATGTCGCAAAAAAAATGCACTTATTAAAATAGCTGACGGCATGTGTTTAGACATTCTATGACCATGAAAAAATATTTCTGACAAGTGAATAAAAAGTAAAATTGGGCAAATACTTATCGTAAAACCGGAATATGGAGTGATGGGATGAAAAAAACGACGAGTATTTGCCTTTTTACCGGAATGATCTTTCTTTTATTGGTCATGGTTGTTTATTTACTGTTTACACAACAGGATACGGGGGAAAAAGAACAGGATCTTGCTGCGGCAACCGAAGAAATGCCGGCAGAAACGGATACAGAAAAAGAACTTAAGACAACAGAGAGTCTTGCAGTTTATGAACCGTATGCGTATATCATAAAACAAAAGGATGGGATTCTGGTCGTATACCAGAGTGATGGTATCACAGAATTCTTTGAAACAAATATCCGCATCCGTGATCTGAATGAAGATATGGTAAAAAAATTGGAAAATGGGATCCGGTTTTCGGACGATCAGGAATTGTACGCCTTTTTGGAGAGCTATTCCAGTTAGATTGCTGCAGCCTTTCTGATATTGATGAATTACCAGCAATAACTATGGGTTTCACGGATTGAATGTTTGTTTTTTGTATGTTAAAATAATCAATAGTTTATCCTGTTACGGACAAATAAACTATATAAATATCGAAAAAGGTTTTTAATATGACAGAAACAGAAGTTGCAGTCATTGGCGGCGGAGCATCCGGGCTGATGGCTTCTATTGCGTCTGCTTTAGCAGGTGCAGATACAATCATCTTAGAACATATGGACCGTGTAGGTAAGAAAATACTTGCCACGGGGAATGGAAAATGTAATTATACAAACGAGGTGCAGGGATTATCGTGTTACAGAGGCGAAAACCCTGCTTTTGCTGTACCGGTATTCAGACAGTTCGATCAGAAAAAAACAGTGGCGTTTTTTCGTGAGATCGGTATCGAACCAAAAATAAAAAACGGCTATTATTACCCGGCAAGTGAACAGGCTGCTTCTGTTCTGGATGTCCTTCGCATGGAAGCCGCATATACCGGTGTAAAGGAGATTGTCTCCTGTGAGATCAAAGCAATAAAAAGACAGGGGGATTTCTTTCTGATCCGGACAGGCACAGGAGATTTTCGCGCAAAATCAATCATTTTTGCAACCGGTCTTTTCGCTTCGCCGAAGAGTGGGAGTGACGGCAGTGCGCTTCCATATATTGAACACTTTGGGCACCATATCATAGATATTGTACCGGCGTTGGTGCCGTTGCAGTGCAGGCAGTCATTCTTTAAAATGCTTGCAGGAATCCGTGCAGAAGTTTCGATAAGACTGTACATAAACGGAGCAGAAACGACCAGAGAACGTGGTGAATTACAGCTGACGGATTATGGAATATCGGGAATTCCGGTTTTTCAGATCAGCCGATATGCAACCAGAGCTTTAAAACAAAAAAAACAGGTATATGCACAGATCGATTTTATGCCGGACCGGTCTTTTGGGGAAGTGAATGATCTGCTGAAACTGCGTTTTTGCATGAATGCTCACGGAAAAGATGCCTCTCAGGCGATGATCGGTCTCTGCAATAAAAAGCTTGCAGAGGTACTCTTAAAAGAAGCCGGGATTGATCTTCATATTCCGTCAAAAAAAGTACCGGAAAAACAACTGACACGTCTGACAAAACTGCTGAAAGACCTGCGTGTCGACATCACAGGAAGCAAAGATATCGCGCAGGCACAGGTCTGTGCGGGCGGTGTGGACACACGCGAGATCGATGCAGCCAGCATGATGTCAAAATTAATTCCGGGACTGTTTTTCGCAGGAGAAGTCGTTGATATTGATGGTATCTGCGGTGGATATAATCTGCAATGGGCTTGGTCCAGCGGATATGTGGCAGGAAGCCACGCAGGAGAATATGCACATCCGGGGAAAAAAGCGCACAGGAAGAAACGAGGAAATTATGATTCGAATTAATCAGATCAAGCTGCCAGTAACACATGATACGGTGCAGTTAGAGCAAAAGATCAAAAAAGCGTTGAAATTAAAGGCAGACACGCCTTTTCAATACCAGATCGTCAAAAAATCCATTGACGCAAGGAAGAAGCCGGATCTGTTTTATGTGTACTCCGTAGATGTAGAGACGGCAGACGACCAGAAAATTTTAAAAAAGGTTAACAATAATAATGTTATGTCAATCAAAGTGAAAAAATACCTCCTTCCGGAAGTCATAAATCCTTCACGCACACCTGTGATCGCGGGGGCAGGCCCTGCCGGACTGTTCTGTGCCTATGCATTAATGTCAGAGGGTTTTCATCCGATCGTGGCAGAGCGTGGTAAAAAGGTCGAAGAACGGACTGCGGATGTGCAGAAGTTCTGGGAGACCGGTGTCTTAGACACCGCCTCGAACGTCCAGTTCGGAGAGGGCGGTGCAGGAACCTTTTCCGATGGAAAATTAAATACATTGGTCAAAGATCCCATTGGAAGGAACCGTTTTGTTCTTGAAACATTCGTAAAATTTGGGGCACCGGAACATATTTTATATGAAAACAAACCACATATCGGCACAGACATTCTTGCAGATGTGATAAAACGGATGCGGGAATTTATGACAGAAAATGGCGTAGAGTTTTTATTTGAGACCTGTGTTACTGGATTTTCCACCGGCAAAAACGGGAACTTAAAATCTATCGAATTAAATCACGACAGACAGATCGATACCGACTGCCTGATCCTTGCCATCGGTCACAGTGCAAGGGATACGTTTTCGCTGTTACAGGAAAAGGGCTTAAATATGCAGGCAAAATCCTTTGCGGTCGGATTCCGTGTGGAGCATCCGCAGAGCGAGGTCAATCTGACACAGTACGGAGATTTATATGCAGACAAACTTCCTGCGGCACCTTATAAAGTGACGGCAAATCTTCCCTCCGGCAGAGGGGTATACTCCTTTTGCATGTGTCCGGGCGGTTATGTCGTAAACGCTTCCTCCGAAGAACACCGCCTTGCAGTCAACGGCATGAGTTACTCGGACCGTGGCGGCAGCAACGCAAACAGTGCGATCATCGTCTCCGTCACACCGGAAGATTTTAAGGCGGATGCGATCCGTCATGGTGTTTTAAAAGATGCCGATGGGAAAGAAGATGTACTGTCCGGCGTCCGTTTTCAGGAACGTCTGGAGGAGCGGGCATGGAAACTTGGAAATGGAAAGATCCCACAGCAGTTGTTTGGTGATTACTGTAAAAATCGTCCTTCCGTTTCCTACGGTGCATTTGAGAGTACAACAAAGGGTGATTCCGTACTTTGTAATTTGAGAGGACTTCTGCCGGAAGAATTAGAGGAATCATTCATAGAAGGAATGCATCATTTTTCCCGTGCGATTCCGGAATTTGACCGTGAGGATGCGATCCTTTCCGGTGTCGAAAGCCGTACATCTTCCCCGGTGCGTATCGTGCGTGATGAATCATTCCAGTCGAATATCCGCGGCATTTACCCATGCGGGGAAGGCGCCGGATATGCAGGTGGTATCATGTCTGCGGCAATGGACGGCTTAAAGGTTGCCGAGGCAATCGGTAGATATGCCATAGAGAGTAAATGATAGATTACAATTATGAAAAAAATAGATGATCCATTTGACGGACGCTATTATGATGAATAGAAAAAGAACAGAGGTTAAAGACGTGGCAGAATATACACCTATGATGCAGCAATATTTAAAAACAAAAGAGGAATATAAAGATTGCATTTTGTTTTACAGACTCGGTGATTTTTATGAGATGTTTTTTGATGATGCGATCGTTGTCTCAAAAGAACTTGAACTGACGCTGACCGGCAAAAGCTGTGGTGCAGAGGAACGCGCGCCGATGTGCGGTGTTCCTTATCATGCAGTGGAAGGATACTTAAATAAACTGGTTGCAAACGGTCATAAAGTTGCGATCTGTGAGCAGGTGGAGGATCCAAAACTTGCAAAAGGTCTTGTAAAGCGTGAGGTGATCCGCATCGTCACACCGGGAACAAACACAGACATGCAGGCTCTCGACGAATCCAAAAATAATTACATTATGTGTATCGTATATCTTGCAGATAAATACGGTATTTCATTAGCGGACATCTCGACCGGAGACTATTTTGTTACAGAGGTCGATACGGAGCGGAAACTGATTGACGAGATCAACAAATTTGCACCATCCGAGATCATCTGCAATGAGAGCTTTTATATGAGCGGTGTCGATCTCTCTGATATGAAAAATCGCCTTGGTATTGCAGTGTACTCTTTAGAGGCATGGTATTTCAGTGACGAGACGGCAGAAAATACGTTAAAAGAACATTTTAAGGTGCAGAGTCTTGAGGGGCTTGGATTATCTGATTATGCGTGCGGCACGATCGCTGCGGGGGCATTGCTCCGCTATCTGTATGAAACACAGAAAAATGATCTTGGCAATCTTTCTGCGATTCATCCATACTCAACCGGGAAATATATGATCATAGACAGTTCGACCAGACGTAATTTAGAGCTGGTGGAGACACTGCGTGAAAAGCAAAAACGCGGTTCACTGCTATGGGTGTTAGATAAAACCAAAACAGCGATGGGAGCAAGGACACTTCGTGCTTATGTGGAACAGCCATTGATCGATAAAACCGAGATTGAACTGCGCCAGGAAGCCATTGGTGAGTTAAACGATCATGTGATCACAAGGGAGGAATTGCGCGAGTATTTAAATCCGATTTATGACCTTGAGCGTCTGATCACCCGTGTGACTTACCGGACAGCCAATCCGCGTGATCTGATCGCATTTAAGAATTCTATCAGCATGCTGCCTCCGATCAAATCCCTGCTCGATGAGTTTGACGGTGCACTGCTAAAAAATATCCAGAACGACATTGATGCCATGGAAGAACTCTGCTCCCTGGTAGATCGTTCGATCATGGAAGAACCGCCGATCTCTGTGCGCGAGGGCGGACTGATCAAGGAAGGTTATAATGAGGATGTCGATAAATACCGCAATGCCAAAACAGAGGGTAAGACCTGGCTTGCAGAGTTAGAGGCAAAAGAGCGCGAAAAGACCGGAATTAAAAATTTAAAGATCAAATACAACAAAGTGTTCGGTTATTATCTGGAAGTGACCAATTCCTACAAGGATCTGGTGCCGGATTATTTTACCAGAAAACAGACACTTGCCAATGCGGAGCGTTACATCACACCGGAATTAAAAGAATTAGAAGATATGATCTTAGGCGCGGAGGACAAGCTCGTCAGCTTAGAGTATGATCTGTTCTGTGAAGTACGGAATAAAATTGCAGAAGAAGTTGTCCGTATCCAGCGGACAGCGAAAGCAATCGCAAACTTAGACGTTTTTGTATCACTTGCAGTCGTTGCAGACCAGAATAATTACTGCAGACCAAAGATGACCAACAGTGGAGTGATCGATATCAAGGGCGGCAGACATCCGGTTGTCGAAAAAATGATCACAAACGATATGTTCATCGATAACGATACATATTTAGATAACGGAAATAACCGTATTGCAATCATAACCGGACCGAACATGGCAGGCAAATCCACTTACATGAGACAGGCTGCATTGATCGTTCTGATGGCACAGATCGGAAGTTTTGTTCCAGCGACATCGGCAAAGATCGGCATCGTGGATCGTATTTTTACCCGTGTCGGGGCATCGGATGATCTTGCAAGCGGTCAGAGTACCTTTATGGTGGAGATGAACGAGGTCGCAAATATCCTGCGCAATGCCACATCCAATTCGCTTTTAGTACTCGATGAAATCGGACGCGGAACAAGTACCTTTGACGGTTTAAGTATCGCATGGGCGGTAGTTGAACATATCAGCAACCCGCGTCTGCTCGGTGCAAAGACACTGTTTGCGACACATTATCACGAGCTGACTGAGCTGGAAGGAAAGTTAAACAACGTCCACAATTACTGTATCGCGGTCAAAGAAAAAGGCGACGACATTGTATTTCTGCGCAAGATCGTGCAGGGCGGTGCGGATAAGAGCTACGGTATCCAGGTTGCAAAACTTGCCGGTGTTCCGGATTCCGTGATTGAACGCGCCAAAGAAATCGTGGAAGAGCTGAGCGCAAATGATATCACGTCTGTCACGAAAAACATCACGCCTGCAACGGCAGGAACGAAAAAGAAAAAAGAACGTTTGGATGAAGTTGATTTGACACAGATGTCTTTATTTGATACCGTAAAGGACGATGATATTTTAGAAGAGTTAAAAACGATTGATGTCGGAAATCTGACACCGATCGAGGCATTAAACAAACTTTATGAATTACAGAATAAAATAAAAAACCGCTGGTAGAAATGGAGAATAAAATTTATGGGCACAATTACAATTTTGCCGGAGACAACTAAAAACCCGATCACGCTGATGGGACAGCGCGCCGGTGTCTGCTGGGGAGGAAATGTAGAAGATCCGGAGAAAAATTATAAACGGGGCATGGACTGTATCATTTCCGGACATGGAAGAGTCATGGAATATGTAAATGTAGAGATGATCATTGCCGGCTATTCCGCGAGAGTAGAGCGCGAGTGGTATACACATATTGGCGGCTCACCGACACGTTTACAGTCAAGTACACGCTATATCAATTATGCCGGACGCGGATTTGATTACATCATCCCGCCGTCGATCCAGAACAACAAAGAAGCATTGGAAAAATATCAGGCATTAATGGCGCATATCAATGAAGAATGCCGCGCTTTGCAGGAAGACTACGGGATTCCAAAGGAAGATGTTGCAAACGGACTGCCGCTTGGCATGACGGCGTCGATCGTGGATAAAAGAAATCTGCGCAGTTTAACGGAGATGAGCCATCAGAGAATGTGTAACCGCGCATATTGGGAATACCGCCAGTTATTTGGTGACATCCGAAAAGCACTTTCGGAATATTCGGAAGAATGGCGCTGGATCGCAGATAATCTGTTTATGCCAAAATGTGATTACTTCGGATACTGCTCCGAGACAAGACCTTGCGGGAAACCGGTGTCCGGCGTTCCTAAGATGCCAAGACCATAACAGAATAATGCTGCAGGAAATGCAGCAGAAACGATTGAAACAAAGAGGTGAATCTGTATGCCTGAAATTACACTGCTCAGTCAGGAGACAATTGACAAGATTGCAGCCGGGGAAGTTGTGGAACGCCCCTCTTCCGTGGTAAAAGAACTGGTGGAAAATGCCATCGATGCAAAGGCAACTGCCGTCACAGTTGAGATCAAAGAGGGCGGTATTTCATTTATCCGTATCACGGACAATGGCTGCGGCATCGAGCGGGCGCAGGTTCCGCTTGCTTTTTTGCGCCATTCGACCAGCAAGATCAAAAGCGTGGAAGATCTGATGAGCATTACCTCTTTGGGATTCCGCGGTGAGGCGCTCTCAAGTATCGCTGCAGTTTCACAGGTCGAGCTGATCACAAAAACATACGGGGAACTGACCGGTACCCGCTATGTTATTGAGGGTTCGAAAGAAAAGGAAAATGAGGAGATCGGTGCGCCGGAGGGAACCACTTTTATCGTCCGCAATCTTTTTTACAATACACCGGCGAGGCGCAAATTTTTAAAGACAGCACAGACGGAGGGCAATTATATCAATGACCTGATGGAGCGTCTTGCCCTGTCACATCCGGGGGTTTCCTTTAAATTCATCAACAACGGTCAGACGAAAATGCATACCTCCGGCAATTCCAGGGAAAAAGATATGATCTATCATATCTACGGCAGGGATATTACCTCCGGGCTTTTAGAGATCGACCATAAAAATGAGTATTTTCATGTCAAGGGTTTTATCGGAAAACCGTTAATTTCCCGCGGAAACCGTAATTTTGAGAATTACTTTATCAACGGACGTTATATCAAGAGCGCGCTGCTCTCAAAGTCGATTGAGGAAGCGTACAAAGGCTTTCTGATGCAGCACCAGTATCCGTTCTGCGTTCTGTACTTTTCCATGGATACCGATCTTTTAGATGTCAACGTGCATCCGACGAAGATGGAACTTCGTTTTTCAAACAATGAGGCGATCTATAAGACATTGTTTGAAATTATCCGGGGAGCGCTGACGCACAAAGATTTTATCCCTGAAGTACCGGTGCAGGAAGAAAAGATACGGAAACGTGAAAACATCAAGGCACCGCTCCCGGAACCGTTTGAGCGCCGGGGTGTTGAAATGGTGCGGAGTGGAGGAAGGTTTCAGCCGCAGGACATACAGCAGGGAACAGGCGGACAGTCCGGTTTCGCTGCGTCAAAAGAAAATGAAGACGTGCAGACAACAATTCCGATGCAGAGCGCAGCACCGCCGGAAAACCTTTCTGTCTTTAACTCGCTTCTTCCAAAGAAAGAAACGGCTGTCACAGAACAGTCCGCGGACCGGGTATCGGAAAGCAATACATACACCGTTTCCAAACCCGTACCGCAGCCAATACAGGCGGATAAAACAACGGCAAGCCTGCCAGAAGAGACAGCGGCAGCTTTACCGGAGTCAAAAGTCACTTACGAGCAACAGGAACTTGCGGCAGTCTCCGAAGGTTTTCTGACAAGAGATGCCAAGAAGAAACACAAGATCATCGGACAGCTGTTCGATACTTACTGGATGGTAGAGTATGAGGACAAGCTGTTCATCATCGACCAGCATGCAGCGCATGAAAAAGTACTTTATGAGAAAACGATGAAAAAAGTGCGTGAAAAAACATTTTCATCACAGACGCTCAGTCCGCCGATCATCCTGACACTCAGCATTGAAGAGATCGAGATGCTTGAAAAATACAGGGAGCAGATCGATGCGTTCGGCTATGAAATCGAACCGTTCGGCGGAAAGGAATATGCAGTGACTGCTATTCCGGCTGATTTTACCGGGATTGACACAAAAACAATGTTTCTTGAAATGTTAGATGATTTTGCAAATATAAATGAAAATGATTCACCAAATGCCATTATGGAAAAAGTTGCGTCGATGTCCTGTAAGGCAGCTATCAAGGGAAACCAGCACATCAGCAGGCCGGAGGCAGAACGGCTGATCGATGAACTGTTGGAGCTTGAAAATCCGTACAACTGCCCGCACGGACGCCCGACGATCATTTCCATGACCAAATATGAAATAGAAAAGAAATTTAAAAGGATTGTCTGATATGCAGCAAAAACCAATGATTATTCTGACCGGTCCGACCGCGGTGGGGAAAAGTGCCCTCTCGGTGAAACTGGCAAAAAAAATAAATGGAGCGGTGATCTCTGCGGATTCTATGCAGGTCTACCGCCATATGGATATCGGTTCTGCCAAGATCACACCGGGGGAGATGCAGGGTGTTACGCATTATATGATCGATGAGCTAGAGCCGGACGAAGAATTTCACGTTGTGCGTTTTGTCACGATGGCAAAAGAATATTTAAAAGAAATCTATGCGGATGGAAAAATCCCGATCATAGCCGGGGGCACCGGATTTTACATTCAGGCACTTTTGTATGATATTGATTTTACAGAGCAGCAGTGTGATGAGACTTACCGCAGGCAGTTAGAAGATCTTGCCAGAGAACATGGCGCAGAATATCTGCACGGAATACTGCGCGAAGTGGATCCAGCTTCCGCCGAAGCGATCCATGCCAATAATATCAAACGTGTGATAAGGGCGTTAGAATTTTATCATTTGTCCGGCAAAAAAATATCTGAGCACAACGAAACGGAACGACAAAAACAGTCTCCATACAATTTTGCCTATTTTGTACTCACGGATGAGCGTGCAAAATTGTACGAACGCATTGACAGACGCGTGGATGCAATGATAGAAGCCGGACTTGTGGAGGAAGTAAAAAAATTAAAATCCATGGGCTGCAGCCGGGAGATGGTTTCCATGCAGGGGCTCGGCTACAAGGAGATCCTTGCATATTTAGACGGCGGGTGTACCTTAGAGGAAGCTGTCTATATCATCAAGCGTGAGACGCGCCACTTTGCAAAACGCCAGTTGACATGGTTTAAGAGAGAGCGGGATGTGATCTGGCTCGACAAGCAGGCATTTGGCTATGATGATGCAGCGATTTTAACAGATATGATATCAATTTTAGAAGAAAAGGAAATAATCAGTCATGAATAAGTGGATGGAAGAACAATACGAAGCCCTTGGTATTTCAAGAGAAGTATATGAATTTGGAGAAAAAATCGAAGATTCCTTAAAAGAACGTTTTGCAGCGATCGATGCTACGGCAGAATACAACCAGTTAAAAGTCATCAAAGCGATGCAGGACAACCGTGTGAGTGCAGAGTGCTTTAATATGTCATCAGGATACGGCTACAACGACCTCGGACGTGACACATTAGAAAAAGTATATGCATCCTGCTTTAAAGGAGAAGATGCTTTAGTACGTCCGCAGATTACCTGCGGCACACACGCTTTAGCACTTGCTTTAATGTCAAACCTTCGTCCGGGAGATGAACTTTTATCCCCGGTCGGAAAACCATATGACACCTTAGAGGAAGTGATCGGCATCCGTCCGTCAAAGGGATCTCTGGCAGAATACGGCGTGTCTTACCGTCAGGTGGATCTTCTGCCGGACGGAAGTTTTGATTTTGAACATATCAAAGAGGCGATCAATGAGCGGACAAAACTCGTGACGATCCAGCGCTCCAAAGGGTATGCAACCAGACCAACCCTGTCCGTGGCACGTATTGGAGAGCTGATCTCCTACATCAAAGGCATCAAACCGGATGTCATCTGTATGGTAGATAACTGTTACGGTGAATTTGTTGAAGAGCAGGAACCGCTTGAAGTCGGAGCGGACATGATCGTTGGTTCTCTGATTAAAAACCCAGGCGGCGGACTTGCGCCGATTGGCGGATATATCGTCGGGAAAAAAGAATGTGTCGAAAATGCTGCTTACCGTCTGACCTCTCCGGGACTCGGAAAAGAAGTCGGTGCATCCTTAGGTGTCATCCAGTCTTTTTATCAGGGATTTTTCCTTGCACCGACCGTGGTGAGCGGCGCATTAAAGGGTGCGATCTTCGCGGCAAATATTTACGAAAAACTTGGATTTGAGGTTGTTCCGAACGGAAGTGAGAGCCGTCACGATATCATTCAGGCGGTCGCATTCCACAATCCGGATGCACTGATTGCATTCTGTGAGGGAATTCAGGCGGCGGCACCGGTCGACAGCTATGTAACGCCGGAACCGTGGGCAATGCCGGGCTATGACAGCGATGTCATCATGGCGGCAGGTGCTTTTGTACAGGGATCATCCATTGAGCTGAGTGCAGACGGTCCGATCAAGCCTCCATATGCCGTTTATTTCCAGGGCGGACTGACCTGGTATCACGCAAAACTGGGCATTCTGAAATCTTTACAAAAACTTAAGGAACGAAAACTTGTCGACCTTGACTTGTTATGATAGAATATAATGTGATTTATGTATGCT
>ENA-OPVU01000871-OPVU01000871.1-human-gut-metagenome-genome-assembly--contig:-NODE-871-length-18074-cov-5.729952_pt1 | contig 18074 bp, 10 predicted proteins | sample MGYA00241497_ERZ501986 | MGnify/ENA primary metagenome ERZ501986 (study PRJEB25962, sample SAMEA2042995) | human gut metagenome | biome: human gut; feature: human-associated habitat; material: faeces...
CAGATACCGCCCGCCTTTCTCTGCGGATGCTTTCCTGGGATTGCCCACTCCGCTATCCACAGTGGCTTTGTCCCAATGACGGGGCGCCCATGCCACCTTTTCATTCAGCGAGGCAATGGCAAACGGACGGGAATCGCCGTCGCCGGCCTCATCGAGATTCACCAGCTCGGGATGATAGTACATCATGGCGGAAGTCTCCGATTCGCCGGCATGGTCGTCTATGGCAGCCTCGAAATAGTCTTTGGTGGGAATGATGCCGAACCAGTCGGTTGCCAGAATCAGGAAATCGGGATAGGCAAAAGCAAGGTCGCGAATCATTCCTTTGAAATTATTCCCGCCGTGACCGCTGAGGATAATCAGCTTCCGTATGCCCTGGGCATGAAGGGAAGCCACTATATCTTCCAGGATAGCCTGCTGGGTGGCATAACGGGTATGTATGCAGAAAGGAAGCTCGCGCTGTCCCGGATTGTGGGCGCCAAAAGGCACAGGAGGCATCACCATGCAACGAACTCCGGAGCGTTCCAACGCCAGCGCAGCGGCATCCACGGCAATATCGTGCGGCAGAATGCAGTCCGTCAGATAAGGCAGATGCAGATTGTGCGGCTCGGTGGCTCCCCAGGGAAGGACAACAACATCATACTTCACGTCCTTCACCTTTCCATAGCAGGAAACAGTAAGGTCAATTTCTCTTTTTTCCATGATAGTTTATTTTGGGGGTAAATCTTTACCGCAAAAATAAACATTATTCCGTCACATTGAACCTATTGCCGGCGATATTCTTTAGGTGACATACCGGTGTGATGCTTGAAATACTTGCCAAAGAACGACTGGTTGGCAAAGTGCAGCTCGTCTGCAATTTCCTGAATGCTCAGCTCGGAAGACTTCAACAAGGCTTTGGCTTCCAAAACGACGAGACTGTCAATCCATTCGCCTGCCGTCTTTCCGCTGATTTCCTTCACTACGGTGGAAAGGTGCTTGGCGGTGAGGAACATCTTATCGGCATAATAGGACACACTTCGCTCTTCTTTATAAGACTCTGAAACGGCACGGATAAAGCGCTCGAACAAGTCTTCCTTCCTGCTTTTGGGTATGCGCTCCTGAACGGCATGCCCTTGATAGATGTTGTATATCTCATAGAACAGTGCCAGCAGCAATCCCTGGGTGATTTCCTTACGGAAAGGGTTGTCTTTCAGCTTCACCTTGCTCCAAAGAAAAGAGTGATACTCCTGAAATGATTGGGATTCCTCCGGAGTGATGTGGACAAAAGGCCGTTCCTTAATCATGAAGAACATGGGGAAAAGCTGTTGCATGGTGGGTATCACCATATCCATAAAATCTTTTGAGACGGCAATGAAAAGTCCGGCAAAGTCATCGGAGCGTTCTCCTTGCAGAACAATCTGGTCGGGAAGAATAATGCCCAACATACCTTCCCGCATTTCACATTGCTGCAGGTTGAGTTCCAGTTTGCACCACCCTTTCAAACAGACAGTCAGGCAAGCAGCATTCAAACGGGTGGGATAAGAGCTCAAAGACATGTCCTTGATGTCATCAAAAATAGCAAAATCATTGCCGATGAAATCGATCATCGGCAAATGATGTATCTGGGAAATATCTACATTCCGTATTCTCTTAGTATCCATGGTTTTTGTGCTTTGGCGACAAATGTAGGACTATTTTGCGGAATTTAGCTCTAAAAATTCTTAAATGGAAACTTTTAGTTCATTATCTTGAAGCCGACAAAGAAGGTTCTCGGCTGCGTCGGTCCGTAGAAATAACCCGCATCGCGGAATTCCCCTTTATCCAGGTCTTTCTGGAAACTGTTGAAGATATTCTGTACACCCGTATTCAACTGAAGCTTGATATGGTCGTGAAGCACAAAGGTGTAGTTCAGCTTCACATTCAGGTCCAGGAATTGGGGAGTATGCTCCATGCGGTCTGAAGTGATATTACAGAAGGCACCCTCGGGAGCATCTTCCGGTGCGTAGTGCGGAACAATCATCTTTCCCGTATAAGTGCCGGAAAGAGAGAAATCAAAATTCTTTACCGGTGCGGAGGAGAAAGTGAAGTACCCGTAATAATCAGGTGTACGGGGCATGCGCTTGGTGGTAAGGTCTTCTCCGTCCACCTTCGTCCAGGCTTCCTCATGGGTATAGCGGCTGCGCTGTGCCGTAAATCCGAGCTGGAACTGCGCCTCCTTGCCATGGGCAATCTTTACATCCAGATTGGCACCATATACGCGTGCACCGTTTCCGTTGCGGCGCTCCTTGATGACATCCCCTACTTCGTTCTTGCCGATATCTTCGAGCACAAAGACATGGCGCAGGTCTGTATAGAAACCTTCCACCAGGATGTTTGCCTGCCAGTGACCCAGATGGGCAGTCCAGTCCACCGAACCGCTGTAACTGTTGGAACGCTCCTCGCGCAGGTTATCCGCCAGCTTGATTTGCACGCCTTCGCCGCCTACTGCGGTGACGTGCAGATCTTCATCGTAGGCCTGCGGGGCGCGGAAACCGGTGGAGTACGTCAGGCGTGCCTGGAAGTCCTCGGTAGGCTTATAAAGCAGGTTGACGCGGGGACTGAATATCAGCTTGTCTATCAGGTTGTGCTTGTCCAGGCGGGCGCCGACCAGCATGGTCAGTACGTTCATCTTCCACTCATTCTGCACGAAGGCGCTGGCAATGCGCACATCCTGTTTCATATCACGGTGATAACCGGTCATAACATCGTGCAGGGAGTTGTTCTGATACTCCAGCCCGGCGGTAAAAGTAGCAGGAGAGAATAAAACTTTCTCAAAATTACCCACATACATGCCGCCTGCCACCCAAGTCAGATCTTTTGTCTTTCCGTATGCATTCGCATCCTGTTGCGCACCATAATAACTGTTACGGTCGGTATGCTGGATGGAAGAATAGAAAGAAAGCTTATGCTTGTATTCTTTCCAAAACAGATCATAACTCAATCCGCCACTATTGATAACGTGCTTGGTCTGTTCGGTGATATCCGTTTCGTGCGGCTGCAAATCAAATTTATTCCCTCCGCGGCGGAACTCATTCGTGGTATGATATTCCAGACTGATACGGCTGAACTGCGTAGGACGGTAATAGGTGCGCAGCCCGAATGTATTCATATTCAGCTTTCCCAACTCCGAGAAACCGTCCCCGTCCGCATCATACGGATTACGGTTCCGATAAGACTGATACAAAGCGATGCCATACGTATTGTCTTTTGACACCAAAGAGGCATTGGCTCCCATATACTGTTCCCACACCTTGCCGTTCATATTGGACATTGTTGAAGAAACCTGAAATGAATTGTTGATGGGGTCTTTCGTGATGATATTGATGGTTCCGCCCACTGCATTAGCACCAAACAAGGCCGACCCTCCTCCGCGGACAACCTCTACACGCTCTATCATATTCACCGGAATCTGCTCCAAGCCATACACACCGGACAGAGCACTGACTACCGGACGGCTATTGATAAGAATCTGAGAATAAGGTCCTTCCAGCCCATTGATACGCACTTGAGGGAAGCCGCAGTTCTGGCAGTTGTTCTCCACACGCAACCCCGACTGGTAATTCAAGGATTTAGCCAAATCGGTAGAATTCACCGATTCGAAAAGCCTGGCATTCATCACATTGACTACCACCGGAGCCACCTTGCGACTTGTTTCATTGCGATTGGCCGATACGACTACCTCGTCCGTCATAATACTTTCGTCACTCATCAAAAAATGAACATCTACCGTGAAGTCGTTACTGACGGTCACTTTCTTTTCCTGTGTCTCATAGCCCAGTAGCTGAACTCTCAATGTGTACTTTCCTGCCGGAACCTTCTTGAAACGGAACTCCCCGTCCTCGTTACTCACCGTACCTTGCCCGGTTTCCACAATCAATATGGTAGCATACGGAAGGCTGTTCTCCGTGCCTTTTTCCACTACATGACCTGAAATCACATTTCCTTCCTTCACAGGATTTACATCTTCTGCATACGCATGGATACCCGCACCCATCACCATGAGCACGAGTAACAGAATATATTGTTTCATCTATTTTTTCTATTACTAAAATGTTTCGGTTTATTCAATTAAAGAATGTGTGCAGCTCTACGGCAAAAGCACATCCGCATCTGTTGAACGGATTATCCGAATGTATCCCGTCAACAGATATACCTTATGTTTCAGCAATAAAAAGGAGGAGCGCGCAAATGGATACATTGCGCACAAAGCGCTTTCGCGCGGAAAGTATTTGTCTTGTATTCCAAAACATACAACACAGGACGGAATACAGTCATCTCTGTCTGCCCCCCGGGCTCCAGAGTCTGGATAGTGCTCAGATGAGCAATTAAGATTACCTGTCCTGTGGTATGCGTATGGTGTTTTTCGGACGAAGGATGAGAGTGCACAATCATCACCCCGTTCACAATATGAACGTGGGTAAACAAAGTGATGCTTACCTGATACGTTAAAAACAGCGCCAGCAGTAATAACGGGGCTACTATGTACCTTCTCTTGCTCAACTATTTATTTCTTTTCCTCGCCAAACAACAATTGATAGTCTTTTTTCGCGGCAGGCACAGTCCATTCCTCCGGAATAAACTTCCACTGGTGCATAGCATGAGGATGCAGCACTTTTTCCTGCTCAATATATTGCATCAGATAATAACGCAAATCCTTATCGGTTGCAAAAATAATACGTTTTGCCAAATCTTCCTTGGAAATTCCAGCTCCAAGAGTCAGTAAATCTCCGCCACCGTTCCCACGGTAAGAATTCAAAGCCACTTTATAAACCTTATCCATACTGAAAGGAGTCCCGTCCGACATGCTCTGAATCGTGATTTTCTCTCCTGCCGGCTTGGTCACGTCCACCGTATAATTAATGCCTGCGGCAGAGTCAAAGTTAAAGCTGAAATTCTTGAAATTAGCACGCTTCCCCTTCTCTACCGGCTCCTTGAAAAGCATCAGGTGGTCCTCGGAACTCTTCATCTGATTAGTCCAGATGGCGTATGCCATTTCCAGAAAATCTTTAATTTCCTTGCCCGAAAGTTCCATCACATACAGCATGTTCTCGTACTTGTACAAATTGAACATATCACTCACATAGATGTCTCCTTCTTTAATCTCTGCCCGGAAGGACAACGGAGCACAGAAAGACACTTCAGCACCCGAAATTTCCAATTGCAACTGATGAATCAGGTCTATGAAAGGAGAAGAACCGAAATAAGCATCCTTCGCTGTGATGGTACGTGAAATTGTACCGATTTTACGGGATACAAAGTCATTTACAGCCTTGTATTGAGGGGCAAACTTATCCATAAACTCCCGGCTGACAGGATACTTGTTCATATCCGCCAATCTACCTTCCACCGACTTCTCCACTACTTTCCCGTCTTTCTTTGTTACGGTCAGGGTCACATCCGAAACTACATTGGCATTGTTTGCCGGGTCAATGACCAGCACACTGTCTCCTGCCACATTCTGCACCTTTACACATTCCCTAGTATGGTCGTGCCCCATCAGCACCACATCAAAGCCCGGAACCCGTTTGGCTACATCCATAGAGGCATCTTCCACCACCTGTCCCAACACGTTGCCCGACTTTCCGGCATGAAACAATCCCACAATGACATCAGGATTCTCTTTTTCCTTTATAATCTTCACCCATTTGCGTGCGCAGGGCTCCATTTCCTCAAAATGCAGACCACTCCATAATTTCTCCGGCAACCATGAAGGAATGGCCGGAGTAATCATACCCAGAACCGCTATCCTCACTCCGTCGCGCTCCAACACCTCGTAGGGTTTCAGATAAGGTTTTCCAGTGGCATTGTCTATTATATTAGCCCCCAGTACCGGAAAATCGCACTGTCTTATCCAACGGTCGTACACCGCATGCCCCGTCTCTACATCATGGTTACCCATATTACCTACCACATATCCCATATAATTCATCATATCCGCCGCAACATGAGTAGACACGGTATCCATAAAATTATAATAGTAAGCTGTAGGCTGACCTTGCAGGATATCCCCATTATCCATCAACAGGCAATTATCCCCATATTTCTCACGCTGTTCTTTCACAAAGGAATGAACACGGGCAAGACTTCCACTCCATTCTTTCCGTTCGATAAAGTTATACGGAAAGAAATTCCCGTGCACATCACTGGTTTCTATAATCTTGATAACCACTTCTTCCTGATTATTGGATGCAGACAACTGCATACCTGCCCACAACAGCAGGGCACTGATACATATTCTATATTTCATTTCTCTATTCTTTATTCTTTTTTAGTCAAAGGATGCGTGAATACAAACCGGGCGCCTTCGGTATAATCCTTGTCCACCCATATCTTACCTCCCAGATTCTCGATTATCAGCCTGCTAATGGCCAATCCCAGCCCCGTACCTTGGGAATATTCATTCAATTTCTCGAAACGTTCAAATACCTTTTCACTCTTATCGGGCGGAATACCGCAACCGGTATCCGACACTGACAATTCCAACTGCTGATGCTGTTTGTCTATGGCAACCGTCAGTTTGATAGAACCGGACGGAGTAAATTTTGCGGCATTGGACAGCAAATTAATCAACACCTGCTTCAGACGCTGGGCATCCGTCTTGACAACCAGCGAAGGCACAGGAGTTTCAAACAGAAACAAAGCACTGGTCTTGCGTCCATACTCCACTGTAGACAAAGCCGTCTGACACAACTCTACCACATCACATTCTTCCCATACGAATTTTATCCTTCCGGATTCCATGCGCGAGATGTCCAGAATATCATTTATGAGGTGCAACAACAAATCGGAATTCTTCTGAATGATATCACAATACTGCTCTTTCTCGGCAGGAGAGGAATCATCACTGACCAACACGCTGGAAAATCCCACAATGGCATTCAAGGGAGTGCGTATTTCGTGACTCATATTGGCCAGAAAAGCCGTCTTCAACCTGTTGGATTCCTCCGCTTTCTCCTTGGCTACCAGCAGTTCCTCGCCGGATACTTCCAGATTATGTTTCAAGTGGTTGATACGGATAATATAATATATGGCTATCAAGAAACAGGCTATCAGGAACATGAACGCCGAAACAACCCCTATGACCCAATATTTATACTGCTCATAAAACGAAGGAGTCTTGTTCACCAACACCGCTCCCTGAGGAAGATTCAATGAATCCAATTTGAATTCATGCAAACGCTTTATATCAAAAGTATAGTTTCCGGGAATAGTCAACAAGTCCACCCCTTCTCTATCCCCTTTATCCAAAAAATCATAAGTAACCGCGCCTATATTCTTTCCTACCGCATGGTACTCGGGAGTATATCCTCCCAATGTCCCAGCCCCACAGATGCAATAGTAAACACAGGCAGGGTGGGATTCGCATCGCGCAGCATATAAGTCGTATTACCAATAACATAACTCTCCGTACAGTCTACACGCCATGTTCCCAATAACACACACGTATTTTGAGGCAACCTGCGCATCCTTTCACTCACTTCCATAAAGGTTTCTGTACGGCCGTCCAGCCAAATTGTTTCTAAATCGGGGTACTTCTTCATCTCCTTTTTAACCAAGGCTTGCATAGACAACCCGCCATAGGTATTATCCGATATAAATGCCACACGGCGCATATCAGGATAAAAACGACGCATCAGCTTTATGTTTTTATCGACATCATATTCATATACATAACCGGCAACAATATTATAATCACTGAAATCCGTATAAATATTCTTACTTTCAGGTTCCCATACCCGCGTGTCGATACTATCATCGGGCAATACCAGTCCGTTGACACTGACCATGCCACAGATAGACGGAGTCTTTTTAGCTATCTCTGTGTCTTGTGAGATATAAGCCGACCATGCCTCCTGCCCCAACAATATAACCAGTGACGGACGGTTTTTCCCCTTATACTTACCAAGGATGGAGGCCATACGCGATTTCCACAGATAGGCCTCGGACAAATTCTTGCAGTTCATACTCTCTATGATCGGAGTATACTTGCCGCCACGCTGTCTGTATTCATCCATAAAAGCAGACAGGTTGTCAGAAATACTACGCGTTTCGGGATTATAAGAAGTGACAATAAGGATAGGCCCTTCCGAGGTCGTTTCCGCCTTCACAGGACACAGAGCAACCACAGGAAGCAGCAGGACTAATAGCATAAAAAACCTGAATATGATTGCCAATCCCCTCATTTCCTTTAGAATAATTTCTAAAAATTCGCTGCAAAGATAATAAAATAAAAACAGAACACAACCAATTGGCATGTATTTTGTTTCTCTTAAAGCAGATGAAATTTAACAAATATATAATATGGCTTACATAGACTATTACAAAGTATTGGGAGTGGACAAAAGCGCCACCCAAGATGATATCAAGAAGGCTTTCCGTAAGCTGGCCCGCAAATACCATCCTGACTTGAATCCGAATGATCCTGGAGCCAAAGATAAGTTTCAGGAGATAAATGAAGCCAACGAAGTACTGAGTGACCCGGAAAAACGTAAGAAATACGACGAATACGGGGAACACTGGAAACATGCCGACGAATTTGAAAAACAAAAGCAACAATATGGAGGTGCTGGTGGATTCGGAGGGTTTGGCGGAGCCGGAAGCGGATTCGGTACGGACGGTAACGGCAGTTACTGGTATTCCGGCAATGGAGGAGAAGAATTCACCGGTGCACATTTCGGTGGCAGCGCAGGTGGTTTCTCTGATTTCTTTGAAGAACTGTTCGGGCATCGTGGCGGTGCAAACGGCGGACGAAGCGCCGGATTCCGTGGACAGGACTATAATGCTGAATTACAACTTTCATTGCGTGAAGCCGCCGAAACACACAAACAAGTGCTTAATGTAAACGGAAAGAACATACGTATCACTGTTCCGGCAGGTATAGCCAACGGACAGACTATCAAATTGCGTGGTCATGGTGCACCGGGGGTAAACGGTGGTCCTGCAGGCGATCTGTACATCACCTTTGTCATTCCAGACGATCCTGTATTCAAACGTTTGGGAAATGATTTATATATCCATGCTCCGCTTAGCCTCTACACCGCCGTACTGGGTGGTGAAGAAACCGTGGACACACTGAACGGCAAGGTAAAACTGAAAGTAAAACCTGAAACCCAGAACGGAACCAAAGTCCGTTTGAAAGGCAAAGGCTTTCCTGTTTACAAGGAAGAAGGCAAATTTGGCGATCTGATAGTAACTTATAATGTCACCATTCCTAGCAACCTGACCGAACATCAGAAAGAGCTGTTCCGCCAATTAAAAGATAGTAGCAATTAAAAAAAGAGAAGGATTATGCAGACCGATTTAATTATTATCAACGATTTTTGCGACCGTTGCCATGTGGACCCGTCGTTCATTATGGAACTGGAAGAAGACGGACTGATCGAAGTCCGGGTGATTGACGAGGAACGCTACCTCCCCACATCCCAACTAGCGGAACTGGAGCGTTACACGCATTTATATTATGACTTGTCCATCAATATTGCAGGAATCGACGCCATCCACCACATGCTGGAACGTATAGAACTTCTGCAACAGGAAGTGCGTTCATTGAGAAACGAACTGGAATTCTACCGCTAAAATCCGTGTCCGGAGAGGGAAAGCGAAAACTGCACCCACTTCTCTTTCCGGCACTGTTCATTTACTTTTATATTTCTGTTTTTACCGTTGTTTCTATACGATAAGCAGGAGTGCCGAACCGATCATCACCGATTCTCTTCTCATTATTATATATACCAAGAAAAAGTAATGGGCTGTTCCGCTCTTTCTTCGTTTTTCCATTTATTTTCTTACTTTTTTCCGCTTTATTATCCTACGTTTAACCTAAAATCACTATCTTTGTAGACTTAAAAGCAGCCGGCCGGTCTGCCGCTGACGCCGCAAGGCGAAAGAGGAAAGTCCGGGCAACGCAGAGCATCCTACTTCCTAACAGAAAGCTATCTGCAAAGGTGGAGTAACGTAGAAGAAAACAACCGCCACAATTCCTACGGGAAACGGGGTAAGGGTGAGAAGGTGGGGTAAGAGCCCACCAGCCGCATGGTGACATGACGGGCTGTACGTCTTAGGAGTTGTAAGGTCATGTAAACCGACATTATGAGGGTTGCTCGCCCCACGTCGGAGGGTAGACCGCTAGAGCCTGTTGGTGACAACAGGCGTAGATAAATGGCAGGCACTTCGCCGCAAGGCGAGGAACAGAACCCGGCTTACAGGCCGGCTGCTTTTTTTTCATATATCCTAATGAAGAGCTTATGAGTACCATGAACAAGGAAAAACTGAAAGGTCTGCAATCGTTTCTCAAAGATGATATATGGCGGGTGACAGAAGACGAGGTTAGCAAATCCCGAGGAATACTCTATAATGCAATAAAAATCGCTACTCTTTCTGTTCGTGAATTCACTCAGGGACGTATTTTGAATAAAGCATCCGCACTGACATACAGCACCCTGCTTTCTATCATTCCCATTCTGGCCATTTTATTCGCCATCGCACGCGGTTTCGGCTTCTCCAACCTGCTGGAAACCCAGTTCCGTAGCGGTCTTGAAGGACAGAGTGCGGCTGCCGAAACCATTCTTGGCCTGATTGACTCCTATCTGGTGCACGCCAAAAGCGGAATTTTTATCGGAGTGGGTCTGGTGATGTTGTTCTGGACCATTCTGAGCCTGACCTATAACATAGAACGTACCTTCAATTATATATGGCAAGTGAAGAAGCCCCGTACACTGTATCGCAAAATGACGGATTATTTCTCCATCCTGCTCTTACTGCCCCTACTTATCGTACTTTCCAGCGGTCTTACCATCTTTATGTCCACCATGGTGAAAAACATGGAGGACTTCGTATTACTGGCACCCCTGATGAAATTTCTGGTACGCCTGATCCCTTTCATCCTGACTTGGGCCATGTTTACGGGACTGTTCGTCTTTATGCCCAATACTAAAGTGAAACTGAAGTATGCCATCATTCCGGGTATCATCGCAGGCACAGCCTTTCAGGCTTTTCAATACTTGTATATCGGCAGTCAGATATGGGTATCAAGGTACAATGCAATCTATGGTAGCTTCGCCGCCATTCCTATGTTCTTGTTATGGGCGCAGATTTCATGGGGAATCTGCCTGTATGGCGCAGAACTTTGCTATGTGGCACAGAATCTTCGCAACTACAGTTTCAGCAAAGAAACGGCAAATATCAGCCGCCGTTATCACGACTTTCTGTGTATCCTCATCATGTCTCTGATATGCAAGCGCTTTGAGACGGAAGAGGCTCCTTATACCGCCGAGACACTCAGCGACGAACATAAAATCCCGATAAGGCTCACCAAGAAAATCCTGTATGAACTACAGGACATGCACATGATTTATGAAACTGCTATGGACGGTGACGATGAAAGCATAGGCTATTTGCCGTCAGTAGATATCAACCGGATGAACGTGGCTATGCTGCTGAACAGACTGGACATAGCCGGAACGGAAGCCTTCAAAATAGACAAAAAGCGATACAGCAGTTCTTGGGAGGCGCTGGCAAATGCCCGTGAAGAATATTATAAAAGCACCAGCAAGATATTGCTGAAAGATTTATAATTCTGATATTCGATTTTACCACAGATTGCACAGATTCTTTTTTGCTCAAAAGCCGATGCGGATAATTCCGGATTTCCACAAAGAAGTTTCTTTCATCTTCAACAATCATCTGTGCAACCTGCGGTAAAAGAATCAGGAGAACTGCATCATGCGGCTTAAATATTTGCCGATGATATCAAACTCTATATTCACAATGCTTCCCACTTTAAAAGTATGGAAATTGGTATGTTCGTAAGTATAAGGAATGATGGCAACCTGAAAAGTATCCTCCGTAGGGTTACAAACGGTCAGACTCACACCATTCACCGTAACCGAGCCTTTGTCCACCGTGATGTAGCCGCGCTTTGCCATTTCCTTGTCAAACGCATATCTGAAAGTAAAATACCAGCTCCCTTCAGCATCCTTTATATCCATACATTCGGCAGTCTGATCCACATGTCCTTGCACAATATGACCGTCCAGCCGCCCGTTCATCATCATGCTGCGTTCCACATTCACTTTATCTCCCACTTTCAGCAAGCCGATGTTGGAACGCTCTATCGTTTCTTTCATGGCGGTAACCGTGTACGTTCCATCCTGTAAACTGACTACAGTCAGGCACACACCGTTATGAGAGATACTCTGGTCTATTTTCAGTTCGTCCACAAACGAACATTTCAAGGTGAGGTGCAGATTTTCCTGCTCCTTTACAATACGCACCACCTCCGCATATTCTTCTACAATCCCTGAGAACATAAGTTTTAGTCTTTAATTAAGTTTCGAGAACAAAGATAGAACAAAAAACACAAATATTCGAAACTTACCGACGGTTAATGACAAATGACCGGCAATTCGTCGCTAACCTGCCTTTTTTACATATTCAGAACAAAAACAGAGTGCCCAATTCTTTTTTATTATATATTTGCACTTTATACTTTGCAAACTTATTAAAAACAAACCATGGACAGCACAAAGATTGTTGGTGAAAAAATAAAATCACTACGTGAAACAAAAGAAATCAGTGTGGCCGAACTGGCCGTACGCTCTGGCCTTGCCGAAGAACAAATAGAACGAATAGAGAATAATGTAGATCTTCCTTCATTGGCTCCCCTCATCAAGATAGCCCGCGCGTTAGGGGTACGTCTGGGCACTTTTCTGGACGACCAGGAAGAACAAGGAGCAGTAATCTGCCGGAAACAAGAGAGTGAGGATACTATCAGTTTCTCGAACAATGCAATGGACCTGCGTACACATATGCGCTACCACTCACTGTCAAAATCAAAAGCGGACAGGCATATGGAACCATTCATCGTAGACGTGGAACCGACGGAGGAAAGCCACTTCTCACTCTCCTCGCATGAAGGTGAAGAGTTTATCTATGTCATGGAAGGCGCCGTCGAAGTATGCCACGGTAAAAAATGCCATCTGATTAAAGCCGGAGACAGTATTTATTATGATTCTATCGTTCCGCACCACGTACACGGATATCAAGGACAAGCCGCCAAAATATTGGCTGTTATCTATACTCCTATTTGATTTATGATGGAATTAAGCACGAGAACCTTGGGTGACTGGCTTGAACATTGGGCCCTCACCACTCCCGATAAAGAATATATCGTATATTCCGACCGCAATCTGCGCTTCACCTGGAAACAATTTAACGAGCGTGTAGACCACATGGCCAAAGGACTGCTCGCCATCGGCGTGAAACGGGGAACCCATGTAGGAATCTGGGCGGGTAATGTGCCCGACTGGCTGACCTTTCTGTACGCTTGCGCCAAAATCGGCGCCGTGGCCGTAACAGTAAATACCAACTACAAACAGGCAGAACTGGAATACCTCTGCCAGAACTCGGACATGCACACGCTGTGTATCGTAAACGGAGACCGTGGCAATGACGACTATGTAAATATGGTCTACGCCATGCTGCCCGAACTAAAGACCAGCCAGCGCGGATATCTGAAGAGCAAACGTTTCCCCTGCATGAAGAACGTGATTTACATCGGCCCCGAAAAATACCGGGGTATGTACAACACCGCCGAAATTCTGCTTCTGGGATGCAACATAGACGATGACGAGCTGCTGGAAGCAAAAGCGAAGGTGAACTGCCACGACACGGTGAACATGCAGTACACTTCGGGCACAACCGGTTTCCCCAAAGGAGTCATGCTCACCCATTACAACATCAGCAACAACGGTTTCCTGACGGGTGAGCACATGAAATTCACTTCCGATGACAAACTATGTGTCTGTGTACCCCTGTTCCATTGCTTCGGAGTGGTATTAGCCACCATGAACTGCCTTACACACGGATGCACGCAGGTGATGGTGGAACGTTTTGACCCGCTGCTGGTACTTGCCTCCGTCCACAAGGAACGCTGCACGGCCTTGTACGGGGTTCCTACCATGTTCATTGCCGAGCTGAACCATCCCATGTTTGATATGTTCGATATGTCCAGTCTGCGCACCGGCATTATGGCAGGCTCACTCTGTCCGGTGGAACTGATGAAACGTGTGGAAGAGAAAATGTTTATGAAGGTCACCAGTGTATACGGGCTTACAGAAGCTTCTCCCGGCATGACAGCCTCCCGCATCGACGATTCGTTTGATGTACGCTGCAACACGGTGGGCCGTGATTTCGAGTTTACGGAAGTAAAAGTGATCGATCCGGAAACTGGCGAGGAATGTCCCATAGGCGTACAAGGCGAGATGTGCAACAAAGGGTATAACACCATGAAGGGGTATTACAAAAACCCCGAAGCAACCGCCGAAGTGATAGACCGGAACGGCTTTCTCCACTCAGGAGATCTGGGAGTGAAAGACGAAGAAGGTAATTATCGTATCACAGGACGGATAAAAGACATGATTATCCGTGGCGGAGAGAATATCTATCCACGGGAAATAGAAGAGTTCCTGTATCAGATGGAAGGAATAAAAGATGTACAGGTAGCCGGTATCCCCTCCAAGAAATACGGAGAAGCGGTAGGCGCATTCATTATCTTGCACGAAGGGGTGGAAATGAACGAATTCGATATACGTGACTTTTGCGACGGCAAGATAGCCCGTTACAAAATTCCTAAATATATCTTCTTTGTTGATGAGTTCCCCATGACGGGCAGCGGAAAGATACAGAAATTCAAGTTAAAGGATGTGGGATTGGAGTTATGCCGGAAGCAAGGCATCGAGATTATTTAATTCAGCCTGCCTCTTGCATTAAAAATGCAGAATTAAGTTACACAGTCACGGAGAGGAATACATTGCACGGATTCTTCTCTGTGGTTCTGTATCGGATATCGGAACCGGACAGCAGATGTACTCCTCACGTTACTCCATAAAAAAAGGAGCAACGCCTTGCTCCAACCTTTTGTTAACCTTAAATCTAATACTATGAAAAACACACATGCAAATATACACACTTTCCTGCTATCTGCAAATTTAAAGAAGCGTTAAGAAGAAATTATAGTATTGTTTAATAAAAGCAACAACTCCTTTAACATTTCAAGTTAAAGTGAATGGTTTCTTTTAACAAAACAAAAAGGCTGTCCCGTAAGGAACAACCTTTCTATATTTTTTATAGTAGACGCTTCTACTTCAGATGCAACTACTTCTCTCAAGCCGATTGCAATCTTCAACCTTTAATCTAATACTATGAAAAACACATTTATATAACACGGCGGCAACAAGAATTGTTCAACCGCAAGTCATTAATAAATGTTTAAATCCCTAACTATACCTTTTCTTCCTTTGGCAAGACCGAATGCCAAGGAATTCCGTCTACAGTAGAAAGGTCCTTGCCAGACTCTATCAAACCACTGATTACATAATCTCTGGCAGTAGGATTCTGGAACGGATACAATCCAAACTCGGGAAGAACAGAAACAAAATGTTCCATGATTTCCGCTTGGATAGATTCATAACTAGGCCAGTTCTTATTGGACGAGAAACAATAAATTTGTACGGGCAGGCCATTCTCCGTAGGAGCCAATGTGCGCACCATCAGCAACAGGTCCTTACTGATAAAAGGATGGCGCTTCAGATAGAGAGTCATATAAGCACGAAGCAGCCCTACATTCGTATCGATGGTTCCATTTACCAATCCGGCCGGATTGTCAGTATTCGCTACTTTTCCTTCAGCCGCCTGTTTCTGCTTTTCTGTGATAAAGTCGGCCAAATCAGCATCAAACTTCTTCATTTTCTCCAAAAATTCAGGAGTACAGGGTTGTATGTAATCCAGTTTCAATGCATACTCGCGCATAATACGCCGCCCGCCCGATTCAGTCATTCCACGCCAATTGATAAATGAACCGGAGACTAATGAATAAGGAGGTATAGTGACAATCGTATTATCGAAATTCTGAACCTTCACAATGTTCAGAGTGATATCCATCACCACCCCATTCACATTATTCTGCGGCATCTCAATCCAATCGCCGATATGCACCATATCATTCTCGGAAAGCAGTACCCCCGCCACAAAGCCAAGGATGGTATCTTTGAAAATCAACATCAGTACGGCAGCAAAAGCACCCAGTCCGGTAATCAGGTTGAGAGGCGACTTATTAATCAATATGGAAATGATGACAATGATGGCAACACACGAAAAAATCACTTGAAAGATCTGTATGAAACCTTTCATCGGACGATTCTGTAACTGCTCCTTGTTCATCAGCACATTACCTACCGAGTTTAACACGGCATTGACCGAAAACAACAAAGCGATAAAGAAATAAATCCAAGTGATTTTTTCACTGACAGTAAACCAAGTAGAACGATAGTCGAACGCAAACGGCAACAAAGCGGATATAATAAGCGGCGGAATGACCGCAGACATTTTCCGCAAGGCATTGTATTCTATCAACGAACTTAAAAAACTGATATTTTTATATTTCAACACCTTCCGTGTGAAACGCACAGATAAATAATGAAAAACAGCTCCTACAGCAAAAGCAATAACCACAATCAGGATCAAGAAAATAATCTCATCCAGTTCATTCAACCTATCGCGCGGGATGCCTATCCATGATAGAAAACTCTTAATCCAAGTCAATAAAATTCGGGCAAATTCGTTTGTACTCATAATTATCGTCTTTTTACTTATAGAACCATCTATAAAAACATTTGTTTAGCTGAGGGATGAAAAATCCTCCCCCAGCCTGTCCGGAAACGGTTTCCTGCTTTCCTTTTACTCTGTCATTCCAGCGTAACAAGACTCTTTCAAGGAATCGGCGAAGTAAACCAAGAAGTCAAACAAATCTATTTATCGAATATACCATCTTTCGCACTGGCTGTAGACGGCACCCCAACATAACCTCCCAAATTACAATTAGAAACCCCAATTGTCTTCGTATTCGAGAAACCAAGACCTATCCCTGCTTTATCCACATCCACGTTATCAAAAGTCACGTTATAAATAGGCTTCTCCTCTGTACCTTGAAGCACCAATGCAGCTACATTCACCTTTTTGCATTTCAAATCCTTTACATAAATATCATGCACCTCAGTAAAATGATGGTTATCCATCCCCTCGCCTGCATACATGGAAGTTACATAAAAAAGATCCTCCACTTCACCAAACTCACAATTATTCACATAAATATCACGAATAAAACCTCCGCGGTCCGGATTCGTCTTGATAAAAATACCTCGTTTACAATAGCCTCCGTAAGTGCAATTCTCTACGAAAACATGCTGTATTCCCGATGACATCTCACTGCCCAACACCACACCATGAAGCCCTTTGAACTTACAGTTACGAATAATAATATTTTCCGAAGGACAACTGGTTTTCCATCCGTCATTATCCCGTCCGCATTTAATGGCCACATTGTCATCTCCATTATTAAATTCAATATTTTCAATCAGCAAATTACGGGTGTACTCAGGGTCGATGCCATCATTGTTGACCAATTTTGCATCATAACGTATGCCACGGCAGATAATATTCTCCGATTTCAGTAAATGAATACACCAGAAAGGCGCATTCGTAATAAACACATCCTCAATTGTAATATTCTTACAATCAAAGAATTGCACCAGATGCGGACGCAACCAATACCCCTCACCGAAGTTCCGTTCGGCTACCGGCACTTCTTTATGATTCATTTCACGACTAAGCTGCTGCCCTATCTTCTGCTTACTTTTCCAAGTGGCAAAAGTAGTCCCCGCATTTCCATCTATCACTCCTTTGCCGATGATGGAAACATTTTCCAACTGATATCCATAAATAAAAGGACTGTAATTCTGAAGGAAAGTTCCTTCCCAACTGGTTTTCACCAGAGGGAGATAAAAAGCCGGTTCAGATGAAAATTTCAAGGTCGCCCCTTCCTGAAGTTCCAAACATACATTACTTACAAAATGAATAGGACCATTCAAAAGATATTCCCCTGCGGGAACCACAATATGTGCTCCTCCCATATGGGCAGCACGCTTCATCGCTTTATCAAATGCAGGTTTACAATCTTTTTTCCCATCTCCTTTCGCACCAAACGAAATAAGTGAAATCTG
>ENA-OPVU01000888-OPVU01000888.1-human-gut-metagenome-genome-assembly--contig:-NODE-888-length-17728-cov-2.935608_pt1 | contig 17728 bp, 10 predicted proteins | sample MGYA00241497_ERZ501986 | MGnify/ENA primary metagenome ERZ501986 (study PRJEB25962, sample SAMEA2042995) | human gut metagenome | biome: human gut; feature: human-associated habitat; material: faeces...
CGCAGCGGTTCTCCACTGCGTGGGCCTCTGGGCCTGTTCTGTTTATGTTAAGCTTCCGGTTTGTCCCGCAGCATAGCGAGGAATTCCGCTTCCGTCAGCACGGGCACGCCGAGGGTCTGCGCCTTGGTCAGCTTGGAGCCTGCCGCCGCACCGGCTACGACATAGGCCGTTTTCTTGGAGACCGAACCGCTGGCCTTGCCGCCGTTCTTGACGATGAGGGCCTCTGCCTCATTGCGGGAGAGGCTCTCAAGGATGCCGGTGACGACCAGCGTTTTTCCCGCCAGCTTATCCCCTTTCGGCTCGCCCTTCCACGTCATGTTCACGCCAACGTCGGCCAGACGGTGAACAAGGTCGGTGGTGCCGTCCTTGGCGAAGAACTCCACCACGCTCTGCCCCATCACGCCGCCGAAGCCGTCGATCTCGCTGATCGTTTCGATGTCAGCCTCCCGGATGGCTTCCAGCGTGCCGAAGTGCTCGGCCAGCAGGGTGGCGGCCTTGTCTCCGATGTTGCGGATGCCAAAACCGAACAGCAGCTTGTCCAGATTGTTCTGCTTGGAATTTTCGATGGCGTGGAGAAGGTTCGTTGCGCTCTTCTCCTTGAACTTTTCCAGCGTCAGCAGCTGCTCGAGGGTCAGGTCATAGAGGTCTGCCGCCGAGTGGACAAGGCCCTTGTCCACCAGCTGGGTCGCCACCGCCGTGCCCAGACCGTCGATGTCCATGGCGTCGCGGGAGGCAAAATGGATGATGTTGCGCAGAGATTGGGCCGGGCACTCAGGGTTGACGCAGCGCAGGGCGGCTTCGTCCTCAAGATGGACGACCGGTGCCCCGCAGGAGGGGCAGACTTCCGGCATCTGGTAGGGCGCGGCATCCTCCGGGTGGCGGACGACGCCGATGACCTCCGGGATGATGTCGCCGGCCTTCCGCACCTGAATGGTGTCGCCGATGCAAAGCCCGAACTGGCGGATGAAGTCCTCGTTGTGGAGGGTCGCACGGGCCACCGTCGTACCGGCAAGAAAGACGGGGTCGAAGCAGGCCGTCGGGGTCAGCACGCCGGTGCGGCCCACAGCCACCTCGATGCTGCGCAGGGTCGTCTCCTTGACCTCGGGCGGGTACTTGAAGGCGATGGCCCACCGGGGGAATTTGTTGGTGGAACCCATCTGTGCGCGCTGGGCGAAATCATTGACCTTGATGACCGCACCGTCCATGTCGAAGTCGAGCTTTGAGCGGTTCTGGCCGATCTGCTTGATCTCCCGGATGGCATCCTCGATGTCGTGGACGATATGGTAGCGGGGCGAGACCGGAAGGCCGAGACTCTTGAGGTAATCGAGGCTCTCTGCGTGGGTGGACAGCTCCTTGCCCCGCACCTGCTGGACATTGAATACAAAGATCGAGAGGCCCCGGCTCCCGGTGATCTTGGCGTCCTTCTGGCGCAGCGAACCGGCAGCGGCGTTGCGGGGGTTCTTGAAGGGAGCGGCACCCTGCAATTCCTGCTCGGCGCAGAGATGCCGGAATGCCTCGTGGGGCATATAGACCTCGCCGCGCACCTCGAGAAACTCGGGGGCATTCTTCAGCTTCTTCGGGATTTTTTTGATGGCCCAGACATTGGCAGTGACATCTTCGCCCACTACGCCGTCGCCTCGGGTGGAAGCACGCACTAGCTCCCCGTTCTCGTACTCGAGGCTGCACGAAAGACCGTCGATCTTGATCTCGACCACATACTCCGGTTCAATGCCTGCATCCCGCACTCTACGGTCAAAATCACGCAGTTCATCGTAGGAAAATGCATCCAGCAGGCTTTCCATCTTGACCGCATGGGTCACTTTCTGGAAGCGGCCGCTGGGCGTTCCGCCGACGTGCTGGGTGGGCGAAGCGGCCGTGACCAGCTCGGGGTACTGCGCTTCCAGCTCCTTCAGCTCCCGGGTCAGGGCGTCGTATTCGAAGTCCTCCAGCTCGGGGGCATCCTGATCGTAATAAAGGCGGTTATTCTTCTCGATAACAGCGCGCAGTTCCTCGACGCGCTTTCTGGCTTGTTCCAGTTCCACAGTTCCACTCTCCTGCCTGACGCGGGACAGAGCGCCGCGTCTTGATTCTCTTGCGATAGTATACCACAAAACGGGGCATTTCGTAAACGAAAAAACAGAGCTGCCCTCCCCCTTTTGCGGGGAAATGCAGCCCTGCAGTATTCTTGCTTTTTAGATGGAGATGGTATTGCAGACGTCCACGAGGACCGGGTCGATGCTCTTGGTCATCTCGAGCGCCTCGTCCACGGGGTAGTCCACCAGCTGTTCACCCTTCATGCCGACGATGCGGTTGTACTTGCCCTGCTCGAGCAGGCAGACAGCGTGGTAGCCCATTGCAGAAGCATTCACGCGGTCGCGGAGCGTGGGAGAGCCGCCGCGTTGGACATGGCCCAGAATGGTGGCGCGAGTGTCGATTCCGGTGCGGGCCTGGATCTCGTTAGCGATCTCCTGCGAGTGGCCGATGCCCTCGGCGACGATGACGATAAAGTGGCGCTTGCCGGTGCGCTGGGTCTCGACGATCTTGTCGAGGATGTCGCGCTGCATATCAAATTCCTTCTCCGGCAGCAGCACAGCCATAGCACCGGAGGCGATGGCGACGTTCAAGGCGATGTAGCCTGCGTTGCGGCCCATGACCTCGACGACGCTGCAACGGTCGTGGCTCTGGGTGGTGTCGCGCAGCTTATCGATCATCTCGAGCGCGGTGTTCATCGCCGTATCATAGCCGATGGTGTAGTCGGTGCAGGCAATATCGTTGTCGATGGTGCCGGGCAGGCCGATCATCGGGATGCCGCGGTGTGCCAGCTCACGGGCGCCGCGGTAAGAACCGTCGCCGCCAATGACCACCAGCGCATCAATGCCCAGTTCGCGGCACTTCTCTGCACCCTTGTCCTGACCTTCCTTGGTCTTGAATTCCAGACAGCGGGCGGTATACAGAATGGTACCGCCTGCAGAGATGATGTTCGATACACTGCGCAGGTTCATCTCAAAGCATTCGCCGTTCAGCAGGCCATTGTAGCCACGCTGAATGCCGATCATGCGGTAACCCTTATGCAGGCCGGTACGGACTACGGCGCGCACGGCAGCGTTCATGCCAGGAGCATCACCACCGCTCGTCAATACGCCAATCGTTTTGATCTGCTTTTCCATACGAGAGTTTCCCTCCAATTTGTTTCTTCATTTACCCAATGGTATCACAGCGCTCTCCGTTTTAACGCTGTCCAAAGCACTTCATTTGCCTTGAATCATTATAACACAAACGCCTTATTTTGGAAACAGCCATCCCGCCGGATTTGCGTTAAGATTCGTGCACGGAAATGTCATTTTGTTGCAATGTTGTCCGTTCCGACCAGCCTTTCCAGCTCTTTGAACAGCAGCGGATGGCCGGATGCGTACAGATGGCGCGGCACACGCAGATACTGCTTGGTATCGGTCAGATACAGGAGCACCGGCATGTCCCCATCAAAAATGCCAAGCAGATTGACCACCTTTGCATATTCCCTGCTGCTGCGGGAAGGCACACGGATATACAGCTTCTTTGCTGCCGTTTTCATCGGGTCCGGCCTGCCGTTATCCAGTCGGGCCGGATCGTAATTTTCGATCGGGACGATGCTCTCTGCCAGCAGCTTGGAAGCTTCATCCTCCCGTACCGACAGTCTGCCATCGATCACGACGACTGCATTTTCGTGCAGTGAATCCCGGAAAGCATCCAGCACCTTTGGGAATACGATCACTTCCATGGTGCCGGTCAGATCTTCTACGCTGGTAAAAGCCATCATGCTGTTGGACTTTGTGGTCATCATGCGGCTTTTTACCACCGCGCACACAATGCGCACTTTTTCTCCATCCTTCACATGGGCATCTTCCCCTGTAAGATCCTTGATGGTGTGGGATGCAATGCGTGCCGATTGTTCCCGGTAAGCATCCAGCGGATGACCGGACAGATACAGGCCGCTGACTTCCTTTTCCTGCTGGAGCAGTTCCTTATGGCTGTATTCCGGCAGCTGCTTTATTTCATAGCTATCCTCGGAAGCACCGCTCTGTGCTTCCCCGCTCATCACCGAGAACAGATCCAGCTGTCCATCCAGATTGCGCCGAGAGTCGGTCTCAATGCTCTTCAGAATGCCCTCCACGGCCTCCACATGGCTGTGGCGGTTGTTGCCCAGATGATCGAATGCGCCGGCCTTGATGAGGCACTCCACTGCCCGGCGGTTCAGTTCATTGCCATGCATCCGCTTGCAGAAATCGTACAGGCTGGTGTAAGGCTTATTCTGCCGCCCCTTCACCACATTCTCGATCAGGTTGCGGCCCACATTTTTGACCGCATTCAGGCCAAAGCGGATCTGACCGCTTCCATCCGCCGTAAAGCCGCCGTTGGAAACATTCACATCCGGCGGCAGCACCTTGATGCCAAGGCGGGCACACTCGCCGGAATATTCAATGACCTTATCCGTGTTATCCAGCACACTGGTCAGCAAAGCCGCCATGAACTCACTGGGATAATGGCACTTGAGGTAGGCCGTCTGGAATGCCACATAGGCATAGCAGGCCGCATGGCTCTTATTGAACGCATATGAAGCGAAACTGGACATTTCATCGTAGATCTCATTGGCCACCTTCTCAGAGATGCCGTTTGCCACACAGCCGGGGCATTCGTTGCCGGGATCGGTGCAGCCGTACACAAAGTGCTCTCGCTCGGCCTCCATGACGGCATGTTTCTTTTTGCTCATGGCACGGCGGACATTGTCTGCCTGACCAAAAGAGAAACCTGCCAGCTCCCGGAAGATCTGCATGACCTGCTCCTGATAGACGATGCAGCCATTGGTCACATCCAGAATGTGGGCCAGCCGTGGGGTCTTATAGCTGATTTTGTCCGGCTCGTGGCGGTTGCGCAGGTAGGTGGGGATCGAATCCATGGGGCCGGGACGGTACAGGCTGATCAGAGCGATAATGTCTTCTAGGTTCTGCGGCTGCAGGCCCACAAGCACCTGCTTCATGCCGGAAGATTCCAGCTGGAACACACCCTCGGTGTCTCCCTGCCCCAGCATCCTGTAGGTGTCCGGATCGTCGTAATCCAGCTTCTGGATGGAAAACTCCGGGTGGAGCTTCTGCACAGCAGTTTCCGCGTCATGAATGACGGTCAGCGTGCGCAGGCCCAGAAAGTCCATCTTCAAAAGTCCCAGTTCTTCCAGCGTTGTCATAATAAACTGGGTCGTGATTGTCCCATCTGCCGCCCTCGAAAGAGGTACATACTCCTCTACAGGCTTCTGGCAGATCACCACTCCTGCCGCATGCATCGAGCAGTGCCTCGGCAGTCCCTCCAGTCGCTTCGCCATATCGATCAGATGCGTCACCGTCTCATCCGACTCATAAAGCTTACGAAGCTCCGGATTCATCTGCAGAGCTTTATCAATCGTAATTCCAAGCTCCTGGGGAATCATCTTGGCAATCGAATCCACATAGGCATAAGGCAGATCCATGACTCTTCCTACATCACGGATGACACCTCTTGCCGCAAGCGTTCCAAATGTAACGATCTGAGCCACGCAGTCTTTTCCGTATTTTCTCGTTACATAATCGATCACTTCCTGCCGTCTCTCATAGCAGAAATCCACATCAATATCCGGCATGGATACACGTTCCGGATTCAGAAAACGCTCGAACAGGAGCTGATAATGGATGGGATCAATGGTTGTGATCCCCAGACAATAGGACACGATACTTCCCGCTGCTGAACCACGCCCCGGTCCGACTGCGATTCCATGGTCTTTTGCATATTTGATAAAATCCCATACGATCAGGAAATAATCGACGTACCCCATCTTCTGAATGACAGAAAGCTCATAGTCAAGCTTCGGCAAAAGCTCCTCATGCTTGTCCGGGTAACGTCTTACCAGCCCCTCATGACAGAGTTTGTTCAGGTAAGTCCACGAATCATACCCCTCCGGCACGTCAAAATGCGGCAGCTTGGTCACTCCAAATTCAATCTCCACATTGCAGCGGTCCGCGATCTTCTGTGTGTTGTCAATCGCCTGTGCCGCATATGGAAACAGCGCGCGCATCTCCTCCTCAGATTTCACAAAATACTGCCCGCCCTCATAACGCATGCGGTTTTCGTCGGACAGTTTTTTTCCGGTCTGCAGACAGAGTAAAATATCATGCGGCTCGGCATCCTCAGCGTAAGTGTAATGTACGTCGTTTGTTGCCACCAGCTCAATACCCGTCTCCTCACTCATCCGCATCAGACCTGCATTAACGGTCTTTTGATCCGGGATTCCATGATCCTGCAATTCCAAAAAGAAATTGCCTTTTCCAAAACATTTTTCATATTTACAGGCAGTCTCTTTTGCCTCCTCATAAAGACCACGCACCAGGTAGCGCTGCACCTCCCCGGCAAGACAGGCACTTAAGGCAATGATACCCTCATGATACGTCTCTAAGACTTCCATATCCACGCGTGGTTTGTAGTAATATCCTTCCACGAAACCTTTTGAAACTATTTTCATCAGGTTCTGATACCCCTGATTATTTTCCGCTAAAAGCACCAGATGATAATAACGGTCATCCCCGTGTGAAAGTTCCCTGTCAAACCGTGATCCCGGCGCCACATAGACCTCGCAGCCTAAAACCGGCTTAATCCCTGCTGCCCTTGCTGCCTTATAAAAATCAATCACGCCGTACATCACACCATGATCTGTGATGGCGGCGCTGTTCATCCCGAGTTCTTTGACTCTTGAAACATATTCTTTTATCTTATTTGAACCGTCCAAAAGGCTGTACTCTGTATGGACGTGCAGATGCGTAAATGACATGCTTTGTTTCCTCCGCATTCTATTATATCGTCTCCCTGATAAATATTCAATTTTTTTCGCACATCTCATACAATCTCATACAATTTTCTCTCTTTGTCTATCTGACTGCCGTGTCTGCCTATGCATCCTCTGCCGGCACTTTGCTTACGGTATCATCTCCCTGTACCAGAACCAGCGCAGAGATACTTTCGACAGTAACAGAACCTTCCGCCGTTCCAAGAGATCTGCATCCTGCCTTTTTACCATTGACACAGATATCCCATGTCCCGGCAGGTAAGTTTACTGTGACTGCATCAGGATTTCCATTATAGATGACTGCAATATTCTGTGCCGTTTCTCCCTGTACCTCACCCTGAATGGTATATGCTACGACATTTGCATCAAGTCCAGTCATAAAGGTAAGATTATTCTGAATTGCAGCGGCTGTTGTCATGCGCAGTGCACTGTGTGCCTTACGGAATGCGATCAGACCTTTATAATATTCATAAACATCCATTACGTTACCTTTATTATCCCACTTAATGCTGTTCGTTGCATCAGGGGAAGAATAGCTGTTCTCATCAAATCCAGTCTCAGACTTCTCATTTGGCTTAGAGCGAAGCATCTCTTCACCAGCCTGCATAAATGGTACACCCTGCGAGGTAAAAAGAACCGCGCTTCCCAGCTTATTCATCTTCACTCTGTCAGCCTCACTGTCATCTGCATTGGAAATGGCAAGCTTATCCCAGAATGTCAGATTATCATGACAGGATATATAATTAATACTCTGTCCCGGCTGTCCCGACCAGTTCGTACACTTATCACCAGCCTTTGTGAGCGTAACCTGCGAATGCGGGGTTGCTGCTACAACACTGAATTTAATGTTTTCTTCCATATTATCTTTGCCGCTTACAAAACCTTTGTCCAGAAAATCAAATACACTGCCTTTGATTCCATCACGGATATCATCACTGAAAGCACCCACACGATCCAGCCGGTAAATATTGTTCTTCGTTGCCTGCTGTGCTGCCGGCAATGCAGATTCTCCTCCAGTCCATCCTTCACCATATACCATAATGTCAGGATTCACCTGATCCAGTGCTTTTCTGACAGCCTTCATGGTATCCAGATCATGTACGCCCATCAAGTCAAAACGGAAACCATCTATATGATATTCCGTTGCCCAGTATACAACAGAATCTACGATATACTTGCGCATCATGGCACGCTCCGAGGCTGTTTCATTACCACAGCCTGAACCATCTGAATAATGATTGCCATTCTTTCTGTAGTAATAATCTGGCACTGTCTTCTGAAACCATGAATCTGCCAGATGATAAGTATGATTATATACAACATCCATATTCACGCGGATTCCATTTTCATGAAGTGTCTTAATCATCTGCTTCATTTCATTGACACGTACTTCCCCATGATATGGATCTGTACTGTAAGAACCTTCCGGCACATTATAGTTCTTAGGATCATAGCCCCAGTTGAACTGCGCTGTGTCGGGTTTTGTTTCGTCTACCGTAGCATAATCAAAGCTCGGCAGAATCTGTACGTGAGTCACTCCAAGATCCAGAATATGATCAAGTCCTGTAGCCAGCCCTTCCCTGTTCTTTGTTCCGCGCTCTGTCAGTCCAAGAAACTTACCTGCATTCCGAATCCCGGAAGAAGCATCGGAAGACAGATCACGAATATGTACTTCATAAATCACTGCATCTGTAGCATTATTAAATGCCGGTCTGACATCTGCATCAAATCCATCCGGATCGGCAGCTTGCAGATCAAGGATCTCACCTCTGTTGCCATTTACGCCTGCACTTCTTGCATATAAATCAACAACTTCATTTACTTTATTACCGATCTGTACTGAATAAGTATAATATACACCATTCAGGTCTCCTGTCTTTTCACACACCCAGGTTCCTTTGACATCTGCTGTCATTGGAATTGTTTCTATCAAATTGTCACCATCGCCCTGCTCATATAGGTTAAGCGATACTTTCCCGGCAGCAGGTGTCCATATACGAAATGTTGTCTTTTCTTTTGTATATACAGCCCCCAGATCGTTACCGTCATATACCAATTCATCATTAAAATAAGTAGAACCAATCTTTTTTTCATCGATACCATACATCCTTAATAGCCCTGTCTGTTCAAAGAATCATCCTGTTACCCGCCTAGTATACCTCTCCCTTTTCAGTTCGTCCAGTTAATTTTTTCGTTTTTTTTCGTAAATTATCCTATTTTGTCAAGTATACTACCGCTTCATACGGACGGATTTTTTCTGAAATATCTTTATAGTTTCCTATCAGAATTCCCCGGTTTTCTTTTACCATATCCGCAATAGAAGCCGGAACATCCAGTTCTTTTTCCGTGAAATTGCAGATTACCAGTATTTTTTTATTCTCGGATGATCTTGTATAAATGTAAAGATTTTCATCTGCATCTTCAAGTCCGTCGAACGTTCCATAAACGATCACTTCTTCCTCTTTGCGCAGTTCTATGAGTTTCCTGTAGTAATTGTATATGGAATCCGGATCTTCCACCTGAGCAGCCGCATTGATCGTTTTATAATTCGGATTCACGGCAAACCATGGCGTTCCCGTGGTAAATCCTGCATTTTCTGAATCATCCCACTGCATAGGTGTCCTTGCATTATCCCGTCCTTTCTTACTGATAATGTCCATCATCTGATCATGCGTATATACTTTTGTATCGGTAACAAGATCTATATAAATATTTTTTTCTTCTATATCGTCACATTCAGACACATCCGAAAAATGCATATTGGTCATTCCAAGTTCTTCCCCCTGATATACATACGGTGTTCCCTGCATCATGTGGAGACAGGTTGCAAGCATCTTTGCTGAAAGCTCCCTGTATTCCCCGGAATCATTTCCCCATCTCGAAACAACCCTTGGCTGGTCATGATTGTTCCAGTACAGACTGTTCCATGCTACTTCCTCTAACCCTTTCTGCCAGCGGTTTAAAACTTCTTTGAGATCCGGAAGATAAAGTTTCTTATCTGTCCACTTTCCATGTTCATCCGAATCCACATCCATATGCTCAAACTGGAATACCATGCTTAACTCTTTTCCATCGCTTCGCGCATATTTTTTTGCCTCTTCGAGCGTAACGCATGATGTTTCACCCACTGTCAGAAGGTTATACCTGCTTAATACTTTTTGGTTCATCTCCTGAAGATATTCATGTTCATGAGATCCATTGGCTGTGACTGCACCACAAAAAGAATATTTTTCCCCTTCTTTTACCGGACCATCTTTGTATTCTTCCGGCTTGCTGATCAGACTGATCACATCCATCCGGAATCCGTCAATGCCTTTTTCACACCACCATGTCATCATATCAAAAACTTCTTTTCTTACCACAGGATTATCCCAGTTAAGATCAGGCTGTTCCGGCACAAACTGATGCAGATAATACTGTCCGGTTGTCTCATCAAACTGCCATGCAGATCCACTGAAATATGATCCCCAGTTTGTCGGTTCATGACCATCTACCGGATCTTTCCAGATATAATAATCGCGGTATTTATTATCTTTTGATTTTCTGCTTTCCAGAAACCATTTATGCTGGTCAGATGTATGGTTGACAACCAGATCCATTACCAGTTTCATTCCTCTTTGATGAATTTCTTTTAATAATTCATCAAAATCTTCCATTGTCCCGAACTCATCCATTATATCCTGATAATCGCTGATATCATATCCGTTATCTTTATTTGGAGATTTATAGATCGGGGATACCCAGATAACTGTGATACCGAGATTCTTTATATAGTCTAATTTTTTTATGATCCCCTGAAGGTCTCCGATTCCATCTCCGTTACTATCCATAAAACTCCTTGGATAAATCTGATAAACAACTGCTTCTTTCCACCATGCTTTCTGCATCTTTTTTCTCCTTATAAATCAGCGGTCATGATCTCAATGACTGCCAGTCTGATCTCTTTTTTTAAATTCGTCGTCTCAAGCTCGCCTAAGATATCTGCCAGATTTTTTCCACTACTTAAAAGCCGGTATGCAGACTCTTTTGCAAGATTACTGTCCTGTGCCTGATTCAGCAGATCATACACACGCTCCAGTGTATGGTTGTCATTTAATGTCAGTTTCTGTTCAAAAACAATTTCCACTTTTTCATCCACTGACACTTTCGGAATGTGGATTCTGATACATCCCTTCTTCCACTGATATTCATACGTTATTTTGATTTTTTTTCCACTTATGTATACTTTAGGCACTGCCTCTTTCACTCCACACAGTTCCACTGTATAATCCCGGAATTCCGGGATCAGATCTGTCTGTCCGGCTGCCCCTTCGATTGTGAACGCCCCTCTTTCCCAGTCAAAATGCATGGATGTAAAGCAACAGCTCCTGCCATCTTTATAATCCTCGGTCTCACCGTCATCCTCATAATGTGTATAATTGCCATCCGCTCCGCCATAGACTCTTATGATAAGTTCTTCCGGATTTTTCAGAAAATCTTTTCCGAACAACTCTTTCTGCATCGGAATGATGCCCCCTGCTTTTACAAGCACCGGAATACTGTTAATGCCGCGGAACATCCACATTACTTTCTCACCTTTATAGATCAATCCGGTAAAGAAATCGTGGTAACAGCCTTCCGGTATCCACGCTTTTACTTTTCCCTGATTTAAACTCGCTATCTGGTCACTTGTAATCGGTGCAACAATCATATCTGTTCCAAAAAGATACTGGTTGTTGCTTACTCCCTCAACAAAAGAATGATCCTGAACCGGATATGCCTGTTCCTTTTCCGGATAATCGTAATACATTGGTGCAATGACCGGGCGGTATTCTTTGTATGCCAGATAGTTCATGGTGTAAATATAAGGCAGTAACTGATGCCTTAAGCGCAGGGCTTCTCCCATCGCATGTTCTACTTCCGGTCTGAAATTCCATGGTTCTTTTCCACTGAACGACATTTTAGTACTGTGCAGCCTGTTGATTGGGGAAAATGTCCCTAACTCATACCAGCGTGCCTCCATAACATCTGACCGGATTCCAAGCATATGTCCGCCTATATCATGACTCCACCATCCATATCCGATATTTGATGCCGTTGCTGTAAAATAAGGCTGGAAATCAAGAGACTCCCACGTTACAACCGTATCCCCGGAAAAACCTACCGGATATCTGTGAGAACCAGGACCTGCATAACGTGAAAATGTCATTTTTCTTTTTCCATCCCGTCCACTGTCAAGATAATGGTAATGATTCAGCATCCAAAGCGGATCTAACTCTTTCACTGCCGTATGTCCACCCTGCTGCCAGTCCAGCCACCAGAAATCAACTCCCTCTTCCTCAAGCGGATGATGTACGATCTCAAAATAATTTTCCAGAAACTCCGGATCTGTAATATCGAATTCAACCGGTTCTCCGGCTGCCGGATCCATTCCCATTGCCTCTGCCATTTCTTTATACATACTTTCGCATTCCCGGATACCGAGTGCCGGATGTACATTTAAAGTCACTTTCATTCCCCTGTCATGCAGATTATCCATAAAACTCCCCGGATCCGGAAACAGATCCCTGTTCCATGTATAACCGGTCCAGCCGGAACCATACTTCTTGTCAATATCTGTGATATGCCAGTCCATGTCAATGACTGCCACCGAAAACGGGATTTTTTCCGCTAAGAAACGATCCATCAGTCTCTGATACTCATCCTGTGAATACTCGTAATATCTGCTCCACCAGTTTCCAAGTGCATATTTTGGAAGCATTGGGACACGGCCGGTAACCCTAAAAAAATCTTTTACCGCGCCCCGATAATCATGACCATAGGCAAACAGATAGAAATCCTCTCCTCCCTGTTTTCTCTCTTTGATCCAGCCATCCTCGGTAAGTAAAATCGTTTTTGAATCATCTAATACTGCAAATCCATCCCTGGAAAGAATTCCTTTTTCCAGTCTGATCCTGCCGTCTGCTTCATCGAGCGTACGGGCAGTTCCGAAAAGATTACGATCCTCTTTTCTGCCATAATACCATTCCAGATCACATCCATTGTCCGGTTTTTTCAGCTTCACACTCAGGATGCTCTCATCAAATGCTCTCTCATCATAGCGTATCCGTATGCTTTTTGTCTGGATCTCCAGAAAGTTATTTTTCTGCTTTATCTCAAAAGGAACCTCTTCTAAATCCCTGTACCATATTACCTGCGAAGCCTCATCCACAAATGCACCGGATTCATTATATTCAAATCTGACCAGCCTGTCCGTCAGAAATGTAATACGGTAATTTTTTCCAAGAACAATATTCCGCGGATCTGCTTTTGGTCTTCTTTCACATATAAACTGCTGTTTCATCGTCTATTACACATCCTTTCGTATTTTTACATTTTGAAAAATCTTCTTTAAGAAAAAACTGTTTGAAATATTAGTATAAAGTAAAAAACTAAAACGTTTTGGTTTTCAAGTCTTTTGTGCATTTTTTTGTTTTTTCATCATGTTTCACGAATTTTATTGTTTACTTTTATATAATTTTCACAAGCTCATTTCTTTGTTGATGCGCGTTTCATAAGTTTGTATTCCATTGGTATCCAGTCTGGTACACGGTTTCCTTCAATCATGCTGATGACCGTATTCGCACACGCTACGCCCATTTTGTAAGGATACTGCTTAATCGATGTAATCCCTCCGTGAATATACTGTGAAACCGTATAATCATCAAACCCTGCTATTGCTACATCATCCGGCACCCGTACTCCAAGCTGTCCCATGCCTTCAATTGCTCCAATCGCAATGCTGTCACTCACACAAAAAAAAGCATCAATCTCCGGATAACTTTTTTTTAATTCTATTGACTTTTGAACTGCTATTTTCTGCTCAAACAGACAGTCCTCGATCCATTCTTCCCGGATGTGGAGTCCATGTTTCTCTAATGCACGCCTGTATCCACACTCTCTGCGTTCTGACACCTGCGCCATCTTCTTACCGGAAAGCATTGCAATATTACGGCATCCATTCTCAATAAGATGCTCTACTTCTTCAAAAGATGCTTTCTCATTATCAACGGAAACCTCACATACATGGTCGCTTTCCAGCGCAACATCCACAAGGACGCAGGGAATCTCACTGTTTTTAATCTGCTCATAGTACGGCATATCCATAGCGAGCCCGTCAACTATGATTCCAGCCAGTTTCTTTTTCTTGCAGATCTGCCCAAAACTGATTTTTATCTGCTTGTTTGTCGGCATTGTAAGAATCGTAAATTCATACTCCATTTTCTGGGCAATCTTATAAATTCCACTCGTAAGTCCAAACATAATACCGCTCGGATCTTCTTCCGGCAATTCCCCGGCAAGCAGCAGTGCAATTGTCTTCTTCTGTATGCCTCTTAGTGAACGGCCAGCCTCATCCGGTATATAATCCAGTCGTCTTGCCACCTCCATGACTTTCTGTCTGGTCTTTTCACTCACATCTTTATAGCCGTTCAGTGCATGGGATACCGTAGTCAGTGATACTCCTGCCTCCTGTGCGACATCACGTATCGTCGTTCTTTCATTCAGATATAACTTTCTGTCTTTCGCCATATGATCCCCCATTGCATTACATTTTTCAGTGATTTGTAACCATCTTATCACATTTTATCATGATATTCCAACTGCAAAGCAAGCAATTCCATCCATATTTTTCCTGTTTATATTACTTGTAATTCTTATTTTACAATGTCCAGTAAATCTTTAAATGTAGACAGCTTATAATCTGCTTTGTCATAACCTGCCGCATCGCCGATCGCAATTGCTGTCATATGACCGGAAACTGCTGCATCAATTCCCGCATATGCATCTTCCACAACACCGCACTCTTCCGGCTTCAAGCTAAGAAACTCTGCTGCTTTTAAGAAAACTTCCGGATCTGGTTTGGATTTTTTAATATTTGTTCCATCCGAATATCATTCTTCTCAACCGCCATCTTCTGTTTATCCTCATCGCTTAACGGATGTCCCTCATATCTTTCCAGAATAATTTCCAGGCTATCCATACGGCTCACTCCGCGCAGCCGGTTGTTGATCTCCTGATCGAAGTAAATACCTTTCTCATCCGCCATCTGTTTCCATGCTTTATAATGATACTGATCTGTAAACACGATCACCCCGTCCAGATCAAAAATAAGTCCTTTTAATGACATTTCTACACCTCCATACTTTCTCTCGCTCTTAGTTTTCCGATATCATCCTGTATATTTTCTCTCTTGTTTCTTTTCATGCGTCCAGTTACCAAAACGTTTTGGTAATTTTATATTATCATCCTCTATTTTAAAAAGCAACAACGTTTTGGTAAATTGTCAATAAATTTTATGTACTGCAAAAACTGCGGTTGAATTTTACAGCAGACAAGCCTTTCTTTCCATACTTCCATCCGGCGAAACAAAAACACCGGCAAATCTGTTTATGTTGGTATTGAACGATTTGTAGTAAATAAAGTATAATGTCCATGAGCTCATTTTGACACCTATCAAAATACAAAGAAAGGAACACTATGAAAACAGGACTTGTAGTAGAAGGCGGTGGTATGAAATGCGCATACAGTGCCGGCATTCTGGATAAATTTTTAGACGATGATATCACATTTTCCTACTGCATCGGCGTATCTGCGGGTGCTGCAAATACGCTGTCTTATCTTGCAGGACAACGGGGACGTAATCTCCGTTTTTATACGGAACATCTAAGGGATCCGCGCTACTTAAGCGTACGAAGTTTAGTACATACTGGAAACTTATTTGGCCTGCAGTATATTTACGGGACACTGACAAATTCCGATGGCGCAGACCCACTTGGCTATTCTGCAATTATGAAAAATCCGGCGGAATTTTACATGCCGGCAACCGATGCCGCAACCGGGCGGGCAACTTATTTTTCCAAATACGACATTGTCCGTGACGACTACCGTGCTGTTATGGCAAGCTGCGCCCTGCCTGGTTTCTGCCGTCCTGTAAAAGTAGGGGACCGTTACTATTACGACGGCGGCGTCGCTGACTCGATCCCGCTGCACCATGCGATTGAACATGGTTGTACCAAAATGGTCGTTATCCTCTCAAACCCGAGAGATTTCGTAAAAAAACCGGAGGCGCATCGTCCGCTTTACAAACATATGCTGCACAAATATCCGAAAACGATCCAAAGTATCGATAACCGGCATATCAATTACCAGGCATCCATCAATCTTGCCTGCCGGTTAGAAAAAGAAGGCTATGTTTTTATTTTTGCACCAAGCCGCCATATGCCGCTTAGTACTTTTTCCAAGGATGCTGCCTTAGAACAGGATCTTTATGATCTCGGAGTTGCAGATTATGAAGCCCGCGCAGAAGAGTTGAAACATTTTTTGAACTAATTTATCTTACAAATAAAAGGACTTTTACCACTATGACCAAAGATCTTACCACCGGAAAAATCATGCCGATCCTGATCCGCTTTACGATCCCGCTCGTGCTCGGCAACCTGTTCCAGCTTACCTACAATGCCGTAGACAGTATCATTGTCGGGCATTTTGTCGGAAAAGAAGCACTTGCCGCTGTCGGCATCTGCAATCCGATCTCCACTCTGATGATCCTGTTTTTAAACGGACTGTGCATGGGTGCCAGCATTTTAATGGGAATGCAGTATGGGGCAAAAGATTATGACACGCTGCACCGCCAGATCAGTACCACCATGCTCTCCGGCGTTATTTTTTCATTTGTCTTATCCATAGCATGTATCCTGTTTGCAAGACCGATCCTGATCTTAATGCAGGCAGATGTAAGTATTCTATCCCTCACAACAGAATACTTACAGATCATCTTTTTAGGATTGGTCTTTACTTTCCTGTACAACTTTTTTTCGAGCACACTGCGTGCACTCGGTGACAGCAATACCCCTCTTTATTTTCTGATGATCAGTGCCGTTTTAAATATTTTAGGGGATCTGTTTTTTGTTGTCGTGTTGAAAGCCGGCAGCAACGGCTGCGCGGTATCTACCGTGCTGAGTGAAGCCTTATGCTGCGTTTTCTGTGTCATCTATATCCAGAAAAAAGTGCCATTATTAAGACTTGGGAAAAAATGGCTGGTGTTTGACCGTTCACTTTTACTGCGCACGATTGCATATGGCTGGACATCAGCATTGCAGCAGGCAACTGTACAGCTCGGTAAACTCGGGATCCAGGCGATCGTCAACACCATGGGTGTTTCGGTTGCAGCCGCATTTGCCATCGTAAACAGAATCGATGATTTTGCCTACACGCCGGAACAGAATATTGCGCACGCCATGACTGCCCTGATGGCACAGAATAAAGGTGCCGGAAAAAAAGACCGCATGCGGGAGGGATTCCGCTGCGGTATGATTCTTGAAATTATATACGGGTTTATTGTATTTGCACTCTGCTTTTTATTTGCCAGAGAATTTATGCTCTGCTTTATCAAAGATGAGGAAGTCATCGGTCACGGTGTTATTTACCTTCACCTGATTTCCCTGATGTATGTCCTGCCGGCTGTCACAAACGGTATTCAGGGATATTTCCGTGGCATCGGAGATTTAAAGATCACACTTATCAGCAGTTTTGTAAACATGGGTGTACGCGTACTTGCCGCTGCACCACTTGTCCTGAAAATGCATCTTGGTATTGAGGCACTTCCATATTCCTATCTTGCAGGCTGGATCGCCATGCTGATCGTGGAGTTACCGCTTTTGCTGCGCAAAGTGCACAGCAAATAAACAAAATTTTTCAGATTTCTTCCTCATCATGTTCCTTCATCTTCAAAATACAAATATTGAAAAAAGGACTCTATCCGTTTTGGGGATAAAGTCCTTCTTTTTCTATTTTGTATCTATGCAATTATCTGGATTGTCAACACTTTTTCAGACAAATTTTTTTAGGTTATTTTTCCGATATTGT
>ENA-OPVU01000910-OPVU01000910.1-human-gut-metagenome-genome-assembly--contig:-NODE-910-length-17483-cov-2.760730_pt1 | contig 17483 bp, 8 predicted proteins | sample MGYA00241497_ERZ501986 | MGnify/ENA primary metagenome ERZ501986 (study PRJEB25962, sample SAMEA2042995) | human gut metagenome | biome: human gut; feature: human-associated habitat; material: faeces...
CTATGACGAACCACCTCCTATTTTCGCATACTGTGCAAAGATAATGAAAGGTGAACACAGAACAAAATTTATTTTAGTTCTGTTGAACAGCCGCCTATCTTATTTTATCGAACATAGGCAAGGTTGGACACAGCAAAAAGGCATACATCAACCACAACGCAAAAATGCCCCTATATTCGACCGTACCAAATACAGAGAAAAGACTCGTCCTCCTCTTCCCTCATTTGAGAGTCTCGTTGAGTCACCCCCTCCCCTATACTCGAAAAATCGAACATCAAGGAATAATATCCAAAAATTAGGAACTGTTTTGTCCTATTTTTTTTGAGTGGACGAGGGTTTTTCCTTAATTTTGCAACGAAAATAAATACGTTTTCTTTGTCTCGATTTTTCAGTCGGGAAAAAGAAAAACAGACATGCCACTAAAAAACAAGACACAATGGTCATTTTTTTCAAAACCTCCGTTCAAAACATTATTGCAGTTCAGGCCGATCACAGCTTTTCGGCAGATGAGACTAAAAAATTATCGTGGCTTTTCGACAATGCCGAGCTTCTCCCTGCTTCAACGTTGAAGGGCTGGTTTATCGGGCCCCGTAAAGAGATGATTACCCCGTGGAGCACCAATGCCGTAGAGATTACTCAAAACATGGGACTCACCGGTATCTCTCGCATCGAGGAATTTTTCCCTGTAACAGACGGTTCTGCCGAATTCGACAAAATGCTACAACGGTTGTACAACGGTATCGACGGTAAAATTTTCGACATCGACAAACAACCCGATCCCATTGTGTACATCGACGATCTTGCCGCATATAACGAACAGGAAGGTCTGGCCCTCAGCCCCGACGAAATAAACTATCTGAACGACCTAAGTAAAAAAATCGGACGGAAACTAACCGACAGCGAAGTTTTCGGATTCTCGCAAGTCAATTCCGAGCACTGCCGTCATAAAATTTTCAACGGTGTCTTCATCATCGACGGTCAAGAAAAAGAAAGTTCTCTTTTTAAATTGATAAAAAAGACCTCGGAATATAATCCCAATCGGTTGGTTTCGGCATACAAAGACAACGTGGCTTTCAATGCCGGACCTACCGTCGAGCAATTCGCTCCGATAAATCCCCAACAACCCGACTTCTTCGAAATAAAAGATATCAAAACAGTCATCTCGCTAAAAGCTGAAACACATAACTTCCCCACTACCGTAGAGCCGTTCAACGGTGCATCAACCGGTACCGGAGGTGAAATCCGCGACCGCATGGGTGGTGGTAAAGGTTCATGGCCCATTGCAGGTACAGCTGTCTATATGACTTCTTATCCGCGCACTGAAGAAGGACGTGAATGGGAAGATATCTTGCCGGTACGCCAATGGTTATACCAGACTCCCGAGCAAATTTTAATTAAAGCTTCCAACGGTGCTTCCGATTTTGGTAACAAATTCGGTCAGCCGCTGATTTGTGGTTCTGTATTGACCTTCGAGCATCAGGAGAACGGTGAAAAGTATGCATACGACAAAGTTATCATGCTGGCCGGTGGCGTGGGTTACGGTACTCAACGCGACTGCCTGAAAGGTCACCCCGAAACAGGAAACAAAATTGTTGTTATGGGTGGTGACAACTATCGAATCGGTTTGGGTGGCGGTTCTGTTTCCTCTGTTGAAACAGGTCGATACTCATCGGGAATCGAACTCAATGCAGTTCAACGTGCCAATGCAGAAATGCAGAAACGTGCTTATAATGTAGTTCGTGCCTTGTGTGAAGAAGAAAACAATCCGATTGTTTCTATCCACGACCACGGTTCGGCAGGTCACGTAAACTGTTTGTCTGAGCTAGTAGAAGAAAACGGCGGATTAATCCACATGGACAAACTGCCTATCGGTGACAAAACACTGTCTGCCAAAGAGATTATTGCCAATGAGTCTCAAGAACGTATGGGGTTGCTGATTGATGAATCGGCTATTGAACACGTACAAAAGATAGCCGACCGCGAACGTGCCCCAATGTATACTGTAGGTGAAACTACCGGTGATGCCCGTTTTGCTTTTGAACAAGCTGATGGTGTCCGCCCATTTGATTTGGCAGTAGATCAAATGTTCGGTTCTTCTCCGAAAACTTATATGGTGGACAAGACTGTAGAACGCCATTATGAAAACGTAACTTACGAAACTTCAAAATTAAACGAATATATCCGCCGCGTACTTCAACTGGAAGCTGTTGCCTGCAAGGATTGGTTAACCAACAAAGTAGACCGTTCCGTAACAGGTAAGATTGCCCGCCAGCAATGTCAGGGCGAAATCCAGCTACCGTTGAGCGACTGTGGTGTCGTTGCCCTTGACTATCGAGGCGAAAAAGGTATTGCCACTTCTTTGGGACATGCTCCGCAAGCTGCCTTGGCTAATCCGGCTGCAGGTTCTGTATTGTCGGTAGCCGAAGCGTTGACCAATCTTGTTTGGGCTCCAATGGCAGAAGGAATGGACAGCATCTCCCTGTCTGCCAACTGGATGTGGCCATGCCGTGCACAGGAAGGTGAAGATGCCCGTCTTTATACGGCTGTCAAGGCGCTGTCTGACTTCTGCTGCGCACTGCAAATCAATGTGCCGACCGGTAAGGATTCCCTGTCTATGACTCAAAAATATCCAAACGGAGAAAAGATCATCAGCCCGGGAACAGTTATCGTTTCAGCCGGCGGAGAAGTATCCGATGTAAAGAAAGTCGTTTCTCCTGTATTGGTAAATGATGCCAAGAGTACCATTTATCATATCGACTTCAGTTTTGACAAGTTGCGTTTAGGTGGTTCTGCTTTCGCACAGTCATTAAATAAAATAGGAGATGATGTCCCGACAGTTCAAAATCCCGAATATTTCCGCGATGCTTTCCTTGCCATACAAGAACTTATCAACAAGGGCCTGATTATGGCAGGTCATGATATCTCAGCCGGTGGTCTCATTACTACACTGCTCGAAATGTGCTTCTCAAACATGGAAGGTGGTATGGAAATCAACCTTAATAAAATAAAGGAAAACGATATCATCAAAATTCTGTTTGCCGAAAATCCGGGTATCGTCATTCAGGTGAAAGATAAAGACAAAGCCGAAGTCAAGAAGATATTGGAAGATGCCGGAATCGGCTACGTGAAATTGGGTACCCCCACAGACGAACGCCATATTCTAGTAACCAAAGAAGATGCCACTTACCAATTCGGTATTGACTATCTGCGTGATGTTTGGTATTCTACTTCTTATTTGCTTGACCGCAAACAAAGCATGAACGGTTGCGCCAAGAAACGTTTTGAAAATTACAAAGAGCAACCACTGGAGTTTGTATTCGATAAATCATTCACCGGGAAGTTCTCACAATATGGAATCACTCCCGAACGTCGTACACCGACCGGCATTAAGGCTGCCATCATTCGTGAAAAAGGCACCAATGGTGAACGCGAAATGGCATATATGCTTTACCTGGCCGGCTTCGATGTGAAAGATGTCACTATGACCGACCTGATAAGCGGACGCGAAACATTAGAAGACATTAATATGATTGTATTCTGTGGAGGATTCTCCAATTCCGATGTTCTGGGTTCTGCCAAAGGATGGGCAGGTGCATTCTTATTCAATCCGAAAGCCAAAGCAGCACTGGATAATTTCTACGCACGCAAAGACACCCTGTCACTGGGAGTATGTAACGGTTGCCAATTGATGATTGAATTGGGACTGATTAATCCTGAGCATAACAAGAAAGCCAAAATGCTGCATAACGACTCACACAAGTTTGAATCTAAGTTTGTCGGTGTAACAGTTCCGATGAACAGAAGTGTTATGCTCGGCTCATTAAGCGGCAGCAAATTAGGTATTTGGGTGGCACACGGAGAAGGCAAATTCTCATTACCATACGAAGAAGATAAGTATAATGTAGTATTGAAATACTCATACGATGAATATCCCGGTAATCCGAACGGTTCAGACTACAGCGTAGCCGGATTAGCAAGTTCAGACGGACGCCACTTGGCAATGATGCCTCACTTAGAACGCTCTTGTTTCCCGTGGCAAAATGCTTACTATCCTTCTGACAGAATAAACAAAGACCAAGTAACACCATGGATTGAAGCATTTGTCAACGCAAGAAAATGGGTTGAAATGAACAAATGATAAAACGATTTGTTATATTTACTAAAAAAGCGGTATATCATACTGATTGCCGCTTTTTTTACATATAATAGATTTTGAAATGACAAGAAAATTTGCGAGCTTTGTAAGGTTTTCGCGTCTAAATACCATTATGAAAAGGACTCTTTTACTTATATACTTTACAATTATTTTTATAACTTCTGTCTCTGCCCAACTTTACCAGTATCTAGATACTAACGATGGCTTGAGCAGTCGTAGAGTCCTGTCCATACAAAAAGACAATAAAGGATATATGTGGTTCCTCACCCATGAAGGAATCGACAGGTACAATGGCAAGCAATATGTTCATTACAGCTTATCAGCAGACGGTCAACCTAATATGAAATCTTTTCCCAACCTGAATACTTTGGAAATAGATACAGCCGGCGTAATTTGGGAAATAGGAAAAAACGGATATATTTTTAAGTACAATTCACTACAAGACAAATACGAGCTGGCCTATAATTTTGCCAGCAAAGACAAAAGCAACAGTGGGCTTCCACTCATCAGCACTTATTTGGACAACAAAAACAATATTTGGCTTTGTACCAAAGACAAACAATACATTTTTGATATCGACCAGGAAAAACTGATTCGCCTGACCAGTTCTATTCAGGAAGAGATTACCTGCATTACAGAAGCCGGAAATAACCAATACTTTTTAGGAACAAATCATAATATATTTTGCGTTAAACTAATTGATAAGCATCAACTACAGATACAAAAACATCCCCAATTGGACCAATTCCAAATTGTTACTTATCTGTATTTTCACAAAAGCACTCAGACTCTTATTATAGGAACACTGAGAGACGGTATATATCTATATAACATCAATACTCAACAACTAATGGATGTTCCCACAAAGTTGTTGGACATTACAGTCAATACAATCATAGCCAACCCCAAGAAAATAGACGAAGTCCTGATAGCCACTAATGGAGCAGGTGTTTACAAACTCAATTTATTCACTCGCGAATTATCCCCTTTTCTGATTGCCGATCACAATCATTCAAACAAAATGAATGGGAATATTGTGAATGATATATTCATTGATAAAGATGACAAATTATGGATGGCCATTTATCCTGTCGGAATTACCTTATTCTCGAATAAATATCCGGGCTATAAATGGATACAACATTCTTATGACAATCCAAATTCACTAATAGACAATCAAGTGAACTCTATTTTAGAGGATTCGGAAGGTGATATTTGGTATGCTACAAGTAATGGCATCTGTTTTTACAATTCTCAGAATAAACAGTGGAAGTGCCTTCTTTCCACTTATCAGAACGACACACAAAATCAGAACCATGTCTTTATTTCCATGTGCGAAACAGCCCCCGGCACCATATTGGTAGGAGGATATATGTCGGGAATGTATCAAATCAACAAGAAAGACATGGTGCCTAAATATTTTTCTCATCAATCCACTCTAGGATGGACCAATATCCGCCCTGATAAATACATACGTTGCATCTACAAGGACAATGATGGAATCATTTGGGCAGGTGGCTATTATAACCTGAAAAGTTATAATATACAAACAAAAGAAATTCAGTGCTACGGTATGGATTTTCCGGTTACCTGTATTAAGAACAAAGACCAATACAACCTGTGGATAGGTACCATCAATGGGCTATACCAATTCAATAAACGAAACCAAACACTGAAACCGGTCAATCTGGATTCTGAAATTGGATGTATCAATACGATTTATCAAGATACTGTTGCCCATATTACCTATATCGGTACTCATGGTTCGGGCATGTGGGTATATAATAATAACACTGACAAAGTCGTACGTTATCATATAAAAAACTCAGCGTTGATTTCCAATAATATCTATTGCATTTTGCCGGCTTCGGAAACGGATCTGGTTATCAGTACCGAAAATGAATTAACTCGTTTCAAAGTAAAAGAAAGAATATTCTCCAATTGGACAAAAGAACAAGGATTGATGGCTGTGAACTTCAATCCCTCATCGGGCATACACACCCGATCAGGATATTTTATATTCGGAACAGGAAACGGAGCCATTGAAATAGCAGACACCGTAAGCCTGCCCAATCGTTTCAAGTCTAAAATGATATTCAGTGATTTCAGCATCTTATATCAAAAGGTTTTCCCCGGTGAAAAGAATTCCCCTTTAACCCAAGATATAGACGATACAGAACACATCACTTTGGATTATAATCAAAATATATTCTCGTTAAATGTATCTTCCATTAATTACGACAATCCGTCTAATATTCTATACACTTGGAAATTAGAAGGATTTTACGATGAATGGACAAGTCCCACAGCAGATAATCTGATACGTTATACCAACATCAATCCCGGGCATTATAAACTGAGGGTGAGAGCCATTCTGATGGATGACGAGCATGTATTGGAAGAAAGAGCTATAAAAATAACCATAACTCCCCCTTTTTGGGCAACTTTTTGGGCCGGAATCATTTATCTTATTATCATAATATTAATTACAGTAAGTATTTTACGTTTCTTATGGTTAAGGAAAGACAGGAACAATTCTAAAGAGAAAATCCAATTCTTTATCAACACCGCCCATGACATACGTACGCCGCTGACCTTGATAAAGGCTCCGTTGGGAGAAATTCTGAAGAATGAACAACTGACAGAACAAGGGAAAATTAATATCAACCTTGCTATTCAGAATACAGACAATTTATCTGATTTGGCAAGTAATCTGATTAATTTCGAAAAAGAGGAACTTTATACGCCCAACGTTTATGTATCCAGATACGAATTAAATTCATATATTAAGTCTTACATTGAGCAATTCAAGCTATACGCAGAGAAAAAACAAATTGAAATTCATTTTGAATCCAATTTTACTTCTCAAGAAGTATGGTTGGATAGAAACAAGATGGATTCCATCATCAGAAACCTGATGACTAATGCACTGAAATACACTCAACAAGGAGGAAGTATCAAAATTCAGACTTCCAAAAGTAAAAGCCATTGGTTTCTGTTCATCACAGATACCGGAATCGGAATTTCATCCAATGACCAGAAAAAAATGTTCAAGGAACTGTTCAGAGGGAAAAATGCCACTAATTTACAAATTACCGGCAGCGGTATCGGCATGATGCTTACTTACAAGCTCATCAAGAACCACTGTGGAAAAATTAGTATGAGCAGCATAGAGAATATGGGTACTACCTTTAAACTATCATTCCCTATAAAAAGCAGAAAATATAATAACAAACTCTTCCCCAAAGCTGATGTCATCGATCCGCTTCCTATCGTGAGAGAAGAAAACAAAGAGGAGGTCACCATTCCCCCTATTCCGCAACTTAAACAGGCAGATAAAGAAGCTCCTTATATTCTGGTAGCCGAAGACAATGTGGAGTTACGTACTTTCTTATTACAGATATTATCCGATGAATATCAAGTAACAGGAGTCAGCAACGGACAAGAAGTGATTAATTCTATCAAAACCAAACAGCCCGACCTCATTCTTTCAGACATTATGATGCCGGAACTGAATGGAGAACAAATGTGCCGTATTGTGAAAAATGATGTAGAAACAAGTCATATTCCTGTCATTCTGTTAACTGCATTGAATGATAAAGAAAGTATTATCAAAGGATTACAGAGCAAAGCAGACAGATACATCATCAAACCGTTTGATGTCGGCGTCTTAAAAGCCAACATAACCAACGTACTTGCTATCAGGGAGCTTATACGCAAACGTTACAGTCAATTCCAGTTCACCACGGAAGAGGAAAATGTGCCTCACCCACCATTGGACTTAGATCAGGAATTTATTATAAAAGTAACCGAAACCATTAAAAAAAATCTGAGCAAAGAACTAAATGTAGACACTTTATGTGCTGCTTTCAATATGAGTAGAAGTAGTTTTTATAATAAAATAAAAGCATTAACAAATTATTCACCCAGCGAGTTTATCCGTAAAGTGCGTATGAATGAAGCTGCCATACTATTGAAAAGCAAGAAATACACGGTATCCGAAGTTTCAGATATGCTGGGCTTTGGCGACCCGAAATATTTTACAGATAGCTTTAAGAAATACTTTGATGTACCGCCAAGCGTTTATATGAAACAAAATTAAGACATGAATTTCTATTTAAAATCATTCGCCATCTTTTTAAAGATTGGCCTGTTTACCATCGGAGGAGGTTATGCAATGGTTCCACTCATACAAGATGAAATAGTGGAGAAAAGGAAATGGATTGATAAAGAAGACTTTATCGACTTATTGGCACTTACTCAGTCTGTTCCAGGCATATTTGCCGTAAACATAGCTATCTTTATAGGATATAAGTTACGCAAATTCAAAGGAGCTCTAGCCATGGCGCTCGGAACCATACTTCCCTCCTTCTTCATTATTTTAGCCATAGCCTTGTTTTTCCAACAATTCAAGAATTATGAAGTAGTAGAAAATATATTCAAAGGAATCCGCCCGGCAGTGGTCGCATTGATTGCCGCTCCTACTTTCTCAATGGCAACATCAGCAAAGATAAACCGCTATACAATATGGATACCTATAGTATCGGCACTTCTTATCTGGTTATTGGGTATATCCCCTGTGTATATTATCATCATTGCCGGAGTAGGAGGCTTTTTCTATGGTAAGTACAAACATAAACATGCATCAAAATGATATTCCTTTATTTATTCTATACATTCTTTAAGATAGGTCTCTTCGGTTTTGGAGGCGGTTATGCCATGCTTTCCTTGATTCAGGGAGAAGTAGTGACGCGTTATCATTGGATTAATGCCGGTGAATTTACTGATATCGTAGCTATCAGCCAGATGACTCCGGGTCCTATTGGCATTAATTCCGCCACTTATGTAGGATATACTGCCGTACTGAACGCGGGATACAGCGAAGCTTTCGCCGTCATCGGCTCCATTGTGGCAACATTTGCTGTTGTCTTTCCTTCCTTCATCTTAATGATTGCCATCAGCAAATTCTTTCTGAAATATCAAAAACACCCGGCTGTTGAAGCCGTATTCAGTGGATTGCGCCCCGCAGTGGTAGGCTTGCTGGCTGCGGCAGCCCTCGTTTTAATGAATAAAGAAAACTTCGGCAGCTATAAAGTAGATTGGTATCAATTCATTATCAGTATCATCATCTTCCTTGCAGCTTTCTTCGGAACACGCAAATATAAGATAAACCCTATATTAATGATTATCCTCTGCGGATTGGCAGGATTCTTGCTTTATTAGTCTATAAAGAAAGGAACGTGTCAAAACGTCGATAATGCTGTCATTTAACCGGTAGGGCGAGGTTCGCTCGCCCGAAAGCAGTTTATTTGTGCATTCGGGCAGGCAAACCCTGCCCCTACAGTTGATGATTTAATGTGCTACTTTAGTTATGACACATTCATGTGCTATATCAAGCATCTTCTCGGTTTTCAGAGCACTCTCCAAGCTCCTAGATACTCATATTTTTATTTGTCAGAGTCTGTCCTTTATACTGTCCGGTCAAAGTACGGAGAAAAGATACAATCTTATCCACTTCCTGCTGCGGAAGGTCAATGCCCAACTGATATTTAGCCATCGCACGCACGGCGTCATCCATTGTCTTCATGCTTCCATCGTGGAAATAAGGATAAGTCAACTCCACATTTCTCAATCCAGGCACTTTAAAACGATGACGGTCACGCTCTATCTTTGTTTGCTTAAACCGACCGTTGTCTTCTTCTGTCATTTCAGTCGCACGGTCTGCAAAATAATCATGTTGTACGCCAATTAACTCATATGACTGTCCTCCAAGGATTTCACCTACATGGCAAGTTGCACAATCATATTTCTTGAAAAGCTCATATCCGGCAAGTTCATCGGCAGTGATAGCATTCTTGTCACCTTTCAGATAAAGGTCGAAACGTGAATTGGGAGTCAGCAACGTCTTTTCAAATTCCTGAATCGCATCGGTAATATTCTTTTCATTCAGTCCGTCTGAATATACCTCTGTAAAAGCTTTTACAAAGTCCTTGTCTTCGGCTAGTTTTGCTGTTATCTGGTCAAAGGATTCACAAGCCATTTCAACCGGATTCAAGGGAGGACCTGCAGCCTGTTCTGCCAATGTGCCGGCACGACCGTCCCAAAACTGAACAAAATTATAAGCTGCATTATAAACAGTCGGAGCATTTACTCCGCCAAGCTGACCGCCCACTCCTTCCGAATACTGCTTATTGTCCACGCCGCCCATATCCAAACCGTGACAAGAGGCACAAGACACCGTATTATCAGCCGACAAACGAGTGTCGTGATAAAGCATATCACCCAATAGCACCTTGCGCACATCTACCGAAATAGAATCGGCAATCGGGCGAATAGGTTCATTGATGAATTCAGGAGCCACATTCGCATCGCCCATCAGCCTCATACGATGATTCTTCACCCAATTAAGAACCAATTCCTTTTTCGTATCGCTGATGGAAGCTCCCCAATGCACCAAATAGTATTTGGGCTGAGGCATCTTGCCATCCAGAATCACTTTTTCTACTTTTGCCAAAGCCACCTGATCGACCGGATTACCGGCTTTCAAGTCTGCCGCCATCCGAGTCATGTCAAAAGCACGATAAGCCTTGCTCACGTCCTCCATCACAATCTTTCCTGCCACGGGCATATTGGCATAGAACGGCAAATCGGGGTTTGAGGTGTGACATCTCAAACATCCGGCATCCGTAATGATTTGCTGCATCTGCGCATTTGCCTCCAAATCGGCAGAAGGCACACGGTTCATCAGCCGGTAAGTAACTGCTAATGCCGCCACTATAACCAACAGTGCCACCATTAATTTTGTACTTTTCTTCATGTTACGCTTGTTTTTTTTGATTAGTTATTACGATTATATAAATGTATACTTTGCTGTGCCGCCGGAAGATAATTCACTCCATACCAACACATTTGCAACGCCAAAAAGGAAAAAATGAGCAACACATACAGTGATTTGCTGCCCACATGTCCGAACAGACGAAGGTGAATATATATCAAATACCCCATCCAAGTGATGACTGCCCATGTTTCCTTCGGGTCCCAACTCCAATAATTTCCCCATGCCTCTTTCGCCCAAAGAGAACCGAGCAACATACCGATTGACAGGAAAGCGACTCCTGCATAGACCAAATTATCGGCTGTCTGCAAATACTCCTCCTTGTGGCAGAACAGTCCGGTGACGGCAATAATGAATGCGCACCCCAACACCGAATAAGAAAACATATATACAGTAACATGAGGAATGAACCATACACTTTGCAAAGCCGGCATCAGCGACTGGTCATGTATCTCCGGCTTTAACAAATTAATCACGACAAATACAGTAGACAATAAAGTAGAAAACGACAATATCCAACGATACTTCCATCGTATATATGTCAGAAGTCCGGCTATTCCCATGAAGAATGAATACCATAAACGCGTTTCTCCCATTGTCCGCAAAGGTGGGCGTTGCAGGTATTCCCATAATCCGGCAATAAAAATGCCCAATACCATAATTCCGGCAATGGTGAAACCAACAGCCATTCTGCTCCTCGTTGAAGAACGAAGTGCAAACACTGCCCCTGCCAGCCATAAACCAACAGACAGTGTCGCAAATACATAGAAGTTATCCCAATTTATCATACCTTTTTCAGATTAACACACTTTTTCGGACCATTAATAAATAAGAGAACAGCTCCCGCCAACATCATCAATATGCCGGCCACCATTATATATTTCCACGGTTGTATCACAACTTGTAAAACACAATATTTACTTTCATTGCCACTTGCCATGTCATAGCTTGTGAGATACACATCTTCTCCCAACCGATAACTGTATGGATGATTCACTTCCAACAGTGCCTCATCATCACCCAAGCGCACCTCGGCAGCAAAACGGGAAGGGCTTCCATTAGGATAGTATTCCACGGAAAAGGAACGCAGTTCCATCTCATAATCCAAATGATAGGAAACACCATTCATGTCAAAAGCCTCACGTGCCGGTTCTCCTTTATAAAGAGGAATACGCAATGTCCGGGTATCACTGCTTCCAAAGAATCCGGCGAAAAGTGCCAGCCATAATCCTGCATGGTTCAGCAGGAAACGCCAACGGGCAGTCTTTCGATGGTAATAAGCATGAAAAGTAATCATTGCCAAATTGCTTAACAGCAAAAAGAGAATGGCAATGAATATCCAAGAAGTCATAAAATTATAACAGCCCAACAAGGCCCAAACACCGGTGCGCATAGCAGCTTCCACATCAGACAACTGAGGAAATAAGCCAATAATCAGACTACCTGCTATGAGCAGGAAAATAGATAAAATACTTGTTTGAGGGGAGTAAAGGAAGCGTGTAAAAGCCGATTTTCTACTTTCCTTATATAATTTCCACAATAAGAACAGCCAAATAACCGCAAAAACAATATTCAGCGGAAATGCTACAAACGACAATGGAAAATTTCCCATTAACAGTTGTATGATAGCAGCCAGTGATAGATAGCCCGTTACGTACACATATCGCATATTCGTGTTCCTTTTTGTTATCCGGCTACAAAGTAACGAAATAAAAATGAATTAACATATAAATTTCTTATGAATTTGTAACAGTTACAAGATAATAATCGGACAAAAGGAGGGATTTACTTCAAAAAGCCGAAGAGGTGCTTCAAAAAAAGAACTTGATTCTGTCACCGTGTGTTGTCTCCTCCGGTTTTCAACCTCTGCATACGTTTTAAACTCCCTAAGTCGTTTCATTAGCCGGGCTAAGCGTTTTCATCCTTTCTATTATGCCTGTCTGTCAGTCGGATTACTACAGTCTACGGCAATGGACTATACAGTCTACGGTAACGGACTATACAGTCCACCGCAACGGACTGTACGGTCCACTGTCGGAGACTGTAATAATCTTCCGTTTAAAAGGCCTTAGCCAACCCTAAGAAACGGCTTATTCTTCCCTTTGTTGGTGATATGATATGTTAAGTGTTCAAACTATTCCCCCAAAATACAAAACCACGCATCATACCTGTCATGAAGATAATCCGTTGCTCTCGGCGGCTTGAGTTAAACCTTTCACCTTAAACACCTGTAAAACAACGAATTAACCCCATAACACGTGTGAAACGTGGTTCTTACTTACTAATATCTCAGTACTATTATGCTGTTTGTCTACAGTTTTACTTTCTTCTTTGCCCCTTTAGATTCGTTATGTAAACGATCGAGAGCCGTCACAACATAGTTGTATTTTGTCTTGCCGTTTTCATAAGGCAATTTATAATAAGTATCACGCGTGATAGCAACAATATGAGAAGGGTCCTCCAGATTCACTTTTTCTTTTTTATCAAAACGATAAACCACATATTGCACAGCCTTATCCATTTCCGTTTTCGCCTTTGGTGCCTGCCAGAAAAGCAACAATCCATCCTGTGTCCAAACATCTTTCACTTTCTTTACTTTATCAGGAGCCTTATCATCCATAAATGGCGATGTAGGCGGCAAAGCCGGATAACGGTGGTAATCTTTTACAAGCATGGTGCGATAGTTTCCTGCATTATCCACCACAGCCGAAGCATACCACTGACAACTTCCCTGCACAGTAGGCAAAGCACGTTGGAGTTTCATCTTAGCCGGCATCTGATTGATAAGCGGATTATGGAGGTCGGGCTTATTCACCGTACGCATCACATCCTGACCAATATACAAAGGACGGGCGGAAGCATTCTTCGCCCACCAACGGATCAATGTATCATAATCGGCAGCCGGATGACCGATTTCCCAATAAACTTGAGGAATATTATAGTCCACCCAACCATTGTTCACCCACATCAACACATCAGCATACAAATCATCATAGTTTTGAAGACTACCCGTCCTACTACCGAGTGGATCAGTAGTAGCATTCCGATAAATGGCAAACGGAGAGATACCAAACTTCACCCACGGTTTAATCTCCCGTATAGTTTTATGTACTTTTTCAATCAGCAAATTTACATTATTACGCCTCCAATCTCCTTTATCGGTAAAATTCTCACCATAACGAATAAAGCTCTCATTATCTGGGAAATCTTGTCCCTTAATCGGATAAGGATAAAAATAATCATCCATGTGGATAGCATCTATATCATAACGCCTCACAATATCACCCACAACCCTACATATATGCTCGCGACTTTCAGGCAACGCTGGATCAAAAAAAAGTTGGTCACCGTAAACAACAAACCACTCCGGATGCCGATTATAGATGTGTGTAGATGCCAATTCATCATCCAACTTATTCTTTACCCGATAAGGATTAATCCAGGCATGAAACTCCATAGCCCTCCGATGACATTCCTCGATCATAAAGCGCATAGGATCCCATTCCGGTTCCGGCTTTTTCCCTTGCTCCCCAGTGAGGAAACGGCTCCATGGCTCTAACTCCGAAGAATAAAATGTATCCGCTTCCGGGCGAACCTGAAAAATAACAGCATTCATGCCAACCTGCCGCAGAGAATCCAACATAACAAGCAAAGTATCCTGCAACTGCCTCGTAGGCATATCACGAAAATGCCCATGTACTGTTTGTATCCATGCTGCCCTAAATTCACGCTTAGGATGTAAAGATGAGGAAAGTGACTGCGCTTGTATGGATAAAACGAAAAGACAAACGCCCCCAAATAAAAGGATCCTTTTTAATCGCATTTCTGACTATTTTTTTATAATTAGAACAAAAGGGTGTACCTCAAATGAAGACACACCCTCGTTTATTCAACAATTAAAATAACGTTGTCACCAACCTGGATTCTGAGTCAATACCTGACCTTTATTCTCATAAATAGTCAACTGTGCAGCCGGTATGGCACGCAAATAGTAGCGTTCCGAATTCAATTCACCAGCCTTGAATATACGAAGTTCCTTTTCACGAAGATAATAAATATACCCTTTTTCAGTATCCTCATTACCCGGATTCTCTGGGTCGAACAGATAGAGCACTCTCTTGCCGGAATCATCTTTTGAAGATATTTCCGGATAATCGGCCATATTGACATAAGCACCTAGGAAAGACATGGTAGGATAACCATTTGCATCTTCTGAGTTTAAGTATTCAAACTTGGCCCAACGACGGAGGTCTTCACCACGACGGCCTTCCATAATCAACTCAATACGACGCTCACGACGGATTTCCCACAAAACCGGATTGACATCAGGGTCACGGGCAGGGTCATTAATAACAACCCCATTCACACTCAAGTTGCTGCCATTCAGTTGAACTTTCGGCATAGTCTTGGCTTCAGTATCTCCCCACTTCGTCAGCTGACGGTCACGGAGTTCATTGATAGACTTGTCAAGGTCGCTCTGCGAGAAAGCGTTACCCCCCACTTGGGCAATCTCATAACGCGCCTCTACATAATTCAGCAGCACTTCCGCATAGCGGATGCACGGCGCATCAGCCGGACTTAATCTACCGGTACAATAATCCAGACCAGCCACCCACCACTCGTCGTTCAAGAACTTTTTGGTAGGATATCCCGTTGGTGATGTACCTTCGGTATAATTTGTCCCCATGGCGCTCATGATACGAAGACTGTCGGCAACTGTTTGATACAAACGCGGGTCACGGTCTTGAAATGACTTCTGAATACTCGGGTCTTCCTTACCTTGATACAGCGGAGACTGACCTATCGGCAAACCGTCACTACAAAGATAAGTGTTGATTACATCTTGCGTCACACCACCCTGAGTCTGATCTTCCGGACCATTGTAGGACATCAAAGCATTACACTGCAAACCGCTTGTATATTCACGATACCAGATGACTTCCGGATTGTTAGCCAAATCGTCCGTAGTAAACAAAGCATTATAAGTATTGCCTATTGAATAGATACCGGAGTTCATTACTGCCTCCGCACCATTAATGGCACCTTGCAGCAAGTTCTTAATATCACCATCCACCACTTTCTCTGAAGTAGGACCTACAGTAGTACCGTGATATTTCAGCCATGTGGCATGATACAGCATTTCGCGTGACATATACGCACCAACCACATATTTGTTGACTTGGCGCTTCGTATCATCCGTACGTACATTATCCAATGCATATTGAAAATCCTCTTGTATCTTCTGCGCTACATACAAATAAGAGTCACGGTCTTTATAAAGAGCCGGGTCTGCCGGGTCTGTCACCTTATCGTAGTAAGGAACACCGCCATAATACTTTGCCAGCGTACTATAGGCCATTGCACGGAAATAGCGTGCAACACCTTCCCAGTGTTTCTTGGCTTCGTCCGAAATATTCATTCCGGGAATCTTCTCAAGCATGACATTGGCTTTATAAATAACACTATAATTGTCCGACCAAGTTCCCGTCCGGCTATTCCAGTCTGTAGTGGCAGAAGTGGAGAAATAAATATATCCTGAACCGTTTGTATTTGCATTATTCAGATTGATAAAATCATCCGTATAGTCATCTCCAGAGAAATAACCGGCAAAAACAGTATAGTCGGTACCATATCCTGTAAAGTAGGAAGAATAGAAGTCTTGCGCATAAGTACGCAAAGAAGTTTCAGTCTGCCAATAAGTGTCATTGGTCTGCTTGTCCTGCGGGTCTTTATTCAAAAAATCGTCGCAACCGCAGAGCGAGCCCATTGCCAACGCACAAACGATGTATAATAAATTTTTCTTTTTCATAACTGCAATTACTATTAGATTATAAACTAAGCTGAATACCGAACGACACTGTCTTCTGGTATGGATAGCTACGGCCAAAGTTACGCTGGTCACTCTTACCACTGGCCGTACGTATTCCTATTTCCGGATCGATAGCAGGTTTCACACCGTCGATGGTGAAAAGGTTTTCACCAGTGAAATAAACACGCAAACCTTGCACTTTGAATTTACTCAACCAAACCTTAGGAAGAGAATATCCTACAGTAAACGTCTTCAGACGCAGATAAGCCATATTCAGCAAATAGCGGTCATTCACGCTATAGTTACCCGAAGCAGACTGCTTGTAATCCATCGGACGGGGATAGAAAGCATCTGTGTTTTCGGGAGTCCAATAATCCTCAGCACCTTTGTAGAAGGGTTCACCGGTAGTAAAGCCTGGTAATACCTGGTTACCTGCCGCCCAAAGTTTTCTTTTGGCTACCCCCTGGAAGAACATGCTTATATCAAAGCCTTTCCAAGCAGCATCCAGATTCAAACCAAACTGTAAACGCGGCAGGGCGTTACCTATAACACTAAGGTCACCCTTGTCATTTGTATTGGTTTGTTTTACGATTTCACCGTTGTTGTCGAGGTCTTTATAAAGCACATCACCGGGAGCAAATTGATAACCGGCAGGGAATACTTTAGTCTGGTCGGGCAAACCG
>ENA-OPVU01000915-OPVU01000915.1-human-gut-metagenome-genome-assembly--contig:-NODE-915-length-17439-cov-5.003797_pt1 | contig 17439 bp, 10 predicted proteins | sample MGYA00241497_ERZ501986 | MGnify/ENA primary metagenome ERZ501986 (study PRJEB25962, sample SAMEA2042995) | human gut metagenome | biome: human gut; feature: human-associated habitat; material: faeces...
AGTTATATGCCGCCACTATGTCCTCGATTTTCTTCTTCATAAGATTGCCTCTGAACTTTGCAAACCAAACTTGTCGGCCATTTTCTACCTTGTATCTGATGGCGCTGTATTCTTCCAGTTTGTTCCGCACCGTTTCTATGGCGACCTTTAGGACTATCTTACCGTTGTAATAACGGGCTGGCACATTGTTCTTGTCCCGCTTGATAGCATCAGACTTACGGACTGAAACATCGAAGCCAAGAAATTTCGCGGGCTTTTGTGCGTTTGTTATCAATGTCTTTTCCTGTGACAGTTCCAGCTTGAGGTTTTCTTCCATATACTTGGTAATGTCCGACTTGATTTTAACGCACTCTGCCTTGCTTCCGATAACACCAATGAGGAAATCATCTGCGTATCTTACGTATCGAAGCCTTCTGTATGTTTCATCCATACTGTCTCTGCTCTCAATCTTTTGCCTTTCACGTCTCAGTTTCTCATACTCATCCCTAAGCTGTAATCTGACATCTGCATCCTGTATGTTCTTGATGCTTTTAAGGATGCGTTGCATCTTATCGCTAAGTTGCTTGTATTCTTTGGTGATGTGTCTTTCTTTTCCCTTATTGAAGCGTAGGGCGTATTCTTCCATATACTTGTCAAAATTATCAAGATAAATGTTTGCCAGTATAGGACTGATATTACCGCCTTGTGGAGTTCCCTTGTTTGTATTATGAAACTTCCAGTCTTCAATATATCCCGCATTCAACAACTTGCGGATAAGCCTTAGAAATCTATCATCGGCAATCCGTTTCCGCAAAGTTGCAATCAATACATTGTGGTCTATGTTGTCGAAGAATCCTTTAATGTCTCCTTCCACAAACCATTTTGTACCTGTAAATGTCTTTTGGATATGGGTCAATGCGGTATGGCAGCTTCTGTTTGGTCTGAATCCATGTGAGGTGTTTGCAAACACCTCTTCATAGACGGCTTCAAGAATCATGCGCACCACCTCCTGTACAAGTTTGTCCTCAAAGGAAGGAATTCCAAGCGGTCTTTTCTTACCGTTTTTCTTGGGTATGTATATCCTTTTTGCCGGATTAGGCTTGTAAGACTCATCTCTCAAAGATGCAATGACTTTGTTTATTCTTTGAAGACTCATCCGATTGATGGTTTTCCCATCCGTACCGGGTGTCATATTGCCTGGTTTGGCGTAAATACGCTGGTAAGCAACATGAAACATCTCCTCATTGAATAAGATACGGTACAGCCTTTCGAACTTGTAATCCGAAACTTTACCATGCTTGTTTAAAGCTTTTAATACTTGCTCAGGACTTCTCATAATGTCTCACACATTTTCCATTATTTGTATTAAGTTATCTAACTGCTTCCCTTCGCCATGTACAAGGCTTTCCCTTGCTCGGACTACTACGGAAGCTCCGTTCCCATGTCAGATATTCAGGGTCCTATGCCCATAGCCTTACGGCATTCTGATTTAGGGAATCCCCATTTGCTTTCACAATAACTGTTTGGCTCGGCAGACTGTCGGATGCGACTTACGTTCCTATTCCACTTATTGTGGTTGCTCTGAAGCCAGCTCCTGCTCCATTGTAATTTCGGTTTACATGGGGTGCTTCAGCCCGACGTGAATCAAATACCTTTCGTCGGGGCTGGTACGTGTGCAGCAGAACTATCGTTCAACCAATCAGGCTTCATCCTTGTGTCTGTCTTTTCCTCTCGCCATGCAGTCGCAGCTTGGTATTTAGCTGACTAATGACTTTACCGACATGCTTTTGTCACCTTTGGATTTCTCCTCCAGCTAAGTCGTTGAGGATAGGTCTGTTGAACTCTAACCTAATCTCTTGCCATAGAGATATTTATTGTGTAGCCTATATGGGCGCATCGAAATCATACCAGATATTCCGATTTTTATTGACTTTGAATGAAGGTGTCATATCTTCCCTATACGGGGCACGGAACCATGCCGCACAAGCGGTTTCCCTTGTAGGGAAACAACCGATTGCTTTCAAGAAGTCCACAATATCTATTTGTTTGGTCTGGGCTATGTTCATAATAACTTTTGTGTTTCTATTCGGGTTTAATAAAGTTTATCTTATATATACACCGACGTTAAACTAAACCTCTTTATCGGAGGTACAGCCGCTATACTCCAGCACCTTCGGATTGTAATGGTAGCTCTTATCCTGTTTCACGATAATGCCACGCCCCATCAGATACTTGTTCAGTTCAATGCAGATGTTCCGGCCACGCTTGAAGCCGATTTCGGTATATCCCTGTTGGAGCGCTTTGATAAGCGGTCTGTATCCGGTTATGTCCCCCTCGCTGAATGCCAGCCTGAGAGCCTGGGCGTGTTGTACATCGGAAATGGATTCGCAGAAGCCCTTACGCTCTTGTGTAAACGAGTATTCTCCCACCAGTTCAGGCAAGGCATCGTTATTGATGCGGAAAGCGAACGGCTCAAACTCCTTTTCACGAATGTGCATGGCTTTTACTTCACTGATATTACCGTCAAACTGGCTCTTGGTGATTTGCAGAATGGTTTCCGCTTTGTTATTCAGTTCTGTGCCAATATGTCCTCTCGTATTGTCATCTCCTTTGTTCAGATGTAATACTGTATGGATATGGAGGTCGTGCATACTTGACCAGCGCATGAGGTCGTTTATCAAATCAACAGACTCACTGGGACTGTTGATGTCATACAGGAGGTCACGGATGCCGTCAATGACAACAAAACCGATACCCGGATCGGAAGCCAGCGCATGGTTGATAATCTGTCGGCGTTGTTTGGGGCTGTATTCCCGCAGCATGAAAAATTCGAGGTTGTCCGTTTCACGGTCAGTAGGTAGCCCGGCCAGTCTCAGGATGCGTTCAAGCACCTTGTGGCAATGGCATTTGCTTTGTTCCGTATCTACATAAAGCACCTTGTGCTTGCCTTCCGGCAAATGTGCGTTGTAGCGTAACACGTTTTTGCCCGACAACGCTGCAGCCACAATTGCCGTGATGTTGAAAGTCTTTTTGCTTTTGGGCTTACCGACCGAAGCACTGAAGTTGCCGAGCGTGGCAATGGTTATGTCATCGACACGGACAATTTCCGGCGGAAAAGCGTAGGTCTCGGTGACACGTAGGCGGATGAATTGCAGGATTTGTTCATAAACCGAACGATCTATGTCATTTCCGGTTTGAAGCAGGTGGGTCGGTATCATGGCTTTCCCCCTTTCTTTTTATGGTTGGGCTTGCCGGTGTGGTCATGGGCGGTCATTATAGCAGCCTGTCTTTCCAGTTCCCTTTGTGAAAGGACTGGATTGCGCCGTTTCCATTCATCCAGTTCCTTCCTTTCAAAGAAGATGTTCTTGCCATTCGGTTTGGTGTAGGATATGTCACGGTTGGAGGTAAGCCGGTACATATGCCCTTTGGAGATATTCAGGTATTTGGCGGCTTCATCAATATTCAGCATATCTTTCAGGTAATAGAGTTGATTCTCCACGCTTTCAAAACGCTCTATCAAGGCTTCAAGCGTCCCGAAACGATCAATGAAGGCTTCAATGGTGGTTATCTTGCCCAATACTACGTTTATATCTTCCATTCGGGTCAGGATGACGGCCACATCTTCTACCCGTTTAAGTGTTTCAAGAAATCCGGCTTCTGTCATGATGCAAATTGTTTATCGGGTTCAACACATTCATTCATGCTGTCCGGCATCTCCTTTGGACAGTTTTTTTCGGTTTCTTCTACTTGGTTCCGGCAGAGCCATTCGTCCAATTCCTGCTTGTTAAAATACAACAGTTTACCGGACGGTCTGTAGTGGGGGATATGCCCGTTCTTGGCAAGTTTGTACAACTGGCTTCTCGACAGCCCCATATACAGGCAGGCTTCTTTGAAATTGAGTGTTTTCTTGATGCAAAACAGCATATTTTCAATCTTCTCCGTTTGTTTCTGGAGCATACTAAGCTTCAGGAAACATGATGAACAGGACACCGCTACACAGTTTCTTTCTTCTTGTTGGTTCATTTTGTATTCTTTTTTGAGTTAGACATGGGGGAGTGATACCCCGAAACTTTATCGCTTCGGGGCAAAGGTAGATATGTGTTTTTCAATGCTTGTAAAAAGGAGAGTAACAGTTCGGAAGTGTTATCCGAACTGTTATCCTTTTCTGTGTCACTTGTTATCCGTTGTGTTTCTTTCTGTCATTTCTCTGACAGCTTGTACGCATTGGCTGATTACCTCCTGCATACTGTTTGGATTGCTCTTGGCAAGACTAAGTGCACTGGAATACTGGCCGTGTTTGAGCGGACGGCCGTCTTTGGAACCCAATATGGAACCGGCCTGTTCCAACAGATGTTCCCAACGTCCGAGAATGAGACGGTGGTGACATAACCGGTCGAAAAAGAAAGCTACCAACCGGTTATTGGCAGACTTCAACGGCTGATGCAACGTGCCTTCCAAAAGAGAACGCAGTATGCCTGCATTCACAGGGGTAGTGAAAAGTTGAGCCTCATTAGCACAATGCGCAATGAGGCTCAGTTGATTGTCATTCAAAAAGCTACCCAAAGACAAGGCAGGAAGGTTCGTTTCAGGGCGTGGCTTATCCGGTTCTTCTTTCAGACCGGAGGATGCTTTCGTTGTGTTGAACAGACGAAGCAACTCATCCATGCGGTTAGGAGCAAAAAGTATATTGGAGAAGAATAGCTCCACAAGGTCTTTACGTTTTGTCAGTATTCCTCTGAGAATACCGATGTTTTTCCGATGTCGGTTTTTCCCGGCGGCATCCCGGTGGTCACTATAATAATGACCGTTCAGAAAATCCTCCACATACAGTTCATACAATTTACTCTCACCGATAACTTCCTTCCGATAAGTAAAAGAGGCTTCTTTCAGCAAGGCAAAAAGTTCATCACGTTCATTTCCGACACTCTTGTGCGGCTTGTTTGCCAATCTCTTGTTTTAAAAAAAGGCAATCATTTCTACGGTTACGCTTCATAAATCTATTGTTTTAAGTTATTGGATAAATGCGTCATCCAAAAGGGAGATGGCATGGTCTTTCTTAGAATTGATGATTTGTGCGTACCTCTGAGTGTGTCTGATATTGGCATGACCCAATAATTGACTTGTCGTATAGATGTCAACCCCTGCGGTCAAGGCCAGCGTTGCGAACGTATGCCTCGCCACGTGGAATGAAAATTTCTTTTCTATTCCGGCATCTGTGGCCCAATCGCGAAGTATGCTTTTATACCAAATACTCAACTTGGGAAATACACGGTCTTCAGAAGAAGCATCCCCTTGTTCCGGCATCCATTTCCGTGCATTCATGTTCAATGGCAAATACAACAATGCGCCGGTTTTATACTGCCGTATTTCTACCTGCCACCTGTTCCCGTTTTTACTAATGTGTTTCCAACACAAGTTTTTGATGTCCATAATGCGCAAACCGCAAAAACAGGAAAACAAAAATGCAGCCTTCATATCATCCCGACGGCAAGGAGTTGCAATAAGACGTTTTACTTCCTCTACTGTAAGATATTCACGTTTGGCTTCCGAACCTGAAAGCATATCCCGTTTGATTTTCTTGAATGGGCTTGACTGGAGCAGGTTCTCCTTAACTGCATAATTCAGTGCAGCCCGTATATAAGAGAGGTAGAGGAAAACCGTATTTTTGGCCAGTTGGTTATGGTCACGTGTGAGTGCAGGTCTATCTAGTAAATGGCTGAGAAATCTCATAATATAATCCCTATCTATTTCTGCAAGGGTAACACTGTTATCGTACTTCTCCAATTCATTAGTTACCCGATCTACCCAAATAAGTGCAGATGCCGAAGCCCGTTTTTCCACATCTTGCCGATAAACTCTCATCCAGTCCGTGAAAAGCATATTCGCTTTATACGAACGGTCTGTGATACCTGCTATCTTGTTGGTCAGGTCCAAAATTTTTTCGGTCTTAATGGCATTGGCTATTGCGAGTGTGTTGGCATTTTGGATTTGCGCCGACACATCCGTTTCTGGTACAAGATAGAGTTTCAATGACTGGTAAGTTCTCCGGCCATTGTAGTAAATATCCAAATAGATGGACTTCCTGCCATCTTTGAGTTCATTAAAACGTAAACGGACAGGTTCCTTTACTTTAACTTGCTTTTTCGTACGTGCCATATACCTTTGTTGTACTATTATTCATGAAAAGATTAATTGCATTTTGTTATCTTGATTAATGTTACTATACAATAATGGATAACATAGCTTTCTGAGGAACAGACATAAAGAGGCTGTTTCTACAAAATGCAAATATACACAGTATTTTTAATTAAACAATACATACTGTATAATTTAAAAATAGAAATAAGATTGTCATGGTCAAACAGAATTGAATTACGAAAAATTTCTTTCTGCTATGACTGATACACAGATAATTGCGACATGCAAAATTTGCAATATATTTCTGTTTGACTATAAATATTAGAATAGAGAATCTATTAGTAATACAGCGGCTTCTTTTTTAGCATCTATGATTTTCGCATAAACTTGTGTTGTTTCCACATCGGCATGACCAAGTAACTGACTAGTTGTGTATAAATCTGCCCCCATGGTAAGCTCCATTGTTGCAAAAGTATGCCGACTCATGTGATAGGTCAGTTTTTTATTGATTCCTGCATTTTGGGCCCACTTCTTCAACTGTAAATCAATGGTAGAAGTGCAAGGCAGAGAAAATACATAATCTTCAGCACTTCTCTTAGTGTGAGGCAGATAGGCTTGCGCTTGCTTGTTGAGTGGCAAGTACAGCATCCGACCAGTTTTCTTTTGTCGCAACTCCATGTGAATATTCCCGTTATCTTCAATGATTTTTTTCCATTGCAAGGCACGGACATCACTTAACCGTAATCCACAGAAACAGGAAAACAAAAATGCAATTTTCACATCTGCTCTTGGTGCATCCGCTTCTATGAGCTTGCGGACTTCATCAATAGTCAGATACTCGCGTGGAGTTTCTTCACCGCAAATGGCTTTCCTGTCAATAGCCAATCCGGGATTTACAGACAACACATCATCATCAACTGCCATATTCAAGGCTGTAATGATAACCCCAAGATAATTGGATATGGTTTTTTTGGCAAAAGGAACTTTGGTACGCCTTGCTTTTTGCCCTTTCATAAATTCAACAAAGCCATCCAAGAAATCCTTATCCACATCGCACAAACGAGCTTTGGCATTGTATTTCCGCAATTGTTTTAAGGCTGAATGCACATGGTTTTCTGATGATGTCTTTCCTTGTTGAATACTTCTGTTCTTATACTCGTTTACCCAATCAACCAGTAAAACCTTTGCCTTTTCTGAAATGGTTACGGGTGTTCTATTGTTCGATATTTCAAGAATACGTTGTGCCCTTATTGCATCAGCAGCTTTCATTGTATGCTTGTTTTGCTTTCTTGCTTCCGAGGAATTCTCTGGGATAAGGTACAATTTCAGAAACTCATACCGCCTCTTCTTCTCGTAGTAAATATCGAGATAGATAGACTTGTTTCCATTTTCCAGTTCCTTGAACCGGATGCGTACAGGGGTTGATTCTATTTTCTTGGTACGAGCCATATACTTGAATTGCTTATTTTCTTCTACAAAGATAGTGATTTTAATCGAAAACAGGTGCTTTTTTGCACAACAAAATAGTAACATAAAAACTGTAAATAACACTATCGATGGCTAAAATCAACAATAAATGCAATTCTACATTCTTTTTATAAAAACCTGATATACATTGATATATTGTGCAATAATTGCATTTTTCTTGTGTTTTGTTTTTATATTCTATATATGTCGGCATTCATGGGCAAGTATCGCCAAAAGCCGTAATGTACCTATCTCTGTTATCAGCGAAGGAATGGGACATGATTCAGAAAGTACTACACAGATTTATCTTGCATCATTGGATACTACTGTGGTGGATAAAGCCAACAAGAAAATATTGGATTTGCTATGAAACCGTGGATGTTTAGCGAATCTGTCCAACGCTTGCCAAGAGACGGACGACTATTCTTATCTTATTGATACAGAGCCATGTTTGGCTTTTATATGAACTATTCTCACAAAACACCCAACTTTTCTTGTAAAACAAAAGAATGGTAACACACAAGATTTCCAGCATCTTATATCCTAATAATCATTATTTTGCGTAACTTTGCATTATAATATCCGTCTCTTGGCAAAAGACGGTTTCAGAACTAATATAATTGATAGCGATATTTAGCATAGATGGCACATAGTTTCATTACAAATCAAGAACGTCTGCTTGCAGATATTATAACAGGTATCTTACCCAAATCGGATGCCGTGGATATTCTTGTGGGTTATTTCTATTTTTCAGGATATGCCCAACTTGCCGACAAGCTTGTGGACAAGCATCTCCGAATTTTGGTCGGGCTTGACATTGACACCCGGATTTCAAACCGAGTTCGTGAGGTTGAAGAATTGGTAGAGTGGCAGCGCATTCGTAGCAAAGTTCGGGAAGAATACTTCAATAACTTAGTGAGACTCATCAATGAAACCGACAATACCGATACAGACGAAACCATCAGAATGTTTCGCCAATTCCAGCACAAGATTTATGACGGTACATTGGAGATACGCAAGACAGAAGCCCCGTGCCATGCAAAAATGTACCTCTTTGCCTATAACGACAGTAACAACGAGAATGGAGAACAACCCGGTGACGTGATTACGGGGTCAAGTAACCTTTCCTATCAAGGATTGCAAGGCAGAACGGAAATCAATGTTCGGTTTACAGACAAAGGTAAATATACGGAAGGAAAACAAGTCTTTGATGAGCTTTGGGCTAATGCCATTCCCATTGTGGACGAAAATACCATTAACCGTTGGAAAGAAAAAGTCGAAAGCCAAATTTGGATTGACCATTTGTTTCAGCCCTACAAACTTTATCTGCGAGTGCTCAACGAGTATTTTGACATTCCGTCCAAAACTAATGTACGGACACCTTTCGACATTACCGATGGTAAGTTTTTCAATCTGAAATACCAGACTGATGCCATTCAACTTGCGTTAAAGTCTATCGAAACCCACAACGGAACGATTGTAGCAGATGTAGTAGGTTTGGGAAAGAGTATCATTGCTTCCACCATTGCTCACAACCTCCGTCTGCGTACTATTGTTGTGTCGCCCCCACACTTGAAATCGGGTTGGGACGCTTATAAGGACGAGTTCGGCTTTACGGGGACTGTGTTTAGCGGTGGCAAAATATCGGAAGCCTTGGCTCATTACAATGATTTGAAGAAGCCCAATGAACAGTTCCTAATTATCGTGGACGAGGCGCATCGCTACCGTAATGAATATACCGAAGATTATGCCATGTTGCACAATCTTTGCCAAGGCAACAAGGTGGTACTATTGACGGCTACCCCGTTCAACAACGACCCTGCCGATATCTATTCTATACTGAAGCTCTTTCAGATACCGACCAAGTCCACACTTAAAACGGTGGAAAATCTCAGCATAGAGTTCCGCGACCTTATAAGCCAATACAAGGAACTTCGCGAACATCAACGACAAGGCAAAATCTCCAAACAGGATGTAAAGAACAAAACTGCCAAGATAGCCCGTACCATTCGTTCAATTATCGGGCCTTTGGTTATCCGCCGTTCACGCATTGACCTACAGCAGATTGACATATATAAAGACGACCTAAAAAAGCAAAAGATTGAGGTGGTTATTCCACAGGATCCTATTGAGCTATCTTATGACCTCAAGGAATTGAAAGACTTGTATCTGCGCACGCTTAATCTCATTTATGGGACAAAATTAAACGATGAAGATTCTGACAATGGCGTTTATCGTTTTCAGGCGGCTCGTTACAAGCCGGTGCTGTATGTCCCCGAAGACAAACGTGAGGCATTAGCCAAGGATATAGAACGCCAAACGGGACTTGACGATGTAAACATGCTTATTGGTCGTCAAGCGAACGTGGCTAAATTTATGCGCCGTTTGTTGGTACGTCGCTTTGAAAGTTCGGTTGCAGCTTTCAAATCTTCGCTTGCCTTTATGATAAATTCTTCCCGTAATGTGCTTGATTGGATTGAGCGTACTGGGAAGATACCAGTTTGGAAAAAAGGTGGTATGCCAGATGTGAATGATTTCTATGAAAGCACCGATGACGGCATGGAGGAGATAGAAGATGCATTTGAAAAATATTCAGGCAAAGGTTTCTTTGTTATTGATATGAAGTTTGTCAATGACGAATTTGTCAATGACGTGAAAGCCGACATCGCACTGTTGAAATCTATCTATTTGGAATGGTTCGGAGAGGAAGATGTAATCAAGTTCGACCCGAAACTTGAATCGTTCATCCGTCTTGTTCGTGAGAAACTCACCAAAGAGCCTAATCGCAAATTGGTTGTGTTTAGCGAGTTTGCTGACACAGCTAACTATCTTGGCGCAGCTCTGAAAGAAGCAGGACTGCCTGCGCTTAAATATACTTCGGCAGATGCTACTCCATCTATGCGCCAAATCATTCGCAATAACTTTGACGCAAGTGTGAAGCAAGAAACGCAAGCCGATGATTACAAGGTATTGGTTGCCACCGATGCCATTTCCGAGGGTTACAACTTGCACCGTGCCGGAGCTATTTTCAACTATGATATACCGTACAATCCCACAAGGGTAATCCAGCGTATCGGGCGTATCAACCGTATTAATAAAAAGGTGTTCGACAACCTTTATATCTACAACTACTTCCCCACGGAGGTAGGCGAAACAGAAATTCGTGCCAAGGAAATATCCACCTTGAAAATGGCAATGATTCATGCCATTATGGGTGAAGATACAAAGGCATTGACTTCCGATGAAGAATGTACCGCTTTCTTCCGCGGTCGTTACCGTGCGGAAATCGAGCATTCCGAAACGGAATCTTGGGACACCCCGTATCGCCGTTTCTTAGAGTCGGTTAAGGGAACAGACGAATACAAAGAGGCTTTGCAGATACCGCACCGAGCCCGGACGGGTCGCATCGTGGAGAAACCTCGGGGTGGTGTTATTCTTTTCGGAAAGAAAGGAGAAGACTTCGTATTCAAAATATCCGATGGAGACCACGAGCCGATAATGCTCTCTGCCGAAGAAGCCTTACAGCTCTTTGAAGCCGCACCCGAAGAAAAGCCGTTTGCCACCACCGAGGGCTTCGACCGATTGTATCAACGAGTGAAACTTTCGCTATTCCGCAGCGATACAAAGAACCGCAACGACAAGAATATCTTAAAGGCGATTCAAAAAATCAATGCCATAAAAGTTAAGTTGCCCGAAGATTACTATTCCGACCTTTTGGCGGCTCTCGATGCGGAAGCGTTGTCAGGCTACGAAGTGCGTTTCATCAATCAGGTGAAACCGTCTGAGATTCAAAAATTATTCAAAGAGATACCAGCCGACTATCTTATGCGCTTGCTCGAAGTGCAAGCCAAAGTCGGCGAGGGTGACGAAACATTAATCATATCTGAAGAACTGCAACGATGATAGATTTTAGTAAAGCATATAGCCGTGCGGATTTTGTCAATTACCTCCGCCGTGATTTTCTTCCCGATGATTTCGAGCAGGAAGAAAAGAATGTTCCGTTTTGGTCACAGATGAACTATGCATCAGTGGCTACTTGTCTTGGCAAGTCAAAAACGCTTGATCTTGTGGTTTATGAAATCAAGCACAGCTCGCGTCACGATGCCCGTGTGGGGTTGTCGAAAGATGCGTTTCGTATGCTCGCTGGGGAGAAACAATCCCGTGCTTTGGTAATATTTGTTCCTGAAAATGATGCAAGTAATTACCGCTTTTCGCTGATTGAAATCCAACTTTCTATCGGAGAAAATGATAGTAACGTTACTCGAACTTATTCCAACCCTCGTCGCTATTCTTATTACCTTGGCAAGGGGATTGCTTGCTATACGCCTAATAAATATTTGAATGAATTGGGTAGGGTTAAGGATGTGAAAGATCTTTTTGAGCGTTTTTCGGTAGAGGTGCTTACCAAGGCATTCTATCAAGAGCTGTCCGACTGGTATGCTTGGGCTATTAAAGTTATCTCTTTTCCCAACGACATTACCAAGCATACTGATGATAAACTACACAATCATGAAGGAGCAATCCGCCTTATCACTCGTCTAATTTTTGTGTGGTTCTTGAAAGAGCGTAAACTCATTCCATGGCAGTTCTTCGATCAAAAGTATATTGCGAACCACCTTATCAAGGGTTTTAACCCGCATAAGATTGACAACCTTTTCGGTAAGTCGGAAGCAAGTGTTTATTATCGCGCTATCCTGCAAAACCTTTTCTTTGCAATGCTTAACTGTCCTATTACCAAGGATGGAAGCACAGAATTGACAGAACGCCGATTCAAGGACAACCGTTCGCAGTTTGATGATAATAAATTGATGCGCTACCGTGATGAGTTTAACGACCCTGACGAATTCTTGCGCCTTGCAAACGAAACCGTGCCTTTCCTCAATGGCGGACTTTTCGACTGCTTGGACGAAAAACGCACGGGAATGTACTACGATGGTTTCAGTGAACGTAAGGAGTCAATGGCACAACTGATTGTGCCAGACTATCTTTTCTTTGGTGAGGAAGCGGGCAAGAACATTGACCTCTCGGATTTCTACGGAGATGCTAACAAGAAGAAGGTATCGGCTCGTGGTATCATTGACATTCTCAAACGCTATAACTTCACTGTGGAAGAAAATATGCCCTTTGATAAGGATGTGTCGCTTGACCCGGAATTGCTCGGTAAAGTATTCGAGAATTTGTTGGCGTCTTACAACCCCGAAACGCAGCAAACCGCCAGAAAACAGACGGGTTCTTTCTATACTCCGCGCGAGATTGTGCAGTATATGGTCGATGAAAGTCTTATCGCTCACCTCAAACGCACGGTTGGTGATAACCTGGAGGACGAATATCGTAAGTTGCTTGCCTATGCCGACAGCGAAACCGTGCTTACTGAACAGCAGAAGTTGGCGATTATGCAGTCGCTCTACAGCTGCAAGATTCTCGATCCAGCTTGCGGTTCGGGCGCATTCCCCGTGGGTGTGCTCCAGCAAATGGTACATATCCTCAAACAGATTGATCCAGATAATAGTCGTTGGAAGAATATGCTCCTGCAATTTGCCATTGATGAAACTTCCGAAGCGTACCTCACTTCGACCGCTGAAGAAAGACGAGAAGCAGTCGCTGATATTGAAAGATCTTTCGATGAAAATGTAAACTACCCGGACTATGCCCGTAAACTGCATCTTATCGAAAACTGTATCTACGGTGTGGATATTCAGCCTATTGCAATTCAAATTTCAAAGCTCCGTTTTTTTATTTCGCTCGTCATTGACCAAAAGCGAAATGATAATCCAGCAGATAATTTCGGCATTCGACCGCTCCCTAACTTGGAAGCTAAGTTTGTTGCTGCAAACTCGCTTCTTGGTTTGAAACGAACAGAAGTAACTCTTTTTGACTCAGAAGAAATAAAGCAGAAGGAGCGTCAACTCAAAATCGCAAAGCACAAGATTTTTAGTGCCCGTCGGCCTGCTACTAAAGAAAAATGGCGCAAAGAAGTGGTTCGCTTGCGTCAGGAAATAGCTGACCTCTTGCTTAACAAAAACTGTATAGGTAATGAGCAAGCAACCCAACTTGCACAATGGGATATGTTTGACCAAAACTCTTTTGCCCCTTTCTTTGACCCTGAATGGATGTTTGGTGTCAAAGAGGGCTTCGATATTCTCATAGCCAATCCACCCTACATTTCTACAAAAGGTGTTTCTATTGCCGATAAAAAATTATTTGAAGCGGAGTTTGGATTCTCCGATGATACATACAACTTATTCTTTTTCAAAGGTTTTTCTTTACTTTGTAAAGGTGGGTGTATTACATACATTACACCCAAGACATTTTGGACTACTCAAACTAAGCGCAACTTAAGAGATTTACTGCTTACCAATACGCTTAATTACGTATTTGACACTGCCAATCCATTTGAAGCAGTGATGGTTGACACTTGTATTACCTCTGCGGTTAAGAGTAAACCTGCAGCAGATAATGTTGTGCGCTTTATGGACGGTCGTAAAGATTTATCTTTACCCGAACATCTCACCGTGCCCCAATCAGTATATCTCAACACTCAGAATAGCGTAATATTCAAACCGTCCGCGTTGAATATGCGTATCTATGAGCTTTACGGTGAAAAGGTAAAAGCTCTATATGATAAATGGTGGGACAAGATTAAGACTTCACGTGACATTGAAAAGAATAAACGCGAACTTGAAGAATATCGGGCGAGTCTGAAACCCGGTGATGTTGCACTTCTTGGGTGCTTGACCGAGGGTGGACAAGGTTTGGCTACCGCCAATAACGGCAAATATATCGCTGTCAGAAGCACCACCAAATGGGCAAATAATATTCGCATATCTCGTCCTAAGAAACTTGCTGATTTTTTGGCTCGAAAACCAGAAGCCATTACCGTTGAAATGCGCCGTTATTCATCGTATGCGGTTTTTCTGCAAACACTTTCAGAAGCAGAGATTGCAGAACTCTTCGATTCCCTCAAAGAGCAATATGGTCGTGATATTTTTGGTCAGGGCTATCTTTACAAGATTGTAGAGGACTGCGAAATAGCAGATGTGGACTCTTTGACGGATGACGAAAAAGAGAACGGTATAGAAACGACCAAACCATACTATGTACCTTATGATAAAGGAGATAAAGACGGAAATCGATGGTATCTTGAAACTCCATTCGCTATTGCATGGTCTAAAGAGAATGTCCGCTTTTTGAAGACAGATCCGAAAGCTCGATACCAAGGTTATACGTTCTACTTTAGGGAGGGATTTTGTTGGATAGATGTCAACTCTACATACCTTAAAGCCAGAATTAAAGCGAATGGTGTTTTTGATGTTTTGAGTATGAGTCTATTCACAATGACGAACCTCCCTGATTGGTACTATGTTGCGTTAATCAATTCTGAATTTATTAGCTTGTATGTGGATAACTTTATCAATAACACTTCTCATTTTCAGATAAATGACGCACGGCAGCTACCTATAATAATCCCCAAAAAGGAAACATTTGAATTATTGCAAAAAATAGTTGTTGATTGCATCAGCCTCAAAAGAACAGCAGTGATTGATGAAATCCTAATGGAAGAAAAACAATACAACCTTGATAGATTAGTTCGCTCATTCTATGGAGTAGAGGATTTTTATTAAATCCTCTATCTCCATTTCAATAGATTCCAAATTTGCATTTGCAGATTCTTGTTTCTTTTTAATCGCCTTATCTGCCCAAAATTCTATCGAAGAAGCAAGACTTTTCGTTGGAATAATTATTGGAAGTTGCTTAATATCATTTATTTGTACGTTAACAGAACAGTTTATGAACTCTCGGTAATAATCAAATAAGATATTAGAATTAAGCAATGCTACAATATACTTGTTTGAAAGAATATTGGTAGTGTATAGCGACATAGAACCTACGTCATTTACAGATTCGACCTTTAATTTTACTTTCAATAATCGTGCATTGGGATTCAAAAGGTTATTCCAACAAAATCCCTCTTTCATCTAAGACGATAAAGTTGAAGAACTGCTTTGTCCAAACATATTTTTAATTCTTTGAGTTTTATCATAGAACTTGTATTCCATTTCAACATTATCATTTTAGCCTCTTCAAAAAGACCTTCAAATTTTTCTAATTCATCATTAGTGGGTATGATTATTGGTATTTGCCTACAGTCATTTATTTGGAATATGACTGTAGAATTGACAAATCCTTCAGTATATTTACTAATAAAATCTGCATTACAGACAGCCGTAATATATTGGGATGTAATAGCTTCAGTTGCACAGCAAAGAGACATTCCTTGTACATCATTTACACTTTTGCCTTTGTAGCAGAATTTTAAATCGTTGGTACTTCTCGTACCGTTAATTGCAGACCATCTAAATCCCTCCCTAAAGTAGAATTGAGGATTACGGACAACGGGCATACCTTCTCCTTTCTTCCCAGAATTAGTCTTCAAAAAGCGGACGGTTAATAGATACCGCGTTCCCACCTTCCATTTTTTGATTTTGTTGGTGTCCTTAATCCGGTGTATGCCAGATAACGATATAGTGTACCCCTTGCAATCTTCAATTTCTTGGCTATCTGAGGCACACTTATTTCTTTTGCCATTTGACTTTCTATGTATTTGTGTTTTGCAACGCATTTAGCATTTAACTTCTTATTGCGTTGCCCTTTCCCTCTGCCAATTTGATGCCCTTCTTTTTTTAACCGGGCAAGTGCTTCTTTTGTACGTTGTGAAATCAGATTGCGCTCAATCTCTGCTGATAACCCGAAAGCAAAGGCAAGCACTTTACTTTGTATATCATCACCGAGACGATAGTTGTCTTTTATAGTCCATACTCGACATTCTTTAGTCATACAGATATTCAGTATCTCCATAATCATGAATAGATTACGTCCTAAACGAGATAGTTCTGCACAAATGATCAAATCATCTTTCTGTACTTGCTTTAATAGCTTTCCCAATTCACGTTTGTCATAGGATTTAGTACCACTGATGGTCTCTTCAATCCAACCATCAATCTTCAATTTCTCATTTTCGCAGAACTTGTTGATTTCAAAACGTTGGTTCTCGACAGTCTGTTTGTCGCTGCTAACTCTTATGTAACCGTATATCATATTCGTATCCTTTTTTTGAATATGATAATATTTTTAATTGATAATCAGATGATAATCTGCAAAATTATATGTTTAACATTTTATTTAACTCAATTAACAACCCAATAAGAAAACGCTTTTTATCATTTCTTTTAGAACTTCATAGGTATAACATATTAGATTTCAGATAAAAAAATGTACCTTTGCACATAGAGAAGTGTTCTTTTGATTTAATGCAAAATAAGGTAAGATACAGAATTTCACTCGTTTCTAAATCGTTACCTGTTAAGCTGGTAATCTTTGTAAGTTCCTTGTTTTCAATGAGTAAGAAAAAGTAATATATCTTAAGCAATGGAATCCGATCTCCTTGCTGATGCCGCAGGCTTTGGCAATCTGTTTGAGGTGCTTGTTGCATGTACCGTTAGAGGGCATGGGAAATACGAAATCGCCTCCGGCAAGTCCCTTGTACCTTTCTATCAGTTCCTTGGCTATTTCCATAAGGGGAACGTTGCTCGACACACGGGTCTTGGTGCGTCGGGTTATGATCCACTCCTCGCCGTCGAAGTCCATGCGCTGGATCTTGTCATGGGTGAGTGTCTTTATATCAATGTAGCTAAGTCCGGTGAAGCACCCGAAGAGGAACATGTCACGTACGAGGTTGGTCTGTTTTTTCACGAACACGGCGTTAGCCAGGGTGCGCAGTTCCTCTTCCGTGAGGTAGCCCCGGTCTGTCTCCTGCATTTCAAGGCTGTACTCGCCGAAAGGGTCGGAACGGACGAT
>ENA-OPVU01000919-OPVU01000919.1-human-gut-metagenome-genome-assembly--contig:-NODE-919-length-17387-cov-4.129529_pt1 | contig 17387 bp, 9 predicted proteins | sample MGYA00241497_ERZ501986 | MGnify/ENA primary metagenome ERZ501986 (study PRJEB25962, sample SAMEA2042995) | human gut metagenome | biome: human gut; feature: human-associated habitat; material: faeces...
CGCGTGTAAGGCCGGAGAGCACAGCTCTTGCAAAGAAAAGAGCATTTTGCAAAATGAAAACAGACACCCGGTACAGCGGCACATGGCTGTGCCGGGTGTTTTTGCAGCAGAGGCGACTGCTGGCTGCGGCAGGAAGAACGCAGGGAGCCGTGACCTGCGCAGCAGGAGCTGACCGGAAAGGAGACTTGATAAGATGACAGCCGGACAGGCGATAGAACAGGCCGATGAACTGCGGCCGAACAACCAGTTTACGGACAGCCTGAAACAGAGCTGGCTGCACCAGTGCGATGCCCGGATGCGCACGAGCATTGTGCAGCGCAGCCGGACGGCGGACTTTGATGCTGTGGGTGCGGATGTGAACTGGAACGAAGGATTGGAATACGAAACGGTGCTGCTGGCACCGGAAGCCTTTTGCCCTTTGTATGTGCACTGGCTGTGTGCGCAGATGGATCTGGCGCTGGGCGAGACAGCGCGGGCCATGAATGAGCTGCAGGTGTACAGCGACTACCTGCAGGAATTTGCCGTATGGATGCGGAAGCGGTACGCACCGGCCGCTGGTGCGCAGTGGAGGTACTGAGGGATGATGGATGGAACGAACCTGAACGTGCTGCAGACGAGCCGCCAGATGCTGCGGGCCTTTGGCGGGCTGAACGAAGGATACGGCTGCAGCGAGGCAGAGTTCAGCGGGGAAATGAATTTTTCCAGCCGGGGATACCCGGCGCTGCAGACGCGGAAAATGCGCAGGAATGTGCGGACGGTACAGGGTGTGAACGGAATGTACCACCTGAATGGGCTGCTGATCTGCCGCGGAAAGACGCTGGAATACACCCCGGACGAAGAAGTACGTACCGGTGCGGTGGTGCTGGAGAACGTGCTGACCGATGACCGCAAGGCCATGGCGGGCATGGGCACGAAAGTGCTGATCTGGCCTGACAAGGTGGCTTTTGACACGGGCACCGGCGAACTGACGCGCCTTGGCGCACAGTGGGAGATGGGCGGGAAAAGCGTGACCGTGACCCCCTGCGATGCCGAAGGCCGGACATACACCCCGGCGGGCGCAGGCAAGACCGAACCGAAAGAGCCGGAGGACGGACAGCTGTTTTTGAAAAGTGACAGCAACGAAGCCTATGACAGCAATGCGGTGCTGCTACGCTACAGTGCAAAAAACAAAAAGTGGGTGGAAGTGCTGCTGAGCGCGGTGAAGATCCGGTGTCCGGGGATCGGCGGAGTGATCCGGGAGGGGGACACTGTGACCATAAGCGGGATGCCGGACACAGTGTGCAATGCAGTGGCAAAAGGACTGAACGGTGAGGTGATGATCCAGACCATGGACGGCGACGAGATGGTGGCAGTGCTGACACGGGCCGAGGACAGCAACCGGTATTACGGAAGCTGGACTATGACGGAGACCAGTGTGACATGGAAGAGCGCTGACGGCACCGTGACCGAGAACGACGCAGCGGCCGCACCGGTGAAGGTGGAGCGGCGGGTGCCGGAACTGGACTTTGTGACGGAACAGGGAAACCGGGTGTGGGGATGCAGCCGGAAGGAAAACACCATTTACGCCTGTGCTCTGGGCGACCCGACCAACTGGTACAGCTATCAGGGCATTGCAGCGGACAGCTATGCCGTGAGCGTAGGCAGTGACGGCGCATTTACCGGCGCTGCAAGCTGTCTGGGATACCTGCTATTCTTCAAGGAAAACTGCATCCACAAACTGTACGGCACAAAGCCCAGCGATTACCAGATGAGCAGCGTGCGCTGCCGGGGCGTGGCGGCAAACGCAGCGAACAGCCTGTGCGTGATCGCAGAGACGCTGTATTATCTTTCGCCGGACGGGGTGATGGCATGGGACGGAAGCCTGCCGACAAAGGTATCCGCTGCGCTGGACACCAGCGGGCTGACTGCGGTGGACTGGGCCATGGCGGGAAGCATGGACATGCGGTATTACCTGTACCTGCACCAGAAAGCAGGCGGCCCGCAGGCCGGACGGCTTTTGGTATACGACACGGAAAAAGGCCTGTGGCACGAGGAAAGCGCTGCAGGCACCGAGATGGTATCCACCGGGCAGCAGCTGTACCTGTGGGACGGCAGCGTACTGTGGGCCGCAGATCCTGACCGGGAAAGCGGCACGGAGGAAGCAGGGCAGGAAACGGCGCTGCAGTTTGAAGCGGTGAGCGGAGACATTGGCCTGAGCGTACCGGACGACAAGTACATCAGCCGGGTGACGGTGCGGCTGGATGCGCTGGCCCACACGGTGGTAACGGTGGCTGCAAGCTATGACGGCGGAGCCTTTGAAACTTTGGGCACCTGCGCAGCAGGGAAGGACCACCAGCGCATCAACCTGCCCTTTGTGCCCCGGCGGGCAGATACGCTGCAGCTGAAGATCTATGGCACCGGGCAGATGGTGCTGCGCAGTGTGGCCTTTACGCTGGCGGCGGCGACCGGTGGGCGCGTGAGCGCGGCACAGCCGAGGAAATGAGAGAAGGAGCGTAGAAATGGCAAGTTTGGCGGGACTGGAAGGCATTGCGCTGCCTTCCTTCAGCAGTGAGATGCCGGCAGAAGATGCCCGTGCGCTGCGGAATTACCTGTACCAGCTGACGGAACAGCTGAACTATGTGCTGACGAACATTGACCGGGAGAACTGCTCGGAAGAATTTTTAGAACGGATGAACGGGGAAGGAGCATAAAAAATGGGACTGTTTGGAAACAATGACCGCCTGAACACGGCACGGTACAACCTGGAACAGTATGAGAAAACGAAGCCTGCAGACTACCAGAGCAAGTATCAGGGCCAGATCAAGGATGTGATGGACAAGCTGGAAAACATGGGCGATTTTGATTACGACCCGGATGCAGATGCAGCCTACCAGCAGTACAAGAACCAGTACACCCGGCAGGCAAAGCTGGCAAACCAGAATGCGCAGGCGAATGCCGCCGCCATGACCGGCGGCTACGGCTCTAGCTACGGTACGCAGGCGGGACAGAACGCCTATGCCAGCACGATGAACAGCTTGGACAATGTGCTGGACAGCCTATACAGCCAGAGCAAGGCCCAGTACAACACGGAGAAGAGCGGCCTGCAGCAGCAGCTGAGCGGGCTGCAGAGCGCGGAAAAGCAGGACTACAGCCAGTACCAGAACGACCTTGCCAACTGGACCGAAGGCCTACAGTACAAAAAGAACGAGTACGACAACGCTTACAGCGCAAAGCAGAACGGGTGGCAGAATTTTATGAACGGGGCGCTGCAGGTGGCAGGCATTGCAGCGAAGATCCTGCCGCTGTTCTTTATTTAAGGAAAGGAGAAAAGAATGGGAACCATCAAGAGATTGAACGACGCGCAGCAGCGCCTGCAGGACGCGGAAAACGCCATGCCGGGGGCCTACGATGACCAGTATGCGCAGGGCATTGCCGACACGCTGGACAAGATGGGCACGGCCAGCGGCGCGGGATTTGACTTTACCACGGCAGACAGCGGCTACAAGGACGCACTGACACGGATGGTGGGCAATGCGAATGCCGGTGCAGATGCGGCAGCAGCGACCGCAGATGCGCTTTCCGGCGGGTATGGCGCGGACTATGCAAAAAGCGCGGCAGATCAGGCAGCAGCGGCGCAGACGGCAAACACCGGCAGCACCCTTGCTGCAGCACGGGCGGACGCACTGGCCCAGTGGCAGCAGGAGCTTGCCGGTGCGGGCGACCAGCTGGACACCCTGCTGGGACAGCGCGCACTGGAACGCGGCGAGTATGACAGCAGCGTGAGCAATGCAGCAAACTGGCGCAATTACCTTTATGACCGCACCCAGCAGGCACGGCAGGAGAACAGCGACTTCTGGAACAATGTGTGGAACGCCGTGAAGGGCATTGGCAGCACGGTGATGGAAGGATACGATGCGTACAAGGGGTACAGCCAGCAGAAGTGGGAAAACGAGTTCAAGGAAAAACAGTACAATGACAGTCTGGCACGCACTCAGCTGAGCGATCAGGTGGCGGCGCTGCAGCAGGCCACCGCATACAAACAGGCAGGCTTTGATGATGCAGCGAAAGCAGTGCTGACGAAATATGGTTTGGACCAGACGATGCTGGATACATGGCAGGGCATGAGCAGTGTACAGCAGGATCAGATGGCGGCACTGCTGCAGGGTGCAAGTCTGGCAGGAAGTGGCAATGACACTGCAGCCAAAAACTACCTGCAGATGGCGGGCGTAGATACCGGCAGCATTGACTATTCGCCCACACTGAACCAGCGGCAGCTGAATTACACAGCAAACCAGCTGGCACTGAATAACCGTTATAGGACGACCGGCAGCGGGAGCAGCAGAACGAGCAGAACGAAGAGCGGAAACACAAGCTCTGGCAGCGGCAAGACGGGAACGACCGGCTTTACCAACAGCCAGCTGCAGACGATGGCAACAAAATTCTCCGGGATGAAGAAGACAGACCCACTGTATGACTTCTACCAGCAGACCCTGACGGACGCGGGGTGGCTGAAAAACAGCACGGCGGGAAGCAACGGCACCAGTGGGCAGGCAAACACCCGCAGCAGTCCGCTGCGCAGCGGACTTGCAACGGCGCGCGGCATGCAGGCGAGGGGTTACAGTCTGGACGATATTGCGGGCAGACTTTCTGCAGACGGCATTACGGACAACACGCTGTCGTCCATTATGAAAATTCTGGAAGCGGAACGATAAAGGAGACCGGCAGTTATGAGCAAATGGACACCGGAAAGACTGAAAAAAGACAGAGAAAGTTGGGAAGCGAAAAACAACAGCCGCACCACAAACCGGACGGCAAGCACCGGTACAGCTGCGGGAACAGCAAACACTACGGACAAGTGGACACCGGAACGCATTGCAAAAGCGCGGGAAAGCTGGGAAGCGAAAAGCAGCGGACAGAATGCTGCCAGCCCGGCTGCGGCTGCAAGGCAGAACACCGGCACGGGCCTTGGTGCACGGGTGCTGGCGCAGATGACGGGCGCGGACAGCGGCCACAAGCTGCAGCTGGCAGTGCCGCAGGAAACAGGCAGAACACAGGCATATCCGGGCAAAAGCGGCATTGTGACCGACAGCGGTACAGGTACACGCAGCAGCACTGCGCAGCCGGAATGGCTGAACGCGAAGAGCACTGCAGCTCCGGCGGCAAAGGTGACGGGAACGGTGCAGCCCACTGAGCGCCAGCGCATTGCAGGCATTGCCAGCGGAGATGAAGGCTGGTATGCACAGACTGCGCAGAAGGTGAAGCAGTACACGGAAGATCTGAAAGCGACAGACGACTTCAGCGATTTTGACCGGCTGAACCAGTGGATGGACGCTGACCCGAAGCACCGGGAACTTGTGACGCTGATGCGCATTGGCACCGGCGGACAGAGCTATGCCGAGAAAAACAACGCCATGCAGCCCCAGAGCGTGAGCGGTGCTGCAGCCAGCGCAGCAGTGCCGGAAAAGAGTGCGGGCAGACGGGACTACACCGATGCGGAACTGCTGGCAAAGGGATACAGCCGCAAGGAGATCAGCGAAGCGCGGCAGTACATTGCCGACTTTGATGCGCTGCCTGCAGGACAGCGTGCAGCGCGGCGCGCGGCCAATACCATTGGCGGTATTGGAGACACGGTGGCATCCTCGGTTTTTCTGGCGGGTGAGACCGGCGTACAGAGCGCAAAGAATGCAGCAGCGACCAGCAGCAACTGGAAGCAGCTGCAGCAGGATGTACAGAGCGACGACCGGCAGCAGGAGCTGCTGCGCCTGATGACCGGCGGAAAGACACGGTATGCAGCACGGGACAACACGCTGCAGCTGGCACAGAGCAGCGGTGCAATGGCCAGTGCCCCGGCGGCACAAACAACGCAGAGCGATGCCTACACGGATGCAGAGCTGATTGAAAAAGGTTACACGCAGCAGGAGATCGACAACATGCGGGCGCGCATTGCCGGAACGGAAGTGCATGACAGCGTAGACCCGGAGAAGAGCTTTGGCTATCAGCTGTACAAGCGAGGACAGGATCTGACCGCAGCTGCACAGGTGGGCCTTAGCCCCATTGCAAAGCAGGCGCTGGGCATCGTGAGCAGTGCTGGCGAGAACCTTGCGGTGGCGGCTATTGACCCGGCATGGGTGCTGCCGGTGCTGAGTGCGCAGGGCGGTGCGGAAGCTATGGGCCAGAGCGTTGAAAAGGGCGAAAGTGCAGGCAAGACGCTGGCCGGGGGCCTTGCAAAATTTGGCGCGGGTTGGGCCATTAACAGTGTGGGCGCAGCAGACCTTGCAAAGACCATGGGCAGTGACTACGCAAAGAATACGCTGGCGGGCAAACTGGCTGACATGGTGCGCAGCGTGGCGGCGGACGGCACGCTGGCACAGCGGTACCCGGCGGTGGCAAATGCCATCTCCGGCGGCGTGGACAATGCCATGCAGGCCTTTGTGGAGACCTATGCAGACAAGGCTATTGATGCGACGCTGGGCGACAGCGAAGCGGCGGCAGACCTGTTTAAAAGCGACACTTTTCTGACCGCACTGGAAAGCGGCCTGACGGGCGGCGCATCCGGTGCCTTGGGCGGTGCTGTGGGCACAGGGCTTGCAAAGGCGAACGGCGGCGATGCCAGCATTGTGGGTAATGTGAAGCGGGCATACTACGAAGGACAGATGGAACGGGCACGGCAGGCATTGCAGGACGAAGTGCGGGCACAGGAGCCGGGAACGGCGATGCAGCAGACACCGGAAGAAGCTGCGGCAGGCACCCGACAACCTGCGGCTGCTACACAGGAAACGGTGCAGCCGGAAGTGACGGGGACGACAAGCGGATTTGCGACCATGCAGGATACTGCGCCGATGGTACAGAGCGAAAACCCGGCTGTGCAGCAGCTTGCCGCAGCTGTGCAGGATGGGCAGCTTACGAGCAAGACCATCAACCTATTTACACCGAATGCGGCCAATGAAGCGAACCGCGCTGCCTTTGCGGAAGAATACGGTGTTGAGCTGCCGGAAACGGAAGCAAAGACCCGGCAGGTATTGCGGGAAATGACAACACAGCAGCGGGCAGCACAGGCTCCGGCCACAGCTACCGAAAATGCGACAGTTGAAGCACAAAATACGGCCGCAATTGTAGAAAAAATGGAAGCTGACAGATCTGCGCGGCAGGCACAGACGGAAAGTGAGCTGGGCCGGAGCGGAGCTGCCGTGGAGAACACCGGGGAAAGGGTGGAAAGCAGCCCGGCGGAACAGTCTGGCGGGATGCGGGAAACTTACGGCCTTGAACAGCAGAGCCTGACCACAAAGCAGCGGGAGGTGCAGCATGAGCTGACCCGATGGCAGGTATCGGATGGGGCAAGTGCGACCATCAGCAGGAACATGCCGACAGAAATTGGAGATGCCGGGCGGTATGCAGCTGCAGCCAGTAGCCTGTACCGGCTGGGACAGATGGAAGATGTGCACACCTTTGACAAGGCTATGGAGCTGGCGCAAGGCATGAGCGGCCTTGCTGTGAACACCGATTACGTGCTGGCACAGGACGGTGGACGGGAAGCGCTGCAGCTGGCATGGCTGCAGGGACACGGAGAACTGGAAGCCGGAAAGATGCAGCGCGCAAGCCTTGGCGGAAGGCTGACGGCGGAAAGCACCAGCGGCAGCGGCCGGGTGCTGTATAAGGGAACGATGCGCACGGCAAACGAGGTGGGCACGCAGCTGATCGAACTGAATGCGAAGGCCACGAACACCGATGCGGTGCTGAAAACGGTACTGCAGGGCAGCGACCGGGTGAGGGCTTATGTGGACACCGAGACGGCGCGCATTTTCTTCAGCGACCGGGCAGAGGATGTGTTTGGCACAATCTTGCACGAGGACTACCACTGGTACAACTCACTTGATGCAGAGGGTGCGCAGGCACTGCAGCAGCATGCACTGGAATTTCTGGCAAAGAGCGAGGGCTTTGAAGGCATTGACGAGATGATCCGGGGGAAGCTTTCCGACTATGCACAGCAGGGGCTGAGCTACGAGGAAGCCGCAGAAGAACTTGTGGCGGACGCATGGCGCGGCATCTTCAGCGATGAAGCGAGCTTTAAGCGCTGGGTGGAGTTCCAGCGCGGGCAGGCTGAAAAGAACGCAGGCAAGGCAGGCAGCATCCACAAGGTGATGACCAAGGTGAAGGAGCTTTTGAGCGACATCGTGAGCCGCGCAAAGGAAGTGCTGGCAAGAGACCCGGAGAACAAGGCCGCTCTGAAAGCACAGCGCCTTGCGGTGGCAGAAAAGCGGGTGCTGCAGGACGAATACTTTGCCCATGCGGAGAGGGCTATGGACAGCCTGCGCGCCGCAAAAGAAAACGCCGCAGCCCTTGAGAACAAGGGCGCGGCGGAAGGGACAAGGTTTGAAATCAAGAAAGATGCCGAGGGAGAAACTTACATTCAGATCGACGAGGATATTCTGAAAGGAATCCCGCAGGAAAACTGGAAATCGGTAGTCAAGCAGGCAATCAGAGAACGTTTCCCGGATGGCTTTGTAAGAAACGGCTGGACAATTCTGAACAGCAAAGATGGACGCAATGAGTTTGTCTGGTCGAAGTATTCAAAGGCATTACAGTGGGAAAATGCCACAGCGTATGCGGACAAGATGCGCATGGCTGCCAATCTTGATGAAATCATTGCAACTGCGGATGAGGTGTACCGCGAGCCCGCAAATCACAAAAATGCGGAAGCCTTCAACCGCGGAAGAATTAAAATCCGCGTGGGCGAAAACGCGTATGAGGCAGATGTGCTGACAGCCATCAAACCGGATACACGGGAGATTTTTTATGATATTGTTAACATCAAAGAAACAAAAATAAAGCCCTCCGGTGGTACCCACGTAGAATCCGAAGATTCAAGGAGTAGATTGCCGGAGAGCTTTACGGAGACCTTCGGCAAAGCCCACATGGAATCCGAAGATTCGGGGAGCAGCGGGTCGAAGATCTCTAACCAGAGTATAGCACAGGAAGCCGCTGAAAACAAGGGAAATGACGGGACGCTGAAGAAAAATGTACGATATCAGTTGAGCGAGGCAGACGAGCTGACGAAGCTGCGCGACGAACAGCAGCGGCTGGACGAGCAGCGGCGGGAGCTGAAGGAAGAACGCAGTGCCTGGCTGGGAAGCGACGCCGTGAAAGAGATCGAGGCGAAGAAGAAGGCACTGGGGATTTTTTCTGCAGAAGCAAAAGCCTACCGGGACAGCGAAGAATACCAGAATTATCTTGCAAAGCGCAAAGACTACAATGCCCGTATGGCGCAGCTGGAAGACCAGAGCGCTGTGCTGAACGGCCGGATCAAAGAGGCCGGTGCCCGGATGCAGCAGCAGAACGCAAAAAAAGGCAAAGCAGAACAGGCGGTATATGATGCCAAGGCCGAAGCCCACGGCGGAAAGGCGGAATACCGCCGCGTACTGGCAAAAGAACGGTTTGGCACGACAGAGGACTTCAGACGAGCCGGATACATTCTGCCGGACGGCCAGATGCTGGACTTTGCCCAGAATGACCGAACCCGAGATACCGATCACCGGGAGATCATGAGCGTGTTCGGTTCGGCAGAGGTGAAAAATGGAACAGAAGCGCTGAACGAATTTCTGCTGGACGGCAATGTGAGCGTGATGGCTGAAGCACCGGGAGTGGATCTCTCGGCAGACACAGCACCCACCACGCAGCAGCTGGAACAGATCTGGCGAATGGTGCAGGAGCTGGGCGGCGAGAAACGGCAGTTCACACTGGACATCTCCACAGCAGATGGTCGGGTGGCAGCCGGCAAGGAATACAGCGGACGTGTGGATGCTGACCGCATAGTGCGGGAGATCCGGGAATATTACCAGACCGGTGAACTGGCACAAGAAAGCGACCTTGCAAAGTTCCGCTATCAGCTGGCAGAGCAGGCCGACCGGGATGCAAAACGGAACGACCAGCAGATGGCAAGCCGCACCATTGCGGACAAGGCTGCAGCACTGGACACCTTGAGCCAGTTCTTTGGGCTGACACGGGGTGTGAAGGTGAGCCGGACGGCCATTGAAGGACTGGCCAGCCGCTGGGCAAAGGCGAACGGCAGTAAGGCGGACCGGGCCAAGCTTGCGAGGGAGACCGAGGTACTGGTGGACTACCTGAAAGCCGACGGTGCGGACATGGAAAAAGCCAATGCGCTGGCCGAAACGCTGGCGGGAGAAATTCTGGACGGGGCAGTTTACCGCAACAGTGAGCTGTGGGACGAATACCCGGAACTGCACAAGCTGGAATATACCGTGAACAGAAGCGGACAGGCAAAGGCAGAACTGGTGAAAGCATACGGCAGCTGGAGCGAAGCAGTGGCCGAAGCGCGCAGGCACGGCGTGACCTTGCGGCAGGCCGAAAGCGTGCGGGACGGCAACCCGGCACAGCAGTACGAAAGCGTGATCAACGACAACCGCGCTGTGGACGGCACCAGCGACGGTGCAAAGGCATTGTGGAAAGCTGCAGCGCAGCAGGCGGGTGTGGATGGTGCAATGAGCATGGAAAGCACCGAGTGGCTGAATGTGCTGATGAACCTGCACGATGCCATCAAGCCTGCGACTATGAGCCGGTTTGCAGACGATGCAGAGTATGAGGATGCAAAGATCGAACTGGCGGGCAGGATCATCGGTGACATTATGGCGACACCGGAGATGACTGACGTGCAGGCTATCTTTGAGGGCATCCAGCGACACAATATGGATGTGGCAAGAGCCGCAGCAGGCAGCAAAGAACGTGCTGCAGAGGTGGCAAAGGAACTGCGCGGCGTACAGAAAGCACAGCAGCGGGAGTTTGGCCGCAGAATGCAGGAAAACCGGCGCACTGCAAACCAGAACGCCGAAGTACAGCAGATGACCGAACTGCAACGGCAGAACGCAAGAGCGGAAAAGCTGCTGGACCAGAACCTTGAAACCTTTGGTGTGGATGTTTCCAATGTGGGCAACCTGAACGAAAAGCTGACAGTGCTGCGGGAAAGCTATGAGCGGGAAATGAAGCAGGAAGTGAAACGCCTGAAGGCCGAGCGGCAGGAAATGCTGGATGAAGCAAAACTGTGGTATCGGGAACGCATGGGAGAACTGCGGGAGGAAAATGCAGATCTGAGTATGCGGCTACGGGAAGAGCAGCGGCGCGCGGACAAGGCAGAATACAGCCTGATCGTGCAGGAAAATGAGATCATGGAATGGGAGGCGGATAACGAACGTAAGCGGGCCGCATGGGAGCAGAAACAGGCGCAGCGGAATGCCCTTGCCATTGAAACAGCCCGACAGCAGCGGGACGAAGATATTGCCGTTGCGAAGGCAGTAGCGGAAAAGCGAGTGCAGCGGGCGCGGGATGCACGGAAGATGGATGAACTGAAACGCAGCATCCGTCAGAACGCGGCACAGCTGAACCAGATGCTGCTGCGGCCCAGCAAGGACAAGTATGTACAGCCGGGGCTGATCGATGCGGCAGCACAGGTGGCAAAGCTGGCGGACATGACCATTCTGAACGAACGGGCCGTGAACCAGCTGACGAGGCTGCAGGACCGGATCCGGCAGAGTGCGGGCAGCGAGAACAGCCCCAACGCCATGACCGAAGAATGGAAGCAGACCGGCGTGGATACCCTGATCCAGACGCTGCGGGACGACCTGCAGACGACAAAGGACACAAAGCTGACCAAACTGCACGAGCAGCTGGCCGAGGCAGAAGTTTTACCGGACAGCGAGAAAGCATGGGCACTGCAGGAACGGCTGCGCAAACGCATCAAGGAGACGGAGAACCGCACCTATCTGCCCATGACGGTGGATCAGATGCGGATGCTGAAGGCTATTACCAGCTCGACGCTGCATGTGATCCGCAATGCAAACAAGACGGTGAGTCTTGCAAAGGCTGAAGAAGTGAGCGCAATCGCAGAAGGCGCAGCCAGCGAGGTGAATGCCAGCAAGGGCAACCACCCCGGCGGAAAGCTGGACGGCGTGCACAATCTGCTGACAAAGTATCAGTTGGATATGCTGGGCGCGGAGCGGGTGTTCCGTATGCTGGGCGGCTACGCGAAGAACGGCCAGATGGAAAAGATGGCCCAAATGCTGAACGACGGCCAGTACCGGCAGACGAAGATCACCGTGGAAGGCGAAAAGCTGTTTGCCAACGTGACCGGAAAAGAACACGTGAAGGAAATGCAGAACTTTGCAGGCCCGGGCGCAGACCTTGTGGACGTGGGCCTGACCGATGTGAAGGGAAAGAAAGCCGAACTGACCCATGCACAGCTGTGCAGTTTGTACATGCACCTGCACAACACCGACAGCCTGAACCACCTGATGAACGGCGGACTTGTGATTCCGGATGCAAAGCTGTACAACAAAGGTGACATTGAGCAGGCTTACCAGAAGGGACAGACCGTACATCTGGGAATGCTGACGGATGCGGACGGGACCCCGACAGCGGATAGCATCCTGCAGACGGTGGAAGCGGCCATGACTGACTATGACCGGGCATGGTGCGCGGACATGAAAGAGTTCTTCGACAACTACACCACGAAGCTCATCAACGAGACGAGCCTGCAGCTGGTGGGCTACCAGCGGGCAACCGTGAAAAACTACTATCCCATTGCGGTGGATAAATCGGTGCTGGCGACCCAGATCGACGGCCTGAATCTGGACGCGACCATTGAGGGACGCGGTTTCCTGAAGAACCGCGTGAAGAGCGGACAGCCCGTTTTGCTGGAAGAATGCGCAAATGTGGTGCAGCGCAGCCTGCGGGACACGGCGGCGTATGCGGGCCTGGCCGCGCCCATCCGGGACGTGCAGAAGATCCTGAACAGCGGCGTGGAGACGCGGGAAAGGCTTGCAAACCTGAAGAACGGCATCATCAAGGAACAGTGGGGCAAGGATGCGGTGAGCTACATCGATGACCTGCTGACCGACCTGCAGACTACCCAGCGCAAGCGGCCCAGCACCTTTAACAAAGTACTGGGAAACCTGCGCGGGAACTATGCAGGCGCAGTGCTGACGCTGAACCCGGGCGTTGCCATTGCGCAGGCGGCAAGCCTGCCCACAGCAGCGGCCGTACTGGGCGGCGACACCATGGCGGCAGTGGTACCCTTTGTGAAGAACCTTTCGCCCAAGGCGCGGACAGCGCTGGAAACGGAGATCAAAGAGCACGGAGACGTGCTGCTGGACTGGCGCAAGCGCGGCAGCCAGAACGGCGAGCTTGCCAGCATTGGCAAGCAGGAAACATTGGCGGAAAAGGGCATGGACAAGCTGCCGAACTGGCTGACCGGCTGGATCAACGGGATGGACGAAGTGACGGTAGCAGCCCTGTGGGAAGGCAGCAAGCGATACGTGCAGAACCACACGGCCGAGTTTGAAGGCGCGGAGGTGACAGGCAGCCCGGCCTATTGGGAAGCGGTGAACCGCACCTATCAGAAGGTGATCGAGCAGACACAGCCCAACTACACCGTGATGCAGCGGGCGGGCATTCAGCGCAACCCTAACGAACTGCTGAAGCAGCTGACCATGTTCACCACCCAACGTTTCCAGAACTACGGCATTCTGGCGGATGCCATTGGCGATTACAGGGCACAGGCGGAACGCTACCGGCAGAACCAGAGCGATGAAAACAAAGCGGAATTGCAGCGGGCAAAAACACAGCGAAACCGGGCTGTTGTGAGCCAGGCGGCACAGACGGCGGTGTTTGCGATCATGAAGATTGGCGCAGATTTCCTTTTGCACCGGTGGGACCGGGAGCAGGACGAAAACGGCGATGTGACCGTGAAGAGCATGTGGAAACGGTTTGCAAGCCTGTACACAGAAAGTTTTGCGGGAAACTTTTTGTACGGAAGTGAGTTATACAGTCTGATCGACAATGCTGTGAACGGTAAGGATTACGACGTGCTGAGTGCAGCAAGCATCAGCGTGGTGAATGATCTGGCCGGAGATGTGCAGAAGTTTTTTGCGGAGTTCCGGAAAGACACCAGTGAAATGGACGAAGAACAGCTGCAAAAGCACCACAATAAGCTGATGCAGCGCAGCATGACGCTGCTGGAGGACAGCTTTGAAGTGGCGGGTGTACCCTACGGCAATGGACGGAAGATTGTAGAAGCGGTAAAGGGCTACTATGGTGACCTTGAAAATCTTGCGCACGGAGGACAGTTCAGCTTTAATTCTGTGCCGCAAAGCGCCACCGGCCAGTATGACCGGCTGTACAACGCCTATGCCGGCGGCGACAGCGACGAAGCAAAGGCCGCAGTGGAGAAGCTGAACGCTATGGTGGAAGCGGGAACCATTGCGGAAAACAAAATGTACAGCCAGCTGAAGAGCCGCCTTGTAAAGTACGACGTGCGGGTGCGGCAGGCTGCTGAAGAGCAGAATGCAGGAAACGACCAGAAGCGGTACGAGCTGGAAAACGAGATGATCGAACAGCTGAGCGAAGTGCTGGGCCTGCCGAAGGGAAAGCGCGGGGATGTGGTGGACTGCGTGACCGGCGCGGTGAACCAGCTGGCCGAAACGCAGCTGAAGGGCGACAACGCCAGCGCGACAGATGACCTTGTGGAAGCTGTGGACAGTTGGGACGCAGGTGCTGTGCAGGAAGAATATGACAGGCTGGCGAAGGCGGGCAAGAGCGCGACGACACTTAAAAGCAAGATCACCGAGACGGCAAAGCCGGAATACCTTGCGGGCAGTGATGCAGACCGGCAGCAGATGGAAGAAATGCTGTTGGCGCTCAAGGACGCGGACGGCAAAGAGCTGTACACGGAGAAAAACTTTGCCCAGTGGGTGAAGGAGGCAGAAAAGAAAGCAGAGGAAGGACCGGAACCGGACCCGTATGCGGCAGTGAGGTAAGAAAAGAAAAATCCCCCGGCGCGATGAATTTCACGCCGTGGGATTTGTATATGTGGTTCTTTTGAAATGGAAAAGTTTGAAAAAAGTCCGCAGTGTTATTACGGACGTTTGTGTGATAGGCTGAGAAGGACGGAAGGAGGCAGCGGGATGCGGGTGAAAATTATTCGGAAAAACTTTGGCGGTGTGGAGTTTGGCCCGGAGATGCGGGTGCTGCATCTGGGCGGGCAGAGCAGCGCCAATGTGGAAAGGCTGAAGTTTGAGCTGCCGCAGGAGTGGGCCGGATGTGCCGTGACGCTGCACATCCAGCGGCAGGACGGCACACTGCCGACACCGATCCTGCTGGACGAGGAGCACAGCGCAGCAGTGGGCAAGGAATTTACCGCCAGCCCCTGCGGCAGCTGGATGCTGCTGGCTCTGGGTGAGGACGGATACCGGGCGTTGACCCGACCGGCCCGGTATGACTGCTATGAAACACTGAACACAGACGGCGATGCAGAGATCAGCCCGACGCAGTACGAGCTTTTTGTGGCGCGGGTGCTGGGATATGCGACCGGGGCACAGGAAAGCGCAAAGGAAGCGCGGAACGCGGCCGCAGCAGCAAAGCAGGACGCAGACACTGCAGCGACAGCCGGAGCGAACGCGGCAAGGGCGGCAAAAATGGCACAGGAAGCGGCAGGCAGCGCCCAAGGCGATGCGGAGCGGGCGCAGCGGGCTGCAGATCGTGCCGAGAATTTTGCGCCGCCCGAAGATGGCGCGGTGGTAAGTGTGAACGGCAGGGGCGGCGTTGTGACTCTGACGGCGGAGGATCTTGGTGCGGTGGGAGCGAACAGCGCGGGCTACGTGAAGAGCATTTCGCTGACAGACCGCACCCTGACACTGACCTTCGGCGACGGAAGCACGAAGACCATGCAGACCAAGGACACCACGGCACTGGAAAACATGACCGGCATCCTGCCCGCAGCACATGGCGGCACCGGAAAGAATACCCCGTTGACTGCGGACGACGTGGGTGCGGTGGAAAAGGGAAGCGGTGACTACCTGAAGAGTGCAGAGCTGCAAAACGGAGAACTGGTGCTGACCTTTGGCAGCGGCGACACCGTGCACTACACCCTCCCCGCCGCCACCACCACCACGCTGGGCGGTGTCAAGCTGAGTGACGACTTCACGGCAGATGCAGACGGCACGCTGCATCTGGCGGGCGGTACTGCCCCGGACCCTTACCCCGTGGGCAGCATCTACCAGAGCACCGCACGTACAAGCCCTGCCGCACTGTTCGGCGGTACATGGCAGGAGATTGCGCAGAACCGGGTACTGATGGGTGCTGGCAGCGGCCACGTAGCGGGCACCACCGTGGAGGCCGGACTGCCGAACATCACAGGCTCTTTTGTCGCGGATGTAAAAAAGGGTGAACATAAGGTATCCGGCGCATTCACTGCCGGCAGCGCGATCGCATCTACGGGCGAATACAATAACTTTTCTGATGTATATAAGTTCAGTCTGGATGCGTCCAAGTCTAATGCCATCTACGGCCGCAGCGCCACCGTGCAGCCTGCCGCCTACTATGTGCACATCTGGCGGCGCGTGGCCTGAGAAAGGAGGTTTTGAACCATGAAGATCATTGACGAGAACGGTGCAGCCATTGAAAACCCTGACCTGACGCTTGGGTATCTGGTGGACGACACCGAGCCAGTGGAGCACCCCGCCGTGGAAGGCGTGGAGGAAGTGAGCCACTACGAGACGGTGGCGGAGTACCCCAACGGCGGCAAGGACGTGCAGCGGGTGGTGGATGTGCCGGGCGTACCTGCGCAGGCCGCATGGACCGAGCAGATGCCGGTGCAGAGATACATCCGTTATACCGCCGAAGAGCTGGCCGCGCAGGAAGAAGCGCGCAAAAAGCAGGAAGCAAAGGACAAGCTGCCGGAGACGGTGGCGGCGCTGAATGCCGCTCTTGCGGACGCAGACGCTTTGAACCTTGACCAGGACTACCGCATGACTCTTTTGGAGCTGGGCGTGACCGATGATGAAACCACCGCATAAACAGAAAGGAATGACTACTATGGCACTTTATAACACCTGCAAGCGCATGATCGAGCGCGGCCAGACCGCCGGTATGGCAAAGAAGCTGGATATCTTCTACGCCGCCAACAAGCTGACCGATGAGCAGTATGCCGAGCTGACCGAGATGCTGGCCGAAAAAACCAGCGCCTGACCCCGTGAAAGGACGTGATACATATGGCAATCAAACAGTACAGCCTGAAGAAGGACGGCAAAACCTATCTGGCCCCCTGCTTTCAGGTAAAGGAATTTGCGTGCAGGGCATCGGACACCATTCTGATCGATGACGAGCTGGTGGTGCTTTTGCAGTGTATCCGAGAGCACTTTGGCGCAAAGGTATATATCACCAGCGGCTACCGCACCGCTGCCTATAATGCAACGCTGCCCGGTGCCAGCAAGAACAGCCAGCACATTCAGGGCCGGGCTGCGGACTTCTGGGTGGAAGGCGTACCGGTGGCTACTGTGGCCGCCTACGCAGAGAAGCTGCTGCCCGGGCGCGGTGGCATCGGCCGCTACCCGAAGGACGCGGCG
>ENA-OPVU01000932-OPVU01000932.1-human-gut-metagenome-genome-assembly--contig:-NODE-932-length-17156-cov-7.676276_pt1 | contig 17156 bp, 18 predicted proteins | sample MGYA00241497_ERZ501986 | MGnify/ENA primary metagenome ERZ501986 (study PRJEB25962, sample SAMEA2042995) | human gut metagenome | biome: human gut; feature: human-associated habitat; material: faeces...
AAGGGAAGAGAAAGAAAAGCAAATGTCATCATAGCTTTTATTTCATTGAGCAGTGGTTTGTAGTTCTCCTTGAAGAGGTCCTTCACATCCCTTGTAAGTTGCGCAATGCTGGACCATCGATCGCCGGACGGGTCTGCTGAGCCGCTGGTCGGTTGGCGGTCAGGAGCAGCTGTTGACCCCCCTGCGTGACCAGTTTATTCGCGCGCCGCTCGACAACGACATCGGGGTCAGCGAAGTAGAGCGTATCGACCCCAACGCCTGGGTGGAGCGCTGGAAAAGCGCCGGCCTGTACGATCTTGAGGCGCACTGCGTCCAGTGCGATGCGCAGCGCCTGGCAAATGAAACCCTCGTCGACTGTCGCTGGCACTATCTGCGCGGCGAAGAGGTAGTGATTGTCAGCCACTGGCGCATGCACTTCACCGCGGACGGTACGCTGCGGCTGGCGGTGGACGGCGAACGGGCAGAAACCCTGCCGCCGCTGCCGCGGGTCGGGCTGCACTTCCAGGTGGCGGATCAGCAGGCGCCGGTGAGCTGGCTGGGGCTGGGGCCGCATGAGAACTACCCCGACCGGCGGAGCAGCGCCTGCTTCGCCCGCTGGGAGCAGCCGCTGGCGGCGATGACGACGCCCTACATCTTCCCGACGGAAAACGGCCTGCGCTGTGATACCCAGGCGCTGGACTGGGGACGCTGGCACGTCAGCGGTCATTTCCACTTCTCCGTTCAGCCGTGGAGTACCCGTCAGCTGATGGAGACCGACCACTGGCACAAGATGCAGGCCGAAGACGGCGTGTGGATCACCCTCGACGGCCTGCATATGGGGGTGGGCGGCGATGACTCCTGGACCCCCAGCGTGCTACCGCAGTGGCTCCTGAGCCAAACGCGCTGGCAGTACGAGGTCTCATTGCGTTGCCTTTAATCCGTGGGGGCGACAGCCCCCACCCTACAAACAGAATAACAAGGGATCATGGTGATGAAATTCTCTGAACTGGCGCCACGAGAACGGCATAATTTTGTCTATTTCCTGCTGTTCTTTTTCTTTTACTATTTCATTATGTCGGCCTACTTTCCGTTTTTTCCGGTGTGGCTGGCGGACGTTAACCATTTAACCAAAACGGAAACCGGGATCGTTTTCTCGTCTATTTCGTTATTCGCCATTATTTTTCAGCCGGTGTTTGGCCTGATGTCGGATAAGCTCGGCCTGCGCAAACATCTGCTGTGGACTATTACGGTGCTGTTAATTCTGTTCGCACCGTTCTTTATTTTCGTTTTTTCACCGCTGCTGCAAATGAATATTATCGCCGGGGCGCTGGCGGGCGGGATCTATCTGGGGATTGTTTTCTCCAGCGGCTCCGGGGCGGTGGAAGCCTATATCGAACGCGTCAGCCGGGCCAACCGCTTTGAATATGGCAAAGTGCGGGTCGCAGGCTGCGTCGGCTGGGCGCTGTGCGCCTCGATAACCGGCGTTCTGTTCGGCATCGATCCCAACATCACCTTCTGGATCGCCTCCGGTTTTGCGCTGGTGCTCGGTCTGCTGCTCTGGTTGTCGCGACCGGAAAGCAGCAACAGCGCCGAGGTTATCGAAGCGCTGGGCGCCAATCGCCAGGCCTTTTCGCTGCGCACGGCGGCAGAGCTGCTGCGTATGCCGCGCTTCTGGGGCTTTATCGTCTATGTGATCGGCGTCGCCAGCGTCTATGACGTGTTTGACCAGCAGTTCGCCAACTTTTTCAAAAGCTTTTTCGCCAGCCCGCAGCGTGGTACCGAAGTGTTTGGCTTTGTTACCACTGGCGGCGAACTGCTCAACGCGCTAATTATGTTCTGCGCCCCGGCCATCGTCAACCGCATCGGCGCCAAAAACGCCCTGCTGACGGCGGGGATGATCATGTCGGTGCGTATTCTCGGGTCGTCTTTTGCCTCATCGGCGGTGGAGGTGGTGATCCTCAAGATGCTGCATATGTTTGAGATCCCCTTCCTGCTGGTCGGGACCTTTAAATATATCTCCTCCGCCTTTAACCCGCGGCTCTCGGCCACCCTGTTTCTGATCGGCTTTAACCTGTCGAAACAGCTTTCCGGGGTGGTGCTTTCCGCCTGGGTCGGCCGGATGTACGACACCGTCGGCTTCCATCAGGCTTATTTGATCCTCGGGTGTATCACCCTGAGCTTCACCCTGCTCTCGTTCTTTACCTTACGGGGCGGGAAAAATCTGCTGCCAGCAGCGGGGACGCAGACCCCCGCCTGACTCCGGCTCCCGTCAGGGGCGACGGGACTCACTCGACAATCCGCGTCTCCCCGCCGCGATTCTCCAGGGCATAGCGCTGACAAGGCGCCCCGGCGGCAATCAGCTCCGCCAGCTCTGCCGAGTGGCTGGTCAGCCAGATCTGGCTGTAGCGCGAGGCCTCGATAATCAGCCGGGCCAGCGCGGGCAACATGTCGCGATGCAGGCTGTTCTCCGGTTCATTGATCGCCAGAAAGGCCGGCGGGCGCGGGCTGAGCAGCGCAACGGCGAGGCACAGAAAGCGCAGCGTACCGTCAGACATCTCCGCCGCCAGCAGCGGGCGGCGGATCCCCTCGCGACGCATTTTCAGGGCGAAACGTGACTGCTCGTTTTCACAGTAAAACTGGCAGCCAGGAAAGGCGTCGGCGAGGATCTCGTGCAAAATCTCTTCCGCGCCAATTTCGACAATGGTCTGAAAGGCGGCCGCCAGATTATGGCCATCGCTGTCGAGCACTGGCGAACGGTATCCCACGGCCGGCTGACGCAGCGGCGAATGGCGGCCGATGGCGAACTCATGGTAAAACCGCCAGCGGCGCAGGGTCTCCCGTACCCGCGACACCTCGGGAAAACGATGCGGTTCGCCGAGCTGACCGAACACCGACTCGTTTTCATAGATGCTCTCAGTGAACGTACTTTTCTCCCCCGTCACATCGACGAGAAACGCCGCCTGATTCTTACGCTGCAGTACGCGGGAGGAAGGCCGGCGGGAGTAGCCGGCCAGCCAGATGTTCTCTTCTTTAACGATGGGATCGAGCATGAACTGCGTCGGATAGGGCAATTTTTCCGGGAAACCTATCTGCAGCTCATAATCGAAGCTGTCGGTCCGGCAGGCGATCTGCAGACGGCGGGGATGACGATCAACGGGCGAACGCTCCCCGGACCACATCATATTCTCCAGACCGCCCTCTTCGCTGATAAACCCCGACAGCCTGCCGTCAGCGGCGGCGGTCAGCAGGTGGATGGCGTTATAAATATTGGATTTGCCGCAGCCGTTGGGGCCGAAGACAATGTTCAGCGGCCCGAGCTCCAGCGCGATATCCCTGACCGAGCGAAAGTTTTGAATACGGATGTACTGAATCATCATGGGTCCTGCCCTGGAAATAGAAGGCTGCCACAGTAGCATAGCGGCGCCAGGGTTACCTTCTCACGCCCTCATTCGGGCAGGGTTTAACAGAACATTTTTTTCATTCCACGGGTCAGGGCGACCCGCGTCAGCTTGTCGCTATCCTGATGGGCTTCACTGAAGACGCCAAAATAATAGCGTTCATCGTCAATGGTTTGACTGACAATACGATAGCTCAGCGGTTGCCCGGATGGGGCACCGTACTGAGCAGGCGTCACCGAGACCTCGGTCGCGTCATCGGCGACGCTGACCAACAGCCCGTCGGCCTTACCTCCCACCAGCATGACCTTAATTATCGGGTGCACCAGTTCCTCCCGGGATGGCGTATATCATTGGCGAACCGCGGAGTCCGGCGGGCATTGTCGTCAACAAACGGCGCCAGCCTGAGTGCGGCATTACGTACTTTCTTATAGTTCATCGCGGCCTTGAGTCAAAAAATAGCGTGCTGAGGCTGGGCTAAATATTGATTATTCGAAATAAAAGATGACAAATGATGAAGGAAAAAAGAGGAATTGTGAATCAGCAAAACGCCGGGTTATTCTTATTTGTCGCTCCTTTGCTCGCCTTTATCGGCCCTCACTCAAGGAAGTATTGTGGTTATGCGTTATGTTCGCCTGTGTGTTATCTCCCTGTTAGCCACCCTGCCACTGGCGGTAGACGCCGGTCCACAGCCGCTTGAGCAGATTAAACAAAGCGAAAGCCAGCTGTCGGGCCGCGTGGGGATGGTGGAAATGGATCTGGCCAGCGGCCGCACGCTGGCGGCCTGGCGCGCCGATGAACGCTTTCCCATGGTGAGCACCTTTAAAGTGCTGCTGTGCGGCGCGGTGCTGGCGCGGGTGGATGCCGGGCTCGAACAACTGGATCGGCGGATCCACTACCGCCAGCAGGATCTGGTGGACTACTCCCCGGTCAGCGAAAAACACCTTACCGACGGGATGACGATCGGCGAACTCTGCGCCGCCGCCATCACCCTGAGCGATAACAGCGCTGGCAATCTGCTGCTGGCCACCGTCGGCGGCCCCGCGGGATTAACTGCCTTTCTGCGCCAGATCGGTGACAACGTCACCCGTCTTGACCGCTGGGAAACGGCACTGAATGAGGCGCTTCCCGGCGACGCGCGCGACACCACCACCCCGGCCAGCATGGCCGCCACGCTGCGCAAACTACTGACCGCGCAGCATCTGAGCGCCCGTTCGCAACAGCAACTCCTGCAGTGGATGGTGGACGATCGGGTTGCCGGCCCGCTGATCCGCGCCGTGCTGCCGCCGGGCTGGTTTATCGCCGACAAAACCGGGGCTGGCGAACGGGGTGCGCGCGGCATTGTCGCCCTGCTCGGCCCGGACGGCAAACCGGAGCGCATTGTGGTGCTCTATCTGCGGGATACCCCGGCGAGTATGGCCGAGCGTAATCAACATATCGCCGGGATCGGCGCAGCGCTGATCGAGCACTGGCAACGCTAACCCGGCGGTACCGTGCGTTAGCCGGCCCGCAGCACCTCGCAGGCGTGCCGGGCGATATGACTGGCGGCGGCATCGGACAGATGCCGATCGGTAATAATAGTGGTGAACCGGGTCAAGGGTAACGCCATAAAGGTGGCCACCTGATTGTATTTCGAACTGTCGCACAGCAGGATGCTTCTCGCGCTGACCTGGCTGACGGTCTCCTTGACGGTAACCTTGTTCTCATCAGGGGTGAAAATACCGCGGCTGTCCCAGCCGCTGGCGGAGATAAAGGCCGTATCGATAGCCAGGTGGCGTAACGTTCGCGCCGCCGATTCGCCCACGCAGGAGCGATTCTCCCGGCACAGCGTGCCGCCGGTGTGGATCACGCCGCACTGGCTGGCATCGATCAGCAGTTGGGTTATCTCAAAATCATTGGTCACCACCTGCAGATCATCCCGGTCGAGGATCGCCCGCGCCAGCGCCAGGGTAGTGGTCCCGGCATCGAGATAGATACAGCTGTTTTTGGCGATGTGACTCGCCGCCAGCGCGCCAATCGCCTGTTTCTCCTCGCTCTGCAGCGTGCTTTTCACCAGATGACTGGGTTCCGTGGCCAGCCGGCTGACGGCGCGCACGCCGCCTGAGACGCTGACCAGCAGCCCCTGTTCCTCCAGTTTACTGACGTCCCGACGGATGGTCATATGGGACACGCCGAGGATCTCCGTCAGCTCATTAATGCTTACCGCCCCACGCTGCTCCACCAGGGCTAAAATACGCTGATGTCGTTCTATTGGAATCACCGCTCTCCCCTTACCATTTTTTCACACCAGGCTTCACCACTCGGGCTGCGGACCTGGCGACACCCTGTGTTGTTATCGCGCTTTGCTGCTGTTTTTACGCTATTTTAGGGCAAGAATCGCCGTTGTGCAGCCTCTTTCCGCCTGTGAATTTTTTATATTCATGTAGGTTATTCGTGATAGCTCTCACATAAATTCACATGATAACGCTTTATTCTATCATTAAATCACATTAATTAACGAATATTCACAAGGAGACCATCATGGCTGCACACACTAACGTCTGCGTGATTGGACTGGGTTCAATGGGCATGGGCGCCGCCCGCGCCTGCCTGCAGGCGGGCCTGAACACCTGGGGCGTTGACATCAACCCCGACAACTGTCGCGCACTGCTGGCGGCGGGCGCCAAAGGCGCGGGCCCCAGCGCGGTGCCTTTCGCCGCTGACCTGGATGCGGTCGTCTTGCTGGTGGTCAATGCCGCCCAGGTGCGGGGGATCCTGTTCGGCGAAACCGGCCTCGCCGCCCATCTGAAGCCCGGCACCGTCGTGATGGTGTCGTCCACCATCGCCTCCGCCGATGCCCAGGCGATAGCCGTGGCGCTGGCGGAATACCAGCTATTGATGCTTGACGCGCCGGTATCGGGCGGCGCAGTGAAAGCGGCCGCTGGCGACATGACGGTGATGGCCTCCGGAAGCGATGCCGCCTTTGCCCGCCTCGCGCCGGTACTGGACGCCGTGGCCGGCAAAGTCTACCGCATCGGCAGCGACATCGGCCTTGGCTCGACGGTAAAGATTATTCATCAGCTGCTGGCTGGGGTGCATATCGCCGTTGCCGCCGAAGCGATGGCGCTTGCCGCCCGCGCCGGGATCCCGCTGGAGACGATGTATGACGTGGTGACGCACGCGGCGGGTAATTCCTGGATGTTTGAGAATCGCATGCAGCACGTCCTGGATGGCGATTACTCGCCAAAATCCGCCGTCGATATTTTTGTCAAAGATCTCGGTCTGGTGAATGACACCGCCCGGGCGCTGACCTTCCCGCTGCCGCTCGCCACCACCGCGCTAAATATGTTCACCTCCGCCAGCAATGCCGGATTCGGCCGGGAAGATGACAGCGCGGTGATCAAGATTTTCAAAGGCATCACCCTGCCGGGCCACAAACAGTGAGGAGAGATAACATGCAGCTTGGTGTCATTGCCGATGACTTCACCGGCGCCACGGATATCGCCAGCTTTCTCGTGCGCAACGGCATGCCGACGGTGCAACTGAATGGCGTGCCGACCCGCGATCTTCCGCTGACCAGCGAGGCGGTGGTCATCAGCCTGAAAACCCGCTCCTGCGCGGTGGAAATGGCCGTCAGCCAGTCGCTGGCCGCGCTGCGCTGGCTGCAGGCCCAGGGCTGTCAGCAATTCTACTTCAAGTACTGTTCCACGTTCGACAGCACCGCGCAGGGCAACATTGGCCCGGTGCTGGATGCTCTGCTGGCCGAGCTGGGTGAAACGCGGACGGTGATTTCCCCGGCGCTGCCGGTGAACGGCCGCACGGTCTATCAGGGGTATCTGTTTGTCGGCGAGCAACTGCTGAATGAGTCCGGAATGCGCCACCATCCGGTGACGCCGATGGAGGATGCGCACCTGGGCCGCTTAATTGAGCGCCAGGGGCGCGGAAAAGCCGCGCTGATTGCCTGGCCGATTGTCGCCCGGGGGCCGGAGGCGGTCGCCACCGCGCTGGCGACAATCAGCGATCCGGCGGTGCGCTATGTGGTGCTCGACGCCCTCAGTGAACAGGATTTGCTCACCCAGGGCGTGGCGCTGCGAGAGATGAAGCTGGTCTCCGGCGGTTCCGGTCTCGCCATCGGCCTCGCCCGCGACTGGGCACAGCGCCATGGCGCCAGGGGTGAAAGCGCTCAGGCGGGCATGCCGCTGGCCGGCCCGGCGGTGGTGCTCTCGGGCTCCTGCTCGGTGATGACCAACAGCCAGGTGGCGGCCTATCGTGAACAGGCCCCCGCCCGCGCCGTCGACTTAAGCGCCTGTTTTACCGATCTGGAGAGCTATGTCAGGACGCTGACAGACTGGGTGGACGCGCAGCGCGATGCCCCGCTGGCGCCGATGATCTATGCCACCACCGAGCCGCAAACGCTGCAGCGGATCCAGGCGCAGTATGGCGACAAGGCCAGCAGCGAACGGGTGGAACAGCTGTTTTCCGCCCTTGCCGCCGCCCTGAAGGCGAAAGGATTTACCCGGTTTATTGTGGCCGGAGGGGAAACATCGAGCATTGTGGCGCAGACGCTGGGGGTCGAGGCGTTCCATATTGGGCCGACCATCTCCCCCGGGGTGCCCTGGGTGCGTGACACCCGCCAGCCGCTCTCCCTGGCGCTGAAGTCAGGTAACTTCGGCGATATCCACTTCTTTGCCCGTGCCCAGCAGGAGTTTCGTTATGACTGAGCAACAGCTGCGAGATGAAATGGTGCAGATTGGCGCCTCGTTGTTTAGCCGCGGCTATGCCACCGGCTCCGCCGGCAATCTGTCGCTGCTTCTGCCGGACGGCAACCTGCTGGCGACGCCGACCGGCTCCTGCCTCGGCGAACTGCAGGCGCAGCGGTTGTCGGTGGTGACGCTGCAAGGTGAATGGATCTCCGGCGACAAACCGTCGAAAGAGGTCACTTTTCACCGGGCGGTCTATTTGCACAACCCGGCCTGCAAGGCGATCGTCCACTTGCACAGCCACTATCTGACCGCGCTCTCCTGCCTGCAGGGGCTCGATCCGCACAACTGTATTCGTCCCTTTACCCCCTATGTGGTGATGCGTGTCGGCGACGTCCCGGTGGTTCCCTACTACCGGCCGGGCGATGACCGTATTGCCCAGGCGCTGGCCGGTCTGGCGCCGCGCTATAACGCCTTTTTACTGGCCAACCACGGTCCGGTGGTCACCGGCTCATCGCTGCGCGAAGCCACCAACAATACCGAAGAGCTGGAAGAGACCGCGCGGCTGATATTTACCCTCGGCAACCGTGAGATCCGTTACCTGACCACTGACGAAGTGGATGAACTGAGATAAAACCATGCCAAAATTTGCTGCTAATTTAACCATGCTGTTTACCGAACTGCCGTTCCTGGACCGGTTCGCCGCCGCTGCCCGCGCGGGTTTTGAAGCCGTGGAGTTTCTGTTTCCCTATGAGTATGAGGCCGGGGAAATTAAACAGCGCCTGCAGGAAAACCAGCTGCAGCTGGTGCTGTTCAATACCCCACCTGGCGACGTCAACGCCGGAGAATGGGGGCTCGCCGCGGTGCCAGGCAGAAGCGCCGAGGCCCGCCAGCAGATCCAGCTGGCGCTGGAGTACGCCTGCCAGCTGGATTGCCCGCAGGTGCATATCATGGCCGGCGTGGTACAGCCGGGGATGGATCGCGCAGCCTGCGAGGCCGTGCTTATCGATAATCTGCGCTACGCGGCGGAGTGCTTTGCCCGCCACGACAAGCGGATACTCATCGAAGCGCTGAATCCCCAGACCAAACCGGGCTATCTCTACCACAGCCAATATCAAACGCTGGAGATGGTGAAACGGGTCGACAGGCCGAACGTCGCGGTGCAGTTAGATCTGTTTCACGCGCAGAAGGTGGACGGCAATTTAAGCCATCTCATTACCGAATATGCCGGCCAGTATCGCCATATTCAGATTGCCTCCCTGCCCGACCGTCATGAACCGGATGAGGGCGAAATAAACTATCCGTGGCTCTATGCACTACTGGATAAAACCGGTTATGACGGCTGGATCGGCTGCGAATATATCCCCCGAGCAGACACGCTTTCCGGGCTGGGGTGGTTCTCGCCCTACCGGAAAAAATAAACGCCGTTTTCTAAAAAAATAACTCTCTGTACACCTGTTAATACCCGAGGCAAACCTATGTCGACATCGGCGCTGTTACTTATTGCGTTAGCCAGCGTAGTGCTGTTGCTCCTGTTGGTGATCAAGGCGAAAGCGCATCCTTTTGTGGCGCTCCTGATCGTCAGCCTGCTGGTGGCATTCGCCACCGGTATTCCGGCAGATAAAATTATTACCACCATTGAAAAAGGCATGGGCGGCCTGCTTGGTCACATCGCCAGCATTATTATTCTGGGCTCAATGCTGGGGGTGCTGATTGAAATGTCCGGCGGCGCCGAATCGCTGGCGAAAACGTTGACCGGCGTACTGGGCGCAAAACGGACCATTGCCGCCTTAACCATCGTGGCTTTTATTCTCGGCACGCCGGTCTTTTTTGAAGTCGGCTTTATCATCATCATTCCGTTAATTTACGGCTTCAGCAAAGTCGCCCACGTGTCGCCGCTGAAGTTTGGCCTGCCGATGGCCGGAGTGATGTTAACCGTGCACGTCGCGCTGCCCACCCACCCTGGCGCAGCGGCCGCGGCAGGCATTCTGCATAGCGATGTGGGCTGGCTGATGCTGGCGGGGATTGGAGTATCGATAGTCGTTGGTATCGTGGGTTATTTTGTCGCCCGGTTTATCAATCGGCGCCATTATCATCTGTCGATTAACGTGCTGGAACAGCAGCAAACAGCTGAAGTGCCGGACCTCTCCGTTAACGCGCAGCAGACCCGTCTGCCGCCGCCGAATGCGCTGGTTATCGGTGGACTGATCGTGGTGCCCATTATGCTGATTGTTTCCGGGACGCTGTGTCAGGCACTGCTGCTGCCGGAAAACGCGGTTCGCCAGCTGATGACCGTCATTGGTACTCCACCGGTCGCCCTGTTGATCTCCCTGGGCCTGGCCAGCTGGACGCTGGGCATCCGTCGGCGGATGAGCCTGAAAAAGCTGGGCGAAGTCACCGGCAGCGCGATCCCCTCGTCGGCGGACGTGATCCTCGTCGCCGGCGCCGGCGGCGCCTTTGGCGGCGTACTGGTCGCCTCCGGCATCGGCAATGCCTTAGCCGAGGCGCTGGAGACAATTCATCTGCCGCTGATGCCCGCCGCCTTCCTGCTCTCGCTGGTACTCCGGGCCTCGCAGGGATCGGCCACCGTGGCGATCCTCACCACCTCCGGTCTGCTGTCTCAGGCGGTCATCGGGCTGGATCCGATTCAGCTGGTGCTGGTAACGCTGGCGACTTGCTTCGGCTCGCTCGGGTTATCGCACGTCAACGATGCCGGGTTCTGGGTCGTCACGCGCTATCTCGGGCTCTCAGTGCCGGACGGGTTAAAAACCTGGACCGTATTGACGACCATCATGGGGGTGACGGGCTTTCTGATCACCTGGCTGCTGTGGTTTGTGTTGTGATATTCGTGAAAGGTGGCCACCGGGCCACCTTTATTTGTCATTTGTCATTTGTCAGTTAGCCGGGCGCTGACCGCGCTGTCACCTCACCAGACAGCGTCACCGGAATAAAATAGCGTACGCGATAGCGCCTTTCCGCCGCTGGCCCACCTTCCGTATGACGCTCGAGAAAGCATTCAATGTCGACCCCCTCCCGGCGGCTTGCTCCCAGCGCTGGCAGCAACTCCATATACAGATCGCTGGATAAACGGGCGTAACGCGCCCAACTGCCATAGAATTCAACGCCAACATACAGCCCAGGCCTTGTCGTCAACGTGCTGTTCGTCGTTAGCGCGGGCAGCGCCCCTCGCTCCCGATGACAACCGACAAAAGCGTTAACCTCGACGTTAAGCTCATTGTTTCTCGCCGCATAATAATCGGATAACACAGAGAGACGGCCACCGCCGGCGGTAAAAAAACGGTCAACCTTTTGTCTGACAGCCGTCTTCGACGTGCTTTGCAATACCATATCCGACAGGCGCAGCTCATACTTCATTGGAGAGCCACGATAGACCCTCTCGGGCAGTGAACAGAAACGGGCCTGAGGCAGGCTCTCACCCTCCGGGTCGAATTTCTTTAACAGCAAAGCCGTGTCCCAGTGCACGGCGCAACGGTATTCCCGTGGCGAGAGCGAGAAGCGCTTCTTAAACTCCCGGGAAAAGGTCTGCGGCGAGTCATAGCTTAACTGCCAGGCAATGGCGGCGATCGGTTGCCGTGTTAATCGCAGACTCACCGCCGCGATGGTCAACCGCCGCAGCCGGATATACTGCCCGATGGGTAACTGACCATACTGATAAAACACCTCATAGACAAACCGGCGCGAATACCCCATATACTGCGCCAGGTCATCGATAGACGGGTTACAGTAGATATTATCTTCCAGCCACGCCAGCATTTTTAAATAGAGCATCTGCTTCATAGATACCGCATACTTCCTGTAGTCTTATCCTCCTCTAATTTTAACAACAGGCGGCGGACAGCACTAAGCTTTTTATGCACGGCAAAAATAAAAAAATAATTATCAGTGAAAAACCTAACAGACATATGTTTAACGTTTTGTTTATTAGGAACTTTCGTATGCTCACCTGCCGTTATCCCACTTTCTCCAGCGAATATTGCATTAGTGTAAAACATCCCTTAGATTATCTCGTCTAAAAATATTCGGCGCATTACCATTATATGTTTTAATTTATCCTGATATCATTTTAATACCCAACAGGGAAGTTATATGACGAATTTTTTGTTCAATATAAAAAATCACTATCTGCGGGTCGCGATTACCGAACTGGTCAATGAAACGATGCAGGCGTGCGAGCGATCGCATTATCAGTTTTCTCAGCAATGGAAGCCGGCGTCGATTGCACAAGCCGATGTCATATTCACGGAAATGGTGGCGGGAGAATGGTACTTATGCCATGAACTTTTACAGCACGCTACAGAGAATTATCAACTTTTTATTTTCCTGAATGATGAAGAGGTTACCGTCATCGATCACTTACCCAACTGTTTTAAGCATGCGGTATTTATACACCCGCACACCGCCGTTCATCTTCTTAAGGAGGTGATAGGTCATGCAATTCAACGCCCCTTAACGGAACAGCATGGCTCTCCCTTTAATCGTCTGCGTCGCTGCATAAATTGTCCCTGTAAGTCATTGAGCGACGCGCAAACCAAAGTCATCTACGCGTTCAGCATTGGCCTGAGTCCGCATGAAGTTGCCACTGTACTAAAAATTAGTCACAAAACGATCCATTCGCATAAAAAGAACATTATGAATAAGTTCCATTTAAAGAGTCGTCAGCAATTCAACAATCTTGTCCAGATACTCGCCAGACGTTAACCTCGTAAAATATTATTATGCTAACTCATTATCTTCTGGAACGGAAGACATAACGTCTTTTACGCCTCTCTTTAATATAGGAAATACCGCTCCACAAAGAAATAATGGGGCAAAAAATCAAACATAAAACAATAAGCAAATCACCCATGACAACCTCGAAAAATAAAAAGAATTTGATTGGCATAGATAATATTGACCTCATATTATCCATGCAAGCTCATTTCTTTTTTTCCAGAACACGTCATAGCGTGGCAGGATAATTCCTGACAGCCATTATTTAATCGCTAAGTTCAGTCTCCGCCCCCGAGTTTTAGAAGAAATGTATGGCCTGTTATTGTCTTTTAGCAACGATATTGAGAAAAAGATAGCTAAACATCCGATTCCCTGTAGAGTGGAGGGAATCACCATGTGAATCTCCCGTTCCGCGTAGCGGACATCACGGTTGGTTGAATGTCAGAAAATGCTGGCCTCCTCCTTGAGGGTATGGCCCTACCTCCCTATTTTCGCTCTGTACAGGCCATCGGGCTCTGCTACAGCGAACGGAATGACTATGCTAACCACCTTGATTTACCGCAGCCAGGTTGATCCAGCCCGGCCACTGACCGATCTTGACGCCCTTATTCATCGCGCCAGCGGAAAAAATATGCCCCTCGGGATAACCGGAATTCTGCTGTTTAATGGTCAGCAGTTTTTCCAGGTACTGGAAGGAAATGAGGAGATCCTCGAGTCGTTATTCAGCAAAATACAATTCGACCCACGACATCGCGATGTGGTGGAGCTGATGCGCGACTACTCGGCCTATCGCCGTTTTCGGGACGTCGGAATGCGGATGCTGGATCTCCGCTATCATGAGAATAATGCTGCGGTAGAAGAGATCCTGCGCTTCAGCACCTTTGGTGAAACTGAGCCGGTCAATGACCGCATGTTCAGACTGATTAGCGCCTTTATCGCCGACGGCGGGCGCTATTGCCTGCCCGAGTCTCTGCAGCCTTCTCGCTGGTCGATGACTCCCACAGTGGGCAATGCCTCGCCGCGCAACCTGACGGATCAGCCCTGCCAGTTCGCCCTGCAGGCCATCGTCGAGCCGGCCAAAAGGCGGGTCTCTTCCTTTGAAGCCCTGATCCGCAGCCCAACCGGCGGCTCACCCGTGGAAATGTTTGCCGCCATTGCGGCGGAAGATCGCTACCGTTTCGACCTTGAGAGCAAAGCGTTCGCCTTCTCTCTCGCCGCCCGCCTTCCGCTCGGCAAACAGCAGCTGGCGGTCAACCTGCTGCCGGGCTCGCTGTATAACCATCCTGACGCCGTAGGCTGGCTGATGGACAACCTGCTGGCGGCAGGTCTCAGGCCAGAACAGGTCTTGATCGAGGTGACTGAAACGGAGGTTATCTCCTGTTTCGACCAGTTCCGCAAAGTTCTCAAAGCGCTGCGCGTGGCCGGCATGAAGCTGGCCATCGACGATTTTGGCGCCGGTTACTCCGGTCTGTCGCTCCTGACCCGCTTTCAGCCTGATAAAATCAAAGTGGATGCGGAACTGGTGCGCGATATTCATATTAGCGGCACCAAACAGGCGATTGTCGCCTCGGTTGTGCGCTGCTGTGAAGATCTCGGCATCACCGTGGTCGCCGAGGGCGTCGAAACCATTGAGGAGTGGTGCTGGCTGCAGTCGGTAGGCATTCGCCTGTTTCAGGGATTTCTCTTTTCCCGCCCCTGCCTTAACGGCATCGGGGAGATCTGCTGGCCGGTAGCGCGCCAGGCAACGGACCTGTAAGGCCGCGCACCCGGGCATCGTCATTGCCAGTGGGCAAGCTTTTCGCTCAGCGCCGCCAGGGCATATCGTACCGCTTTCGCCACCACGGTCTCACAGTCGCCGGCAAAGCACATCCGGTTGGTTTCAGTCTGGCCACGAAAATTCCAGGCAAACCATACCGTGCCGGCGGGGGTACCATCTTCCCCGCCCTCCGGTCCCGCGTAGCCGCTGATGGCAATGGCGATATCGGCATCAGCCATTGCCAGAATACCGGTCGACATCTCCTGGACGCACGCTTCGCTGACGGCGCTGTGTACCGCCAGGGTTTCCGCACGAACCTGCAGCACGTTTCGTTTGGCTTCATCGCTGAAAGTGACGACGCCGGTATCATAAAACGCCGCGGTATCCGCCTGAGCACAGAGCGCCGCCGCCAGATTGCCCCCGGTGCAGGACTCTGCCGTGGTTAGCCGCCAGCCCCGCGCAACCAGCATCTGAGCCACTTCCGCCGTCAGCGCTGAGGTCGGTTTTGCATCGTAACTCATCTCGTCTGTCATTCAGACCCCTCGCAAAATATCAAAGGAATAACAGCAGCATCGCGCCAGTTAAAAGAATAGCATATCGATTTCTCTCGTCGGCAGTAGACCGATCGCGTCAGTTTGGATGGAAAAATAAAGGCCCGCAGCGCGGGCCTTAACGAATACTCTTCTGAACTGTCGCCGAATCAGACCTTGTGTTCAATCACCCGGCCGTGACTCTCAATGGCAATTTTGCGCGGTTTTTCGCTTTCCGGGATCTCCTGATGGATAGTCACCTTTAAGATCCCACTATCCAGCTGTGCCTGATTAATCTGGGCATGTTCAGGAAGCGAGAAACTCAGCTGGAAATCAGCGCGGCGGATGCCTTTATATATCCAGCGCTGGCTACCGTCGGTCCCGGAATCAGTTTCTGCACGTTTGCCGGTAATATGCAGATTACCGCCGACGGTCTCTATTTCCAGTTCCTCATCTTTCCAGCCGGGCACGCTGACGCTGAGCAGGAAATTACTGTCATCTATTTTCTGCAAATCATAGGCCGGCAAGGCGCCCACCGGCGTATCGCCAGTTAACTGGCTGAAAAGACGGTCAATGCGGTTGAAACGATCGGCAAAAAGAGAATCAGCGAAAACAGGGAGTGCTGACAAGGTTTTGAGTGCCATAATTAACCTCCTGAATATCCATTCAAAAGCTCAACATAAAGGCAAGCATTGCTTGTCCGCTATATAAAATAATATCTGCAGTGCATTTTTCAAGAGCGAAAATAAAATTTTTTATCACTCGCCACAGGAAAAAATAACCAGGCCGGGTGGCAGAGTGACCCCCGCCCGACGGCGGGGGCAGTGGCGCTTCTGAGTCCCATAACTGATGCTGTTTAACATTCAATAAACAGAAGCGACATGTATATATAACTTGTTCAAAGGGATGTCAACGCCCGGACCGCGCCACCACCCCCACCGTCCGTTTTGCCCTTTACGACTGCAGTGATAAGCGCGTTCCTCACCAGCGGCTCGCTCCGCCGCCCGAGGCGCGCTGACAAGCCATTACCTTGCTGGCATCAGCCGGCAAACCCTGACGGAAAAATAGTCAGCCCTGCAAGGAACCTTTCTCGCCGTCCCGTGCCTAATAACCTGCATACGCACTTTCTGAGGCACCACCATGACCGGTATTTTTATCTCCACCACCCTGTTCGCCCTCTTCGCGTCGATGTTGATCGGCCTGGGGATGGTCTGGAAAGGCATTTCCAACAACCCCGATAACTGATTCTTTTGTACGCCGTTGCTGTTCACCCTCCGCAGCGGCGGGACAATACCTCGCTCCCTTTTTGTCAAAGACAACTCCTGGCTTCGCTCAGGCGCGATCTCATCGAGGATCCGCGCCTGCACAACGTATTTTTGAAATAGCAATTCACACAGTGAATAAATTACTTTGATTAATATATTTGAGACCAGAATTAACGCATGCAATATAAGCAATTTAAGCAGTTTGTGCCAAATTGCCGACAACTTCTATGCGACTCATATACGTAACTCACTGATTTTAAAAATCTTATATCATCCGCACAGCAATAAGTCCAATTTTGGACTTATTGCTTTTGTTTGTTATTAGAAATATCCTAAGACCATATTCGCAAAACAAATTTGCTTCAAAGAATTTTATCAACCTTAATCCATTTCGCGTTCATCATCACTATGCCTGATTTTTTAATTAACACTGAAAATATTTATCTGAAACGGGGAATTTGCGAGCTACTGATCGAGATCGCAATCGAAGAAAATATCTGTACGCCCTTTTCCCTTCACGAATATTCATCTGACATCATTAGCCAGACTGATGTGCTTTTTACGGAAATGGAAACCGGTGAACATTACCTGTGTCACCCGTACTTCAAGAAGATACCGCAACAGACGCCTGTCTTTGTTTTTGTCCCCAGCGACAGCTGTGCCCGGGTTGACCGTTTGCCGCTTTGTCTGCGTGATGCCTGTTTTATCAGTATCAACGCCGATCTCAGCAGCATTAAAAAGCAAATTGCAAACCGTCTGACGGCATTAAGGAAGGTGCGAATAAGCAGGTCATTTCTTCCCAAGCTGACTCGCTGATTAAA
>ENA-OPVU01000942-OPVU01000942.1-human-gut-metagenome-genome-assembly--contig:-NODE-942-length-16942-cov-4.579381_pt1 | contig 16942 bp, 18 predicted proteins | sample MGYA00241497_ERZ501986 | MGnify/ENA primary metagenome ERZ501986 (study PRJEB25962, sample SAMEA2042995) | human gut metagenome | biome: human gut; feature: human-associated habitat; material: faeces...
TACCTCGCCCACGGCTGCTGCCTTGGCATTTCCATCTTCGACCAAGTAGTCAGCTTCACAGGTGGGAACATCACTTACAAAAGTGTGATTGAAAACCTGAATGTCTTGGATTACGAATATTATTTCAAGCTGACCGATTTGTTGCTTGAAAACAAAGTTCCCGAATCCATGCTGCTTTTTAACGACGTATTGAAAAAAGGATTTGACGGCAGTCATTTCATCACCGGACTATCCTCTCATTTCCGGGATTTGCTGGTGAGCAAGGACCCTTCCACCCTGCAATTGCTGGAAGTAGGCGCCGGTATCCGCGACCGCTATAAAGAACAAGCACAAAAATGCGACCAGAAATTCCTGTACCGTGCCATGAAGCTATGCAATGATTGTGACCTGAACTATCGTGCAAGCAAAAACAAACGTCTGCTGGTAGAACTGACACTGATTCAATGCGCCCAACTCACTCTGCCCGATGCCGACGATGCAAGTGGTGGGCGTGGCCCTAAGAAGATATTAAAACCCCTATTTACGCAGCAAGCGGCTTCCACAGACGCCACGCAGTCACAGCCTCAGGCTAAAACTGCCGCTGCACAGACCGCAGCAACTGCCGCTCCTCAGCTACAGGGTACAAGTACAGCCGGCAGTATGAACGCAAGCCGTCCAAGCCCGCTGCCTCAGACCAGAGAAGAGAAAAAAATCCCGGTGTTCAAGGCGGGCTCACTCGGTATATCCCTGCGCCGTCCTTTGCACGAACAGCAAGCCGCGGAGAAGCAAGAAGCAAAAGCGGCAAGCACCGCTGCCCAAAACGATGCCACATACGAAGATTATATTTTCAATGAAAAAGATCTGGACTATTACTGGCGTGAATTTGCAGCCGCCCTGCCCAAGGAAGAGAAGGCTAACTCCGCACGAATGATGAACATGCATCCGCATTTGTTGAATGACACGACTTTTGAAGTGACAGTAGACAATGATATGGTAGAAAAATATATGGTACAATTGATACCATCGGTTCAGAATCACTTACGCGAACGTCTGCACAACCGGAAAATCACCATGACGGTACGTGTCAGTGCCCCTACCGAGAACATCCGTGCTTACAGCCATGTGGAACGTTTCCAGATGATGAGCAAGAAAAACCCGAATCTGCTGAAATTAAAAGAAGCACTGGGATTGGAGTTATCATAAAACCTATTAAAATAAAAAAACACCGGGAAATCCTTCAAATCCTTCATATTTACACAATACATTGTTTTTCAATGTGTTGTCGTGAAGGATTTTGAAAGGGATCCTTCATAAATGATTCATTGAGCGTAAGCTATACTTTTCCAGCCTTTGCGTCAATCAATTTATATCCATAATAATATCCCGATTAGATTGTTTTTACATCCATTATAAAATCAATCTGCCTGAACTATGGGTACTGTTTCTTATTCACCTTTTGTATTCACCACTTTCTGCATTATCATTATCATCCATACAGATAGTACAAAAGGTGCAGTCAGAGTAGTAATTCCCAACTTGATCCCTGCAAACTGCAATACAACGGACAGCAAGACTGAACATAAAGCCCATACAAAGCTTTTCCAAGTTTTGCCTCCTAAAGCCAAAGCACACAATACACCATTATAGCCCATCAATCCCATATTCAACATTTCCGGATCTATCCTCCAAAATACAGCAAAAAGAACAGGAAGAAGTGTCCCCAGCGCAGTATAAAAAGTTCCAGTCCATGAATTAACCCCAATACCAGCCAAAAAGAACAGTCCGGTCAATAAATTTTCTTGAAACATGACCTGACCAATACCTAAACAAAAAGCCTGAACGTAATCAACCTCCCGCACAGTATCAGATACCGTTTCGGAAACCAGCAATAAATCCGGCGTTATCCAAGTACAGATTCCCAATAATATCCACACAGAAAAAATGAAAGGAGCAGTAAATCCGGGAAGTGAATGCTGCCGGCTGAAAAGCCGTACTATCCAAGTAGAAAAACATGAAGCTACCGCCATGAGCAGCAAAGACCACAAAGACAGCTGCATGAAAACTCCGACTGCTATACCTATCAATGTGCCGTTAAAACCATACAGTCCATTCTTTATATCGTCACGTCCATAACCTGAGATACAAGCCGCCAACGTGCTTATTATATTACCGCCTACCGCTAATACTCCCAACTGCCACGAGTTCAGAAAAATTCCGACCAACATTAACAAACCGGACAACGCATTATTCTGAAACATGACTTGTCCTATTCCACGCCCTAAAACAAGCAACGAATCATATATCGAAATTGTCTTCATAAATCAAATTACCGGATTCCAATTTAACATAAGCTCCTTGAAAAGATGAAGGAAAATACTAGAAAAAGAAAAATTCTTGAATTGTTCAAATTCAAGAATCTACAACTTTAACTTTTCTACTTTTGCGGAGAGACGGGGAGTCGAGAAATGAATATACATGATTTTAAAAAGCTATATATAACACTGATAAGCAACCCATTACAACAATCCAGACAACTTTATACCTTCAACCAACATCATATACTCTCGTAAATCGGGGGAGTAGTTAAAGGATATTACTCCCCCCTATCGCCCTTCATATCTTTGCTTGCAAATTTAAGGAACAAAACAAGGAAAAGTAGTTTGTACTATCATGTATATCCACGTAATATCAACCTCTTTTCCCTTTAAAATATTCCCTTTAGATTCGCAACAAAAATAAATTTCAAAACGCATGAAAAAGACAAATTTTAGCACAAGAGCTTATGTGATGAAGAACGGACAACTGATGATCCGGGTAAGATGGAACAGCAAGAAAAATGAAGTGGGTTTCTCGGTTGGCTACACCATTGATTCTCTAAAATGGGATAGTGATAAACAACTGGTGAAAAGCAACACGACCCATAAGATTGGTGGAAAAACTATTTATGCACGTGAGATCAATAATGCAATCCGTAGTTTCATAACCTGTATTGAAGAGGTGTTTGCTGAATATGATTTTCATTCCACTATACCAACAACTACGGATTTGAAAGAGCAGGTGAATGAAAAACTAGGAAGAATAAAAAACGAGGAAACAAGAAGCGATGAAAAAACATTGAAAGATATATTCAATGATTTTTTGAGGACAAGAGCATTGGAAGGGAACTGGAGTGAGGATGCCAGATACAAATATGGGCAAATGTGGCAGCAATTAACAGGTTGTGATTCCAAAATAAAACTGGAAACACTAAATAAGGACAAAATGGTTCAACTGACAAACTGGTACATAAAGAACGATTATCGGAATAGAACTATCATTAAACAATTTGGAATGTTAAAATCATTTCTCCGTTGGGTTTCCAGAAATGGATATGTAATACAACCCGGCGTACTGGAGTTCAAGCCTAAGTTGAAAGTAATACCGAAAGCAGTCACCTTTTTAAAATATAAGGAACTGATGTATTTCTTCCACTATGAATATCCCAAAGAGAAGGAACACTTGTCAAAAGCCAGGGACATGTTTTGCTTCATGGCCTTCACCTCACTCAGATATTCGGATCTGGCCGCACTCAAACCAGTCAACCTAGTGGATGGATACTTGGATTTCTGTACTGAAAAGACCGATGACAAACTGCATATCGCTTTGAATGAACATGCCATGAAGATCATTGAAAAATACTCTTGGTACAAAGGTGATACCATATTTCCTGTTCCAAGCAATCAAAAATTAAATGACTACTTGAAAGAAGCAGCCAAACTTGCCGGACTGGATCGTGAAATATCCCAGGTTTATTTCAAGGGTAATATCAGGCATGAAGATACCTATAAGTTTTGGGAACAAATCAGTTGTCATGATGCAAGAAGAACATTCGTCTGTTGCTCACTTGCTCTTGGTATTCCAGCTAGCGTAGTAATGAGTTGTACCGGTCATTCCGATTATGAAAGTATGAAGCCTTATATCGAAGTGGCTGACGAAACCCAAAAGATGCAGATGGAGAAATGGAATACCCATCAATACAAATCCGGAATCATGGAAAGTATGGAAAAAATGACTCCGATACAACTAAAACTACTTTTTGAATATGTAAAGAGTATGGTATAACAGAAAAATATTTATATTTGAGGCAGTGTTCAGGATAAACCTGGATACTGCTTTTTTATGTTTAATCTTAAAATTAAATTCATGGAAAACAAATGCACACTCATCGACAAAGAAAAAACAACTTCTTCCATCTTGAAAAATATAGGGTATGCAGCTGTTACTACCGGACTTATTAGTACTTTAGCCCCCGGAATTGGCATTTTAGGAGTTACCAGTATTTTATATCCAACTATTGGAACTACCGCTTACCTATATGGAAAGAAAAATATAAAATTTTTGTCCGAGAGTAAGTTAGGACAGTCAACATATGAAAAAATAGTTTATATCAAAGCTGTTAGTGATATAATCAATCTTGTATATATCATATGTACCGATAGTAGTGGGGAGGAACAACAGACTGAAGACAGTCAGACAAAACAAGAACCGGACAAAGGAGAAGGACAAAAAGAACACTCCCGCCAATCCATTTCTGCAACTCCCGTTCAAACAAAAATTCAGGGAAAGGACAGCAATACAATGCAAAAAAGGACGGGATGCACTCAAAAAGATGTCTGTCAAAGCAGCCTGCCAATATTTTCTGCATTCGGTCATCCTCTCCCATATAGCAAATCATCCTATAGTCAGGAACGGGAAAACGTAATGAGGGAGTTATATGAGATGATGCAGGGAAAACATACATCCTGTCCTTCATGGGAGTATTTCTGTTATTTATCCAGAAGTGAAAAAGATAGAGAGAAGAGAGAGGGGATCAAACGGGAGGGACAATTCTCCCCATCCGCTTCCGAAATTCCAGTTCAGACATCCTCCCCGGAAGAGGAAAATAAAGATATTCGGGAAAAGACAAGACACAGTCCAAGGAATGTCTGTCAAAACGATCGGTTGATGCCTTCCCAATTTGATTATCCGTCTCTATTCAAACAATCATTCAGTGGTCAAGGTTGGGAAAAATCCATAACAAAATTATATGATAAATTGCAGGGGGAATATATGTACTGTTCTTCAAGGAACTATTTTTACTATGTATTCGGAGGCAAGGGATTACCCAACGGTTATAGACCGGAGAAGAACGAATTTATAAGCTGGCTTTCCGGAAAACCTTCATTGCAATGGCTTATTATAAGGTTATACAAACCTGAGGGGAAAAGGCAGCTTCCAAGAGGGACATGGGAAAAAGTAGAGATGTGTTTTTTAATGGATGGAGTCCAGATTCCTTCCAAGACCATGAAGCTGGAAACAAATCATATTGCCGAATCACATAAGGAGGGCATAGATACAATACTTTCAGAAATAATGCGAGAAATGGAATAAGGTCTGAAACTAATCCATTCCAAAGCTTTTTGACAGTAACATTTATAATCATCTATAATCTTAAAGGATAAAGTACCTGATCTAGTATAATCTTATACAACCTTATATAATCTTCTGATATTAAAGCGGTTAGAATATGACTCTAATCGCTTTTTTCATTATATTTTTGCAGTGTTTCGAAACAAGAGCAATTAATATTATTCACAAATTAAAATAACAATTATGAAAAATAATATGGAAATACTGAGCAACAAGTCGGTGGCAACAATGACAGGCCATGAGTTGCTGGAACTGTTCCAACTGTTACAAGACCGGCAGAAGGAAAGTAGAGTGGAAAAGCAATCAATGAATGATTACCTGGGATTTCCCCGGTTTGTAACGGGAATTAAGGAGCTTGCCAGAGTGCTCAATATATCAGTAAGTACAGTCAACAGATGGAAGTCTGATGGTCTGCTTGATGAAGCGACTTATCAAAACGGAAAATTTGTATTGTTTGACGTGTACGGAGTATTGGATATCTTACGGGTAAGCAATCAGAAAGGAAAATATAACCAACCGAAGTATAGTAATAAAATTTGATTATTATGGAGTCTGTTTTAGAGAATACCGTACCTATGCAAACAGAACAGACGGGCGTTCAAGCAACAATGACAGAAATCGGTAACAGGAATACTAGCCTTCAAGGAAATGCCATACCTGATAATAACTGTAACATAAATGAAAAAAAATCCATTCCAAAGATTAAAAACAGCAGGGGAAGGGCCTGTACTGACAGATAATGACGATATGGTTGAGAGAAAGTAATGGGAACAAAAACAAGACCGGTTAACTGATTGATAAAAAAAGCACCGGAGAAAGATGGAGAGAAACCATAAGACAGCACATGATACTATTTGAGTATAAAATATAAAAATAGATACATTTGTATATCTACAAGTATCATTCAATACCTTATACAATCAACTGTAAATAAATATATTAAAACACGACCAATATTTAAATTATCTATTATAAATTTGCAAAACAATATAACAAATAACACATTTTTTAAATTATGAAAGCAATCAAACCAACAGAAATGTTCCGTGACAGGACAGCACCTGTAATGAAACATGGTGAATTGTCGGCAGGTGATTATTCCGAATTCCCCAAATTTGTAACGGGAATCAAGGGTCTTGCCGAAGTGCTCAGTGTCTCACCAAGCACCGTCAACAGATGGAAAGCCAGCGGCCTGCTTGATGAAGCGACCTATCAGAATGGAAAATACGTATTGTTTGACGTGTACGGAGTATTGGAGATCCTGCGTGTGAGCAATCGGAAAAACAAGTATAATGTTAAAAATTAAAAAGTTATGAATGCTGTTTATGAAAGCGTTACCCAGAAAGAGCAGTTAAAAATTTCAGGGGGATTGTCTTCTGATGATCTGGAATTCTGCAAAAAGGAGTCAAAACAGATAACGGATGTATTGTCACCCAAACAGTTTGCCATGCTTATGATGCTTGGTACGGAAGCTTGCAGCCTCATTGATCTGCTCGGGGCGGAAGAGGCCGGAGAAATCATCATTGGAAGACTGGAGATGAACCGCAAGCCTAAAGACAAATCAATTGATGCAATGGCAGGGACAATACTGGAAGTCGGAGCACAAATTATGTGCCTTGTAATTCCTGCTACCGTTGCGGTCAGGTTTGGGTATAAGGTTACTGATTTTGACGGCAATCCAATTCCTGACAATAAACTATGCATGACTATTGTTATCATTGACGGACAGACAAGGTATTCGGCTATTCGGAAAATAAGGAAAGAGAACCCTGACAAGAAGGTCCCCGGATTGTATGCGTACTTTCCTTTGAACTGGGTAAAACTGGACAAGATGTTACAAGCCATCAATTTGAAAGTGTTCACATGGTCCAACAGCGATTTTATGACCGGCGTAATCAGTAATGCCAATGTGGATGAACCGGCTAAAGCTGCCTTAAAGTACATTCAGAATCTGGAAACAAAAGGGTACAATTACACCGCAGCCTGTGAACTGGTGACACTCAAGAAAGGAATTATCAGGAAAGGTCCCCTTGTCAAGGCCATGAGTGAGGAGAAACCCCAGTTGGACTTCTCATTGTCCGAATTCGGCATTGATATCCATCGTGTGGCCATAACCAAATTCATCGGGAAGTATGAGAATGCGTTGAAGAACAAGACCGTTCCGGAGCTTATCATAGCCAAGTGGGAAAAGTCCTGCAAGGAACTCAGCCAGAAGGAGGCGACAGAATACATCAAGAGCTTCCTTGGCGGACTGGCCAGTGACGAGCTTGTAGAAATGGAATCCCCTTCCGAATACAAACGCGGCTGCGGAAAGAAGAAGGAAGTGTTCGTCAGGAAGCAGTTTGAAAAATCATTCCAAAACTTCCAGAAAAACAACCCGTACAGGAATTTCAAGACCGGACAATGTGACTGAAATGAAGAATCTGAAACGGGTATGAAATAATTCATATAATACTCTGAAATGAAGCGGGCATGGGCCCTGCTTGCTTTCTACCAACTTAAACTTACTAAAAATCAGTATAATGGAAAGACTAAAAATTCCCATTACAGCCCCTTCTATGCTTAAAAATATCCTTGGTGTAGAATGTAAAGGCTTTGAAAACAAAAGGATAGCAGTAAATAACATAAAAAAAAGAATATCATGTTGAGATTATACTTTGAAAACAACAAACCGTCTTCGGATTTAAATAGTAATAATATTTTCGAAGCTGATAGTTTACCTATCCCCGGCCGGAAAGAATATAGTTGCCTGGGTGAAGTAGTGGAAGAATTTGTCAGTAATTGGGATCATATTATGTATACAATAGATCGGATAATCAAGAAAAATACTCTTTTGTACCAGGAGCATTCTGATACCGACCATTCAGATATGGATTCACATTGTGACGATTTCTATGCTTTCGACTGGGGAGATGGCTATACAGTCTATATCTATAAGTATAGGGTGGAAATGGGAATAATTGTTTCCCTGACAAAAGAATTTGTTCTTGAAGATGGCGGTGATGACATGACTATAGGATTGATTCATCCGGATAACGCCGATGACCCCCAACTTGCATTCTTTACCAGGCCGTTTCTTGAATGTTTTTCGGATTCTACCAAATACGGAGAGGCCCCCTTCTTTAGTATTCTCTCTTGTAACGGTTATATTTCAAAATGCTCCGGAGAAGTGAGATGGTTGTTTTCCGAAGGATTAGCTTTCGGATATAAATACTGTAAATTCTACGTATTTGACAGATTTACAGATCAAATCAAATATCAAGGAGAAGAATTGACGGATGACATGAAAAAAGAACTTGATAATCGTCTTTGGAACACAGAATGGTGATTTTCAACCAACAGAGGGAGAATACCAGATTCTCCCTCCCATTGACAATAATTCCAAGCAAGATAAAAAAATGATTATGAAACATTTAAAAGAAAACAGAAATACATTCCCGAATTGGATGTATTGCAAGAAAACAGAGATTGACTTGTCGAAAAGTGGGACGGGCTTGTTTCCCGGTGACTTTTATATGAACCGGCACGTTAAAAGGGTGATACTTCCGGATTATACGGATACAGTACCGGCAAACATGTTCAAGGGATGTATAAACCTGAAGGAAGTTACCCTTCCCATAGATCCGGATATCGGTGAGGCAGCATTTGAAGGATGCATATCGCTGACTGATATTCATATTCCACTTTGTATCGGTAGTATTGCGGCAAATGCTTTCAGGGGATGTCGGGAAAATATCAGATTCCATGCCGACTCACCGATTGTCGACCCTAAAATATTGAAACAACATATAGAGAAGGAGCTGGGACATAGTATCGAACTGCATGATATTTCCGGTAACCTGGTGGTTTCAACAGACTAGGCGAACCGGAAGATATCCACTTTCCACAAGACCGTTTTCATCATGGTTTCCAAAGAGAGGTTATGAAATTGGAAACGGTCTGTGGATTCAAAGGAAACAAGGAAAAACTTAATTAAAATTGTAGATAATGGAAAACATAAAAATTTCTATTACAGCCCTTTCTATACCTCTGAATATCCTTGGCATGGAATGTAAAGGGCTTGGAGACAAAAGGATAACAATAAGCAACACCTTAAAACAAGAGTATTATGGTAAAGTCTAATTTTGATGGCAATAACTTATTTACAGCAAATATATCCCCAATTCCCAGCAAGCAGGAATATGGTTGCTTGTGTGAGGTGACGAAAGAATATAACGGTAATTTGAATTATCTTATGAGTAAAATCGGTCAGGCAATCAAGAAAAACACTCTTTTATATCAGGACTATTCGAATGCTGACCATTCAGATATAGGTTCACATTGTCACGCTTTTCCTTCTTTCGACTTGAGGGATGGTTATATAACCTATGTCGGTATGTTTTGGCCGGAAATGAAAGAAAATTTAGCGATTTCCCTGACAAAAGAATTTGTTCTTGAAAATGGCGGTGATGACATGACTATGGGTATTATTAATCCAAATAACACCGATGAACCACAACTTGCATTCTTTACCAGGCTGTTTTTTGAATGTTTTTCGGATGCTACGAAATTTGGAAAGAATCTCTTCTTCGTTGATGCAGCCTTGAATGGTTATATTTCAGAATGTTCAGGGGAAGTGAGGTGGTTGTTTTCCGAAGGATTAGCTTTCGGATATAAGTACTGCAAATTCTATGTTTTCAATGAATTTACCGATGCTGTAAAATACCCTGACGATTCTTTGAGTGAAGACGATCTTTTTGATCTTATCTGGAATAGTGGGTGGTAAAGTAAGAAAACAAATTAACGGGGAGAATCTTGTATTCTCCCTCTCATTAATAAATTTATAGTATAAATGAAAAAGCAAAAAAGAAAAAACGGCAAGGCTATTTATCAGCCTGCCGGTAAAGCCGGAGAATACGGTGCATGGGGATGTAATTTTTATGTCGGTTGTTTGAACGACTGTGAATATTGCTTTTGTTCAGACTTCCTGAGACCTGGTACTTGGAGTTTGGTTCCCAATTTGAAAAAAGCCTTTAAAGATGAACAGAACGCCATCGATATCTTTAGAAAGGAGCTTTTTGAGAATCTGGCAGAATTGCGTATAAGTGGATTGTTCTTTAGTTTCACTACTGATCCCTTGCTTCCGGAAACAATGGGACTGACAGCACAGGCAGTAAAAATATGTGTGGAAAACGGTGTGAATGTAAAGCTGCTGACCAAGCGGGCTGATTTCATTGACAAGTTTTTCGGGTTGCTTGTCAGCTATGGCAATTTCAATGTGGAACTGTATCTGAAACATTTGGCTTTCGGATTTACCTTAACAGGACACGATGAATTGGAACCCGGTGCTTCTTCCAATGGGGAACGCATCCAAGCAATGAAAGAGCTGAATGAACTGGGTTACAAGACCTTTGCAAGTATTGAGCCGATTGTGGATTTTCAGTCCTCCATGTCGATGATAAAAGCCAGTTTCCCGTTCTGTAACCTTTATAAGATTGGCTTAATGTCCGGTAAAGGAATAAATTACAACTTTCTTGAAGCCAAACAGTTCCTGTCAGAATTGCAGCTGTTACCCAACTCAGTGAAGATTTACCTTAAAGACTCACTGGTGAAACTGCTTGGGGTGGACAGAGCTACATTACAAGCTAATTTTGTGTCAAGTGACTATAATATGTTCCAATAAAGCAACCTGAATAAAAATAGAAGCAGGTGTCTTTTATCCTGATGCCTGTTTCTATTTTCATATAATAAGAACAGAGCCATAATCCGCTCCAAACCGCTAAAACGCTCCTCCGTAACCCTCTAATCCTTACTCCTGAAAATGATTTTAAAAATAAAAAATATATCCATTGGAGGTTCAGAATCTTCATTGGATCGTCAGGAAAATACTGCTCCTGATGTTATCGTCCAGAAAGTAAGTATCACACCGGAAAAATTCAAAGATGATGTCGAAGCACTGGTAAAGTATATCGGTGAGGAACATTTCATTTCCGGCCTCAACATTGAAGTTACATTGGGTGAACTTCTTGCTGTAATTCCAAGAAAGCGTAGAAGATGCGAAGCGTATAACTCTTTGGTGAAATACCTGAGAGAAGAGAGAAACATAATATTAACCATAAAAAGCAATAAGAAGAATGTCAAAGATTTATAAGAAACAACCGCTTGATATAGTAGTCAGTGGTATAACGCTAAGATACAGCATGAAATATAACATTTGGGTAAATTGGGCTGGAACTCGTGCTTATCGGAAATATAATGATTCGTCCTGGAATCGTTTTTTACAGATCCATACTGATATAAACGGTTCAAAATTCCTGAATGTCAAACCCAAAACCGTTCAATTGGATGAAGCTGTTGCCGATGCTTATAACCCCATGCCTAAAGACGGAAAGAAATATAAGTTGGTACATAATGACGGGAACTTGGGGAACTGTCAAGCCAATAACCTTGAATGGAAAGAGGTTAGAAAATATGCTCCCTTGGCTACCAGACGTAAGATTGGTAATGGTCTGACTGTAACCGTTGAGGGGAAAATATTCGATAAAGGCAAAGAACTGCCGATTGAGAAGGAGACAGGTGATAGAGATACTGATTCGATGAAGGCTATAAGTCCTAAAGTAAGGTATCGCAGGAAAAACAGCCGATGGGGAAACTATGATAATAAAAGTGCGAATATTGATGACCTGATGGCTAAAGCTGATTTTGTGGACGGGGATAAATCCAAAATGCAAAGACCGAGAGTGCTTCATAAGAACATGAATTATCTTGATTTTCATGCTGACAATCTTGAATGGGTGGAAGAAAGCAGTCCTGAATATCAAGAGTATATGAAAAAGAAGAAGGAGGATATGGATAAGCTGGAGAAAGAACTTAACCGCAACAATCCCAATTTCAAGTTACCAGACAATCAATAAATGAATAATCAGGGTTGGTCGGAGATGATGGTATGGAACGAAGTGGAATGTAATACATAACTGCAAGACAAGGTGTTATAAAAAAGTCTGCAAATTAGGTACAAATGCTTAAAGAATAGTGTTTTTGTAAGTTTTTTATAACATCCCTTCGGGTTATGTACCATAACTCATACTTCGTATTAGGCTTCTGTCTTCGACTAACCCCATATAAACTAATGACTAATGAACAAGATAACATTAAATGTACCTGCCGGAATAAAGTATCTGTCAGAATGGAAGGAGTTATGGAACCTTCTGCCTATGAACCAACACTATATCCTGAATAAAAGGATTTGTGGTTGTGGAGCTACTGAAGCCTATATCGGTTCAGACAGGAAAGTGATATTGGCCAGTCCCAGAAAACAGCTCATTTATAACAAGTATTCACAGCATCTCTCCGACAACCTCCATCTCTACCGTTATCAGGGAAACCGTGAGAAGTATTTTGAGAGCAAGTCTTATTCGGAAAAGGATGTCTTTGCTTTTAACGATGAACTGGGGAAATATATAAAATCAGGTGGGGAAAAGATACTTACCACTTACGACTCACTCAGGAAGATAAAGGAGGTTTTGGCAGCTAATGGTGAAAACCTGGATAAATGGACTGTGGTAGTGGATGAGTTTCAAGCCATGTTCTATGATTGCCAGTTCAAGCCTACAACGGAATATGAGTTCGGGCAGATCCTGGGAGCTTTCAGTACTGTGGTCTATCTTTCAGCCACACCTTTCCTGGAATCCTACCTTGACATGACCCGACAATTCAAGGATATGACTTTCTATGAACTTTTATGGCCTGAAAGTATGATGCAGATTCCGAAAGTGGAGGTTATAAAATCCAAAAAGTCTGTCTTCAAACTATGTAGTGAGCTGACCGGCAAATACAGGGAAGGAAAAGGAAATAGTACTGTCGTGGATGGTAAGGAATTTGTAGCGAAGGAAGCTGTTTTCTATATCAATGATGTTTCCGTTATAAAGAATATCATAAAGAAAAATGGCTTGAAGGCGGACGAGGTAAACATAATCTGCTCTTCCAAATCAGAAAACATCAAGAAACTGAATGAATTATCCAGGGAGGTGGGAGAAAAGTTTATGATCGGTGATATTCCGGGTAAGGGAGAACCGCATAAGATGTTCACCTTCTGTACTTCCACCGTATATATAGGTGCTGATTTCTATTCCACCAACGCCTATTCCTATATCTTTGCCAATCCGCTGGTGAAAAGCATGACCGTGGATGTTTCAGTGGATTTACAACAGATAATAGGTAGACAGAGGCTTGATACAAATCCGTTCCGTAATACAGCCACTCTTTACTTTAATACCCGAAAATCAAAGGTTACGGAAGAGGAACTGGAGAACTCAATCAAGGAGAAGAAGGATAAGACAAAGAAGCAGATTGATAATTTTAATGCGGTTCCGAACAAGGATGAACAATTGCAGATGATGGAAAATACAATCAGGCAACAGGGACATAAGGAACACTATTGCTGTATTATCAAGGATGCGGATAATAATGTCAGAATTGTTGAGAATGAAATCCTTGAAATATCTGAAAGAAGGGCATGGGAAGTTACAAACCGGATCTATAACAATGATTTTTCCATGTACCGTGCTTTAAGGGTTGGTGCTGTCGTTACAAAATCCTCAGGAAGTGATGATCCTGAAGTACAGCGGATTTTCAAGGAGTGGAATCTGGATAATCAGTTCCCTAGAAAAGCCAGACTGTATTGTGACCTATATGATAATTTCCCTGAACTCTTGGAGGACTGTACTTTCATAGAGGGCAAATATAAGAAATATCATGACGCTCTTGGAAAAGAAGGATTTGAAGCGTTATGTTGGAGGGAAGACTATATCAGACAAGCTATCGAACCTACTCCTTTTGACAAGCTACCCAAGGATCAGATAGCAGTGAAACTAATAGATGCTTTGAAGACAGACAAGACTTATACCAAATCAGAAGTCAAGGATTTACTTCAAGGTATCTATAAGGAGCTGAATATAGCAGGAAAACCAAGTGCTTCTGATATATCCGAATATCTGACCTGCGAGGATAGGACTGTCAGAATGAAAGGTAAATTGATAGCGACTTTCAAGGTAACATCACACTTCAGAACAAAAATATCACTTTTCAATAGAATTACAGACATCAATCACCCTGAAGAATATGAAATAGATAAGGTATTGGATATAATCAAGACTAGTAGTTATTATCATGTAGCCGAAAAAGTTGATGCGGTAAGGAAAGCCAAAACCAAGGAAGAAAAAGAGAAAGCCAAGATGAAACTTCCAGCTGTAACATGGAACGGAACTTTCAAGACCAAAAACAGGAACGACCTTATACACTACTCTTCATTTACTGCTCTTGACTTCGACCATATTCAGCCGGAGAAAATGGATGAGTTTGGGAAATGGTTACAAAGTTTCCCATGTGTCTATGCCTATTATATCACTCCAAGTGGTAAGGGTTATAAAGCGATTATCCTCCATGATAATTATGAGCCGCTTTACCATTATGACCTGTATAATCAACTTTTGGAACTCTTTGATTGTCCTGAGAGAGATACGAGTACGGTGGATTTGGCCAGAGGTAATTTTTTGAGCTATGATCCGAACCTATGGAAAAATCCGAAACCTGAGCCATTTCACTTCATTCCATCCACCCCTGAACCAATTATACCCGAAACTGTTACAGAAACCATAATAAAGGATGAAGCCGGAAATGAAATGATAACCGAGGATGATTCTTATGTAGCCAAATTCCTGAACACTCTGAGCAGACAAGTTGTTTCCGATGATAGTATAATCCGTATCCTTGGGAAAATCTGGACTGGAAAATCAATAGCCAACGGGAGGAATAATACTACGATGTCTTATGCCGGTGTTCTATGTAAGGCAGGAGTAGAGAAAGACAGAGCCAAATCATTCATCGAAGAGCTTATTCCGGATTTTGATATAACAGAAATAATTGAATATGCCTACTCACATAATACTTTCGGATGTGAACGTAGGAGATATAAATCAAGAAAAAATAACTTTTACTGATGAAATTATGGCACTAATGAAAAGTAAAGACAATATGTATTCTTTTGTAACTCACCACACATAGAACGCTATCAAAGGTACGTGTTTTCATGATTATACTTATTGTTACATGAAAAAAAATGAAAATCTTCCTCCCACACACCCTGACCCCAAAGAACTGAAAGTTAATCTGGATAAGGATAACTTCACTTTTGTAAGTAGCGGAACAGATACTTGAGCTGTTGATGTACCTTCAGATTGGATTACTCAGATGCTTGATCATTATGACAAGTTTGATAACAAGTATCTTAACGTTTTCTAAAATTCAAAGATTATCCTATTATGAAGAAAGCTATTTTATGTTCCACTATTGAAACAGACATCTTCTATCCTAATATTGTAAAGAACGCTTCCAAAACTCAAGATCGTGCTCAGGCTATACAGGAATTACTGAACTTGGAATGAGAACCTATGTAACCTATGAGTCTTTGATGAAATTCAATCTGACAGAAATGGTGAATCTTATCAGGATATGTTCTCCGGTTTAGGTCAATATCGGTAAAAACTCACAATGGAACATTACTCTTCCTGAACCAGCCAGAAATGAAGTACAAGCATTGATAGCTGAACTTAGGAAAGTTACAAATGTAGAGGTCAAATCCAATACAAAGTGTTGGAATTAACCCTTAGGGATTGATTTAAGATAGTGTAAAATAAACACATAGCGAAAAAGTAAATTTGGGCAGAGCGTAGCGAATTAGCTGATAGAGCGTTCGTTACGCTTTGTTTTTCTATGGGACAGAGCCAACGAAATACCACCTCGAAGCCAAACGGTGCAGAAGTTCAGTTACCACCTCGTTACTCCCGTAACGGGTGCAGATTTCTTGCTAAAAGGTTCTGTTTCTGCGTTTTGCGTAGATTTACATAGCTGTCGGTAACTCACTAATAACTAATTTTGTAACGTGGGAAGATGCAAACAAATATAAGGCTTCTATAACAGACACAACCTTTCTAAAAACAAAAGGAGAAATGTCATATTCTGCTATAGATATGTTGACAGGAGAGGGTTTTAATGAGCAATACGCCTTTAATCAAGTAGCCTATTTGAAAGCACTTGAGAGAGCTAGAAAACATCTGTCATTCCAAAACGGTCAATTGGTTTTCCTCATAAAAAACGGAAGCGATATATATATCAGAAGATTTATACAAGTTCATTTCCGAAACGTTCAATTTATGGAATGAACAATTAAAATCTGGGAATTTTGAATTAAAAAAAGATGAAAAAGGACTTTACGACTTATACCCAAAAGCAAATACAGATTTGTAGCTATGAATAAAGAAATGAACTTGGAGTACTTCAACTGTATATTACTAAATTATATCCTCTAAGATAGTCATCCCATTTGGCGAATGAAAAGAGATTGATATGTAGATTATGTAAACTATTAATTTTTACTAATAATGGGGAGGATAAATTTTATTTAGTATTTTATTCTATTCTTAAATACAAGATATATTTATAAATTTGGGACGTTTTATAAAAAACATAACCTCTCAAA
>ENA-OPVU01000948-OPVU01000948.1-human-gut-metagenome-genome-assembly--contig:-NODE-948-length-16829-cov-3.387683_pt1 | contig 16829 bp, 9 predicted proteins | sample MGYA00241497_ERZ501986 | MGnify/ENA primary metagenome ERZ501986 (study PRJEB25962, sample SAMEA2042995) | human gut metagenome | biome: human gut; feature: human-associated habitat; material: faeces...
GGCGGCTACAATGTAGACGGCGATAGCAGCATTGCTCTGGGTCTGGCAAACGGTGCAACCTGGAAGCTGACTGACGGCGAAGAAGCTGCAGGCATGTCCCTGCTGAGAATGGCTAAGGGTGCAGCTGCTGCAGGCCTGACTATTAATGGCGGCGCAACTAAAGAAGCAACCGGCTACCTGGATATGACCAAGAGAACCAAAGATTTGGACATCGCTCATTACAGCGGTTGGGAAACCATCATCTATGGTCACGAAAATGCAGGTGCTGACGTTGCAGACTACAAGTCCGGCGATACCATTATCGACAAGGCAGCAAAAGGCTCCGGCGTAATCCTGTCCACCGATAACAGCGGTATTGACATGAAGGACAAAAATGCTGTTGAAGCAACTCTGAAGGCACTGGCACAAAAGGTTACCTATAACGACCATAAAGCAAACGGTGAAAATCTGAGCGGTAAGGTACAGATTGCCGAAGGACTGACCTCCTCTAGCGTAGGCAAGAACCTGGGCACCATCCACTGGGATGAAAACGGCAAGGGCCAATATGATCTGGACAGTGTAAATTGGAGTCAGATTATCGAAGGCGATTACGAAACCTTTGTTATGAAGGGCGTAAGAAGCGCAGCAACCACCTCTCTGCACACCTGGCGTGACAACATGCAGGATACCTACACCGGTGCAGACTTGGCTGATGAAGACGGTATGTTCGCAAAAGCATTGGGCGGCAAGACCAGCTCCGACGTTAAGGGCCTGAAGGACAGCAACACCTACTACGGTGTACAGGTTGGCTACGACAAGGCTGCAGCAAACGGCTGGCACACCGGCGTGGCATTCGACTACCGCAACGGCGATTCCAACTATCTGCTGGGCGGCAAGGGTGACAACCAGATGTACAGCCTGGGCGTATACGGCGTGAAGAGCTTTGACAATGACGCCTTCTTCCGCGTAGCAGCGAAGGTTGGCCGTGTTGAAAACGAATACGACGTTTACAACGAAATCCGCAGCCTGAAGCTGCATGGCGATTACAAAGCCAATGCTTACGGCCTGACCATGGAATACGGCAAGACCTTCGGTGATGAGGAAGCATACTTCACTCCGAAAGCACAGCTGACCTGGTCTCAGGTAGGTGCTAAGGATTACACTGCTCATACCGACAACGCAACCATGCAGATTTCTCAGGACAGCTACAGCAGCTTCGTTGGCAGACTGGGCTTTGAAGCTGGCGTGAAGAGCGAAAAAGGCCGCGTATATGCAGGTCTGTTCGCAGCACACGAGTTTAACGGCGACATCAGCGCAAGCTACTTTGCAAATGATGGCGACAGAAAACACACCAGCTTCGACGGTGAAGAAACCTGGATGGAAATGAAGCTCGGCGGAACTTATGACTTCAGCAATAATGCATATCTGTATGCAGATATTGCTAAGGACTTCAACGGCAACTTCGAACGCAAGTGGAAGATGAACGTTGGTCTCCGTTTCGAGTTCTAATAGGCTGATTAAGCTCTCTCATATTTTTCATACTCAGCTGCAGTGTTGCCTTGGCAGCGCTGCGGCAACCTCAAAAAACTTATAAAAAACAGCTCCGGCATGCGCAGTGCATTCGGAGCTGTTTTCACCTGTAATTCTCTTGACAATACTATTACTATATAGCTTATAATAACAATAAAAATCAAAGGAGGCTGATTATGTCGGAACATTTATGTACCTTGTCGACAGGAGATAAGGTTTATTTTTACGATAAAAGCATCGTTATCTATTTTTCAGGAGCGCGCAAAATCTTAAGCACCTCACTTTATAACGGCGGTTACCATGATGATTACGCTGCCGTATATAATTATGATGCCAAGCAGGGAGCAGGCATGCCCTGCGAAATGCTGGCGGACACCTATGTGGAGCACATGCGCCTTGTATCCAAGCGCCTGGCGCTGGACCCGGACAAGGTGAGCGGCATGGGCACAGCGGCCAGCATGGAAAACGCCGTGGTAGAAACCATGAGCTTTAAGGAGCTTAATGTAACCGCCATCGTAACCGGCGGCATTGAAACAAACGGCGGGCGCGCAGGTGACCCTGCGGATTACTACAAGCCGCAGCCCAAGCCTGTGAAGTATGGTACCATCAACATTATGCTGCTGTTGGACTGCGATATGCCGGAAGGAGTAATGGCGCGCGCTCTGGTAACTTGTACTGAGGCCAAGACTGCTGCCATTCAGGAGCTGCTGGAGGGCAGCAAATACTCCAACGGTATTGCTACAGGCTCCGGCACGGACCAGACGATTATCATCGCCAACAGTGCGAGCGAGCTGTACATGGAGGGAGCAGGCAAGCACTCCAAGTTGGGCGAGCTTATCGGCAAAACCGTGAAGAACGCAGTAAAAAAAGCGCTGGCCAAGCAATCCGGCCTCACTCCCGCAAAGCAGCATGACGTGTTCCGCCGCCTCAAACGCTTTGACATCAAGCCGGGCGATATGTGGCAGGCATACAGCGCACAGGATGCTGCGGTAGTAAAGCCGGAATATCTGCTGGCAGCCGAAAAGCTGGCTAAAGAAGATATAATGCTGGTATATACTTCGCTCTATGTGCACCTGCTGGACCAGCATTTGTGGGAGCTTATCAGCGCTAAAGAAATGCAGATGGCAGGGCAGAAGCTGCTGCAGGCTATTGCAGAACAATATAATGTTGAAGCTGAGATTATAAATGAAGGCACTTTGGCTTCTATGCTGGCCTCTTGGCAGCAGCAGTTCAACAAAATTATCACCCAACGCTTGCATCAGACTGCAAAAGAGAGCTAGTTTCAGCTGAGAAAAATATAAATATGCCCTTGACCTTATAGCGGCAATATAGTGTATATTATGGTTGTAATCAAAAGAAGCGAGGTGAATAATATGCATCCGAAATTTGAAATTCCTACCGATCCGCACGGCAAGCATCGTTATGAAAGCGCTATGAAGCACGTAGAGGCTGCTAAAAAGGCAGGCAAATCCAGCGACGAAATCCATGCTATCTTCAAAAAGGTAATGGAGTTCAACCCGATGGACATTGAGTCCATTCCGCAGGATGAAGCACATGCTAAGTATCGCACTGCCATGGTGCATATGAAAAAAGCACTGGAAAGCGGCAAGAGCGCAGACGAAGCGCATGAGGTTTTCCGCAAAATCATGAATGGCGAGACCAGCGGTCACTGCCACCACAGCAAATAAGGCTGAAAGCAAAAGCATCGTAGGCTATTGAGGTAGCTTACGATGCTTTTTTGTGCAGAGATATTTTATCAAGCTTATTCTGTTGCGTGCATTTCTTTTTCTAATTTTTCTATATCCTCTATGGACAACCCGGAAAGTTCAACTATTTCTTGCAGAGAATAACAACCCTTAGCCAGCATAAGTTTAGCAACTCTAAGTTTTTCTTTGGCTTCACCTTTAGCTTCACCTTCGGCAAGAGATTCTTCGCGAATATCCTTCATACGCATTTCGTAAGTCATATAGGAATCCCTCACTTTCTTATCATTCTTGATTTCCGTAATCGTATCAGCAACCTCGCGAGTGAAGTTGCTGGTAACTGTATTGTTGTTGATGTAGTCAAACAGGCTTTGAATATCTGGCGATACATCGCCCTTAGTGCCTAATGTGTTAAGAAACATAATAGCAGCTTCATCTGCTAATTCAATCTCCATGTTTTCCAGGCAGCGTCTTTTAAAAGTATAAATACGCTGGGAATCCTCAAAGAAGTCAAACAGGCAGAAGAAGATGATATAAGTGGGAGAAAGCTCGTCATAATCCTGTCCCTTTTGCAGCATATCTGTATCCAACATGGCCTGGTAGTAGCGAGTGCGCTTGGGAAGTTGAAATTTACCAGTACGGCTGACAGGATTTTTGACCTGCATTTCCAGATTGTAATGCGTATTAGTGTCGTCAGCAATTCTGACGTCCAGACGAATACCATGGCTGTCGGGATAAACATCAAGTGTCTGTTCTGTTTCAAGATAGGTGATATCTGCAATTTTGGTGTGTAAAAGCTCCTCTAGAATATGCTTGCAGATGCGCTTTCTGAGCATAACGTGCTTGAACAGAAAATCGTTGGAAAGAGTGAGCTTGTCAAGATTAGATACTTGGTTTTTCATATGTTTCCTCCTTTGATTATAGCATAAAATAAGGCAAAAATATATAAGACAGCAGATGTAAAAAAAAGCACCTGCCGAAAGCTCGACAGGCGCCACTGGTCCGCACGACCAGGCAAGAGCTCCGCAAAATTGCGGCTACCCATGCAACTAATGTTATTATAACATAGAAAAAGAATAAAAACAATAGTTCGCAAAACAAACATTTTTATAGATAAAAGCGCTGCAGGTTTTTGCAAAAAAGGCAACCTCTAAGAATATCTTCTGCTTTTTTCTGTTTAACCGGATAACGATTCGTGATATACTTATTATGATTTGCAATTTTTGCTAGTGCTCTAATTACAGGTGAGAAAAATGATATATCTGAAAAGCTTTAGCTTTCCTGATGAAAGTCAGGAAGGTTCTGTTTTAGATGATGTGATGAGCAAATGGCACAACACTATCTATCCCTTTAAGATTGCTTCGGGAGTTTTGCTGGAAACGCTGGAATTTGCTCCGGTGACGATTTTATACGGCAGCAACGGCTCCGGCAAGACTACGCTTTTGAACATTATTGCGCAAAAGCTTGGCGTAGAGCGTGCCACGCCCTATAACACTTCTACATTTTTTCCCGATTACCTAAGCCTTTGCTCGTATGAGGAAAAGGGTGAGGGCGTTCCGCAGGCCAGCAGGATTATCACCAGCGATGATGTGTTTGATTTTGTCTTGAACAAGCGCATTGTAAACAGCGGTATAGACAACAGACGCGAGCAGCTGATTGCCGAATATCTGGAGCTGAAGAAGCAGGATAACGGACGTTTCCGCTATCACGGCAACGATGATCTGGAAAAGCTGGAGAAGCTAGTGGCGATGCGGAATAATACTCTGTCGATGTATGTTAAGAAAAATGTCGGATTGAATATCAGAGAAAAGTCTAACGGCGAAAGTGCCATTCGTTATTTTTTCGATAATATTACGGAAAATGCGCTGTATTTGCTGGACGAGCCGGAAAACAGCCTGGCACCGCTTAGGCAGCAGGAGCTGGTGACTTTTCTGGAGGAGGCTGTGCGCTTTTACAACTGTCAGTTTATTATCGCCAGTCATTCGCCATTTGTGCTTGCGATGCGGGAGGCGAAGATTTATGATTTGGATATCAGGCCGGTGGAGGTCAGAAAATGGCAGGAGCTGGAAGGCATCAGGGTTTATTACGATTTCTTTAAGAAGCACGAGGACAAGTTTGAGACGTGAAAAGATATTGCGCCGTAAACTGTGCGTATGTGCATAAAAACGTAAAATAATTTATTGAGGAGAAAGAGCTTATGATTATAAAATATGCAACTACGGAAGATATTGCCGCGATTGCCGCAGTGGAGGCAGAATGTTTTCCGCCTGCTGAGGCAGCAACGGAAAAGGAATTTATTGACAGAGTAAAATATTACGGTAATCATTTCTGGCTTATGTATGAGGCTGAAAAGCTGATAGCCTTCGTGGACGGCTTTGTGACGGATGAGCCTGATTTGACGGATGAAATGTACGAGAAGGCAACGCTGCACGATGAAACCGGCACGTGGCAGATGATTTTCGGTGTCAATACCATTCCTGCTTATCGCAAGCATGGCTATGCCGGTGAGCTGATTCACCGTGCGATTGAGGATGCCAGAAAGCAGGGGAGAAAGGGCCTGGTGCTGACCTGCAAGGATAGGCTTGTTCATTATTATGCTAAATTCGGCTTTGCCGATGAGGGCGTGTCCGAGAAATCTACGCATGGCAATGCTGTCTGGCACCAGATGAGGCTTACATTTTAATCGGGGGAGCTTAAGGGAATGCTCTAATTTGGCTTGTACATCATGACAATATTGCTGCTGTATATCTAATGTAGAAAAGCTGTGTGTCGAATAAATAAGCAGCTGCGCAAGCAAAAAGCCTGCGCAGTTTTTTCTGTCTGCGTTCTGTAAAGCGCTGTTGATGGCTTAGTTGGCAACGTGTCGACGGACAAAATTTGTCAGAAATGTGAAGAAAATAGTTTACGCTTTTTTGTATATGTGTTACAATATTTATGTTATAGAATTATGCGACTTTTTTGGATGTGATTGATATAATGCAAAAGGAATTGATTATGCGCTGTTTGCCGACGGCCTTCTGCCATGCTTCAACAGTACTGGTGCTTCCTGACGGCAGCCTGCTGTGCTGCTGGTTCGGCGGTACGCATGAGGGCGAAAGCGACGTGGGTATCTACTTCAGCAGACGCACGGATGCAGGCTGGAGTGAGCCAAAGCTGTTGGTGAATGGGGCGGCGGCGAACTGGAATCCGGTGCTTTTTGCGGGCGCGGACGGAAGATTGCTGCTGTTTTACAAGCAGGGCCAGCAGATTGCCGATTGGCAGACGTGGCTGATGCAGTCGACGGATAATGGCGAAACCTGGAGCGGATCGCAGGAGCTGGTGTCGGGTGATGTGAGCGGAGGACGCGGACCTGTACGCAATAAGCCTTTGCGCTTGGCGAGCGGACGCATTCTTGCCGGTGCTTCTACCGAACACGGCCTCTGGAAGGCCTTTGCCGATATCAGCGATGATGACGGCGCAAGCTGGCATAAATCCTCTGCAGTGCAGATTGAGGGCCTGCAGTATCAGGCAGGCGAAAAGACTGCCGACAGTAATATTGCCGTCAGCCAGCAGTCCTTTTACGGACGCGGCGTAATCCAGCCGAGCCTGTGGCAGAGTGCGGACGGCAGCGTGCATATGCTGCTGCGCAGCAGCGAGGGCTTTGTCTATCGCAGCGATTCTGCGGATGACGGCGAAACCTGGTGCAGTGCCTACGCTTTGAGTCTGCCAAACAATAACAGCGGTCTTGACTTGGTGCGGACTGCCGCTGGCGTACTCTATCTGGTGTGCAATCCTGTTGCTGCCAACTGGGGTCAACGTTCTCCCTTAAGTCTGTTCCAATCTACAGATGATGGTGCGAGCTGGCAAAAGCTGTTTGACCTGGAAACAGAGCCTGCGGAATTTTCCTATCCGGCAATTATTGTCGATGGCGAGGGCCTTGTGATTACCTATACCTATAAGCGTTGCAATATTGCTTGTGTAAGGCTGAGCGCGGATGAACTTGTTACCCTTTAAATTTAAAATATAAGGAGATGTAAGACAATGAAGAAAATTTTAGTTGTGCTGATGGCTATGCTGACCATGGCTGTTATGCTTACCGGCTGCGGCGGCGACAGCAAAAAAGCAGCTTATCCTGCAGACGGAGATATTTCCGTAATTATTCCTAAGGCTCCGGGCGGCGGTACCGATATCTCTGCCAGAGGCCTGATCCAGTTCATGGAAAAAGAGCTGAAGGGCAGCAAATTTGTTCCCGTAAACAAACCCGATGGCGGCGGTGTAACCGGCATGGTAGAGCTGGCTAACGCTAAACCCGACGGCCATACTCTGGGCATGGTTACTGTTGAGCTGGCTATGTTCCCGCATCAGGGCAAATGCAAAAACACCTATAAGGATTATGCAGCTATCTGCGCTCCGATTGCAGCTCCGGCAGCTTTGATTGTGCCGAAGGATGCTCCTTATAACAGTGTAGACGAATTCGTAGCCTTCGCTAAGGCAAACCCCGGCAAGGTGAAGATGGGTAACTCCGGTATCGGCGCTATCTGGCACATTGCTGCACTTTCCTTTGAAGAGGAATTCGGCGTACAGTTTAAGCACGTACCGTATCCGAAAGGATCCGCTGATATTGCTGCTGCTCTGGCAGGCAAGCACATCGACGCAACTTTAGCTGACCCGTCTGTATTTAAGAGCCAGGTAGACGCAGGCAACCTGAAGATTCTTGCTGTTATGGCTGACACCCGCAGCGTAATCTATCCGGATGTTCCGACCTTCAAAGAGCTGGGCCACAACATGACCGTTCGCGCTTGGGCAGCACTGGTTGCTCCTAAGGATACTCCGAAAGAAAAGCTGGAAGCTCTGCGCGCTGCTGCTAAAAAGGTTTGTGAATCCAAGGAATTCAAGGATTATTTCATGAAACAGGGTATTGACTCGACCTGCATTATCGGTGCCGATGCTGATAAGATGATGGCTGAAGACCACGCAATGTATGAAAAATTCCTGAAGAAAGCAAAATAAAATCGCTGTAAGGCGTAAATGAAAATACCGACGCTGTAACCCGGAAGGGTTACTGACGTCGGTATTTTTGTTGGTTGACGTACATTATGGAAAATAGTAAAGTAAATATATTGTTTTGCAAAAAAAAATAAGTTTTCTGATAATGATTCTTGACGAAATTTTATATCAGTGCTAAACTGAAATTAGTACTAAAACAAGATATGGTGCAAATGAAGTATCTTTAATAAAGTACACATTTTTTTGATAAATGAAGTGATTTTTTACTTCTGACTATCTTGATTACAATAGAATATAATCCTAGTCTGGAGGCTTTGTCCCACGCGGATGAATGCTTTGCAGGGAAGTTTGATGAGATTTCAACGCTGTTCCGCAACTGTAAAAAAGAGTCGATGCATTATTAGGAAAAAAACTAACCTCTTACAAAGGAATGCAGAGACGATGACTTTAAGCCAGGGTACTGACAGATTGGTATTTAGTAAAGGTCTACGAGAACGGACTTTATTAATTATTGGTAGTGGTTTGACTATAATAATAAATTAAGAGTCCTTTTTGCTTGATCTTGTGCTGAACAGAAACGGATATAGCACAGCTTAAGTAAAATTAAGCTGTGTTTTTTATTTTATAACTGTTAAGAATAAGCAAAAAGCTCTTCAGGCAGTGCTGCTGCAAAATCATTGCCGTGATGGCAGCGTCTGCATATTTTTGTTATGAAGTCACAAACTGTATTGATGAGTAGCAGTTTGCGGGGTTTTCATATATATTTGTACGGAGCTTTTCTCTGTACAAAGGAGTCAGCAGAAACAGTGGTTGTTTCTGTTCGTTCCTTGCTTTTTTATAAGGGGGAATATATCATGAAGCTGAGTCAAAAAAAGTGGAAGTCACTTATTTCAGGTGTTCTTCTCGCAGCCAGTGCATCGAGCTTTCTCATAGCACCGGTTTATGCTGCTGATTATAGCAAGCCTCTCATAGGCACGCTAAAAAAGGACAGCGAGATACTGAGTCCCGATGGTAATACCGTAACAGAAAATGACGGTAAACTTATCTATGATTTCCAAGGAAAGGACCATACCTTTACTATTACCAATAAGGATGGTATTACTGCCCGCAAAGACAGCGTTTATAATAACGTAGGCGCAGACGGCAGCTATGGCACTATTCACATTAATCAGACTAACACTAAGAGAAATGCTTATGTAGGTGTGAATGGCTTTATTGCTAATAAAGGCACTGTTATTGTCAACAGTAATCTGGATATCACTGCAGTCTCGGAATATTCTTCTGTTGGTATTGCGGCAGCCAATAAGGGCAACCTGATTATCAACGGCAACGTAAAGATGCGTAAGGATGATGCAGAAAATCCTTGGGGCATAATTACCAAGAATGTTCACGGTAACGTAGGCCCCGGCGGTGCAACCAGCATGGGTGGCGATGAAAACTATACGGGCGCCCGTTGGCAGCCTGCAGGTATTTCCGTTGACTATACCCGCGGTGATGTCACTGTCAACGGTAATGTGGATATTGCGGTACGCGGTACAGCTGTAAGAACCGATGTTTATCAGGCTGACGGTGATGTACCGGCTTATGATTTGGGAACTATTTCTTTGCTGGGTAATTCTATCCGTATCGACACACCGTACAGAGAAGAAAACTTTGTTGAAGGCTTCGGCAAATTTATCGAACCGTATTATGCTCTGGCAAGCTACGGCGGCACGATTAACGTCAATGTAAAGAATCAGGAAGCACAAAACGGCAAGGTAGAAATGGTCGGCAACGTGCTGGCAATGAAGTCCTCTGATGAGGCTGGAAAGGCTATGGTTTATCAAAACGGTCGCCTTAACATCGGCCTGACCACGCAGGATTCCTCCTGGAAGGGTGTAATTGACAATGCTGGTACAGCAAAAGCCGGTGAAGTAAATCTGTGGCTGCAGAACGGCGCGCAATGGATTTACGAAAACGCATCCCGTAAGGACGGCCTTGATGCAAGTAATCTTGCTGATTACAGCAGACCGTACTATGAAAAATATGACGGCATTTCTCATCTGAGCAGTCTTGTCGGCGGTAAGGATAAAGCATCTGCCGGTATTATTAAGGTAAATGATAGCGATCCTATCCATATTGCTAATGCCGAAGGTGTTACCAAGGTATGGTATGAGCATGATGATGCTACACCGGGTAACATTATCGGCGGTGATGTTAAGGTTCTTAATGCCAAGACCGGCACAGAAATGATGCTTTACACCGGTAACAACGGCATCAGCAAGGGCTTTGCCGAAGGTGATACAGCTGCAGAGAAAAATAATGTCAGCGAAGTATTGAATTCTCTGGCACACAAGCTGTGGTATATGGCAGGCGACAGCAACCTTACAGGCAGCGTATCCATTGCTGAAGGCCTGACAGCTTCCTCTGTAACTATGAAGACCGGCAACATTACCTTTGCCGAGGGTGGACAGGGCTTCTATGACTATACTCCTGAGAAGGACGATAAGACCTATGCAACCGGCCCGATTGTAAAATCCGAAAATATCGGTGAAACACGCGAAAGCGATATCAACGGAGTAGTTTCCGTTAATGTTACCGAAGCTCAGAATGGGGTGTCCGGTAATGCTCCCAGTGCTATGTATGCAGCAGGCGAGGCAGAAGGTCCGCTTGTTGTTGATTTACAGGGCCACACCTTGAAGCTCAATGCCAACAATCAAACTGCTAATTATGTGTCTACGGTTTACGTTGATGAAAACAAGAGCATGGAGATTAAGGATTCCAAGGGCAATGGTGTGCTGAAGGTTTCTGCCGGACTTGGTGCTGATGGCAATGCTGATACTAAGGCTAAGTATGTCTATGGCATTCGTGTAGGCGAGGGCGGCAACCTTACTGCAAATACCGATGTTGAGATAGACGGAGTTAAATCTAGTGCTACTCAGCGTGCTTATGGTGTATATGTAAGTACCAAAGGCAATGTTGTATTCGAAAAAGACCTGAGCATCAAGAATGTTCAGACTGGCAACAAGGTTGGACCGAACACTGCCGGTATTTATGCAGACAGTTCTTCAAGTGCAGATGCGCCTATTAATATAACTGTTAAGGGCAATCTTAATATTGAAAACGTATTGGGCAGTGCAATCCGTGCATTGAATACTTCAACTGTATCTACTGCAGGTGCAACTATTAAAGCTGCGGATATGTCTAACGGTACGGATTATAGCCAATATTATGCTTTGCAGGCCAACAAGGGTACCATTAACCTGAATACAGGAGAAGGCATTACTGCCGGAATTCTGGACGTTACCGGTGACATGAAGGTAACTGACAATAAAGCTTCTGTTATCAATGTCAACATGACCAAGGGCTCTCAATGGACAGGCGCGGTAAGCAATATTCCAAGCAGCACTTATAATGCACCGGCCGGACAGTTTAATCTGACAATGGCAGAGGGCTCTGTATGGAATCATGAAACCGGTCGTTCGGTAGATACGCTGAAGACAACTTTTGCCGGCAGCAATGTTTCTAAGCTGGATGGTTCAGGTGTAATTTACCAAAATTCCGACAAGGGTATTACCGTATATGATTATAGCGGTGACACAACTGTTGTTTACGGCCATGATGCTGATAATCCGCAGAACATCACCGGGGGTGACTTCACTGTCAAGACAGCAGCTGACGGCTCGAAGATTACTTTGGTAACCGATAGCCAAGGAATTAATGCCGGCTTTGAAGCTAATGATACTGCAGCAGAAAAGAATAATGTTAAGGAAGTACTGAACAAGCTGGCTAATAAGCTGTTCTACACCGGCTACAAGGATGCAAATCTTGCCGGCGTAGTGAAGATTGCCGATGGTCTGACAGCGTCTAGTGTAAGTGCTATTGTAAAAGCCTCCGGCGATATCACTTTCTCTGACGGAAGCAATGGAACGAAAAAAGCAGGACAGGGCTTCTATGACTATACTCCGGAAGAAGATAAGCCTGATTACAAGACAGGCGCTATCACTAAATCGGAAAATATCAGCCTGAATCGCGAGGTAGACGATAAGGGTGTTGCACATATTAATGTAACTGAATCGAATGCCGGTAATAATAAATTTGCCAGCGCAATTTATGCAGGTGAGGAAACATCTCCGTCTAAACCGATGACTGTAAATATGTCCGGTAAAGGTCTGGCTTTGAATGTTGCACAAACTGGCGGACAGGCAGCGGCTATTTACGCAGGCGCTAATACCTACATCAAGGTTATTAACCCGTCTGCTGACCAAAAGCTTTCAATTAGAGCAACCAATACGGATACCAAAGGCTCTCATGGCATTTACGCCCTAGGCAATGCGCACCTGAATATTTCCGGCCCGGTAGAAATTACTGATATTACCACTAAGGGTGATGCTGCAACCGGCATCAATATCCAGGGCCAGCAGAGCGAGATTAATATTGATGGCCCGCTGACAATCAGCAATGTCAAAGGTCTTAGAGAACGTGGCAAAGGCATGAGTGCTTCCGGTATTCTGGTAACCGGTGACAGCTCCACTGTAACTGTCAGCGGTCCTGTAGATATTTCCGGTGTACGCGGCAGCGGTATCAAGCTGGTGGGCGCTAATACCAAGGTATCTGTTGGCGGCGGCACTATTACTGCAGCCGAAGACAGCGATAAATCGCATAATTTCTATGCAGTCCGCGTAGATAAAGGCACGCTGGATATCAACATGAAGGACGGCGCAGCAGGCGATACGACCACCAAGATTACCGGTGATATGTATGCAACCGGCCAATATGGCAAGAAGGTTGTGGAATACAGCGGCGGCGAGTTGATTGATTGGAAGGATGCAGGCATTCTCAATGTGGCCCTGACGAATAAAAATTCCTTCTGGAAGGGCGTTGCAGCCTATGACCAGTATAATGATGACTATGGCAGCGGCGGCAATACCATGCATGATATCGGCCAGTTCAACCTGTATCTGCAAAACGGTGCAGCCTGGACCAACGAACAGCAATCGCATGTGACAACTACGACCATAGCGTCCAAAAATCCTGTATGGACAGGCAGCACGCTGGCAACACTGCATGGCGGCAAGAATGCAGCAAATGCAGGTCTGATTTACCAAAAGGATAACAATCCTATTTCTGTTGTAAATTATAGCGGTCATACCACTGTATTCTATGATCATGATGCTGCTGATCCGAGCAAGATTATTGGCGGCAGCTTCAATATTACCAATGCAGCAGAAGGTTCTGCTATCACCTTTATTACAGATAATAAGGGCATTAGCTCCGGTTTTGCAGATGGCGATTCTGGCGATGCTAAGGATAAAGTAGCCAACGTACTGAACAACTTGGCAGGCAAGCTGTTCTACAAGAACTATACTGATGGTCATCTGGCTGGCGTAGTGAAGATTGCTGAAGGCCTGACAGCTTCTTCCGCAGCACTGAAGACCGGCGATATTTCCTTCTCTACTGAAGATACAGGCACCTTTACACCTGGCCAGGGCTACTATGCTTATAAGACCAGCAAGCCAGGCAGCCAGATAGCCAAAGAATTTACTACGGCAATTACCGGTGATGCAGCTGCTGATACGGTTTACATAGAAAAAGGCGTACTGAAGGACGATGGAACCTATGTATTTACTGCAGGCAGCACAACCATCACACCTGAAAAGCATCTGATTGCCGGTGGTGCATGGCTCCCGCAGATTAGCGCTGCTATTTCCGGCTCCGACGAAAACCATAATGTTACCATTGATATGAACGGCAACAAGCTGACTGTAGATACAACAACAGATACGCATACAACCGGTATCGCAGCTATCGGCAAGGGTGTAGTCAACATCAATAATGCCGGTGCAATGGCTATTAGTGCTACAAGCACTACGAACGGGCAGACAGGTGCGCTGTTCGTTAATGCCGGAGGTACGATTAATATTCACAATGCCGGTGCTGATAATGTACTTACCTTGCGTGCTAACAGCGCTGCTCCGGCAAATGCTGCAGTCATCAAGAGCATGAACGGTGTAAGCGGCGTTATGTCTGCTATCACTGTTGACGGTCTTGTTGATATTTTGGCTGATAAGAGCAATGCTTCCGGTGCCAACGAAGCAATCAGTGCAGTTGCTTCCAAGGTTGAGATTGGCGGTGGCGTCATCAAGGCTATTAATGGGGCTGAATATGCTATCAGTGCCTATGGCGAATTCGCTTCCAAGAACCGTGGACAGGTTAATGTGAATGTTAAGAAGGATGCCGAAGGCGCTATCATTGGTGCAGGCAACAATAATGTACAGATGGAAGGTAATGTAAATCTCGGCGGCGGCATGGATAGTGCCGGTGCAAGTGCAGATGTAAGCATTGGTCTGAATACTAAGGAATCCTTCTGGAAGGGTGATGTAAGCAATAATAACGGCAGCAGTGCAGGTATCGTTAACCTTTATATGGGCAACGGTGCATCCTGGACCGGCAATAACCTTTCCGGCAACACTGTAAACGCTAATCTGGATAATGCAACCTGGACCGGCTACAGCAACGGTAATGCTATGCACCTGAAGCTGGATAACTCTATCTGGAATGTAAATGGTGCCAGCAAGCTTGCTTCCTTCTCCGGTAATAATGGCAGCATTATTGTGGCAAACAATGCAGGCAACATCAGTGTAGCTGATTACAGCGGCAATACCAATGTTATTTATAACCATGATGCTGACAATCCGACGAATATTCTCGGCGGAAGCTTTACCATCGGTAAGGCTGATAACGGCTCCAATATTACGCTTATAACTGATAATAAGGGTATCACCAAAGGCTTTAACGCCTATGATAAGGCTGAAGACCAGAATACAGTTAATGAAGTTCTTAACAAGCTGGCACAGAAGCTCTTCTACACCGCTAATGATGGCAAGCTGGCAGGTACTGTCAAGATTGCTTCCGGCCTGACCGCTTCTTCCGCAGCTTTGAAAACCGGCGATGTCAGCTTCTCCACCGATGCAACCGGCACCAAGACACCTGGTCAGGGCTTCTATGAATATACCGAAATGGACGATTCTGTTATTACTGATCCAATCACCGGCAATCTTGATAAAAAGTATGTAAGTCTGGGAATTGAAACTGAGAAAGGCATTTACAACTTTACTCAGGATACAACAATCAATGTAATTAAGGGGGATTACAGCTCCAACCTGAGTGCTATTGAATCCAGTGGCGGACCGCTTACGATTAATGCCGACGGAAAGAATTTGGACGTATCCTACCATGTTCTTAAGGGCAGCAATGTTGCACGTGCGGTAGCTACCGGCCTCAGCTATGGAAAGTCCAAAGACATTACTATTAAGGCTAAGAGTCTGAAGCTCAGCACTGATACCACCGGCTTCAGGGCCCAGGGTATTTATGCAACAGGCGGTAAGATTACCATTGACGCAGACACCGCCATTACTACCTCTGCGCAGACAGAAAGTAATGGCATTTACAGTGGCAACGGCGGCACTGTTACCATGAACGGCAATCTGGATATTCAGAAGGATAGCAAGGCAGCTAATTACATTGCGCTGAATTCTGACGATAATGGCATTATCAACGTCAATGTTAAGGATGGCAAGGCAGGTGCAGGCATTGTCAAGATTGATGGCGATGTCTACACCAAGTCTGCGGAAACCTATGATTATTGGGAGGATGAAACAACTTCTACATCTTCTACCGTTAATCTGGCATTGCAGGGCAAAGACAGCAGTTGGAACGGCCGCAGCCTCTACGAAGTTACTTCCGGTGATGATTCCACCAGCTATGGCACCTTTAACCTGTGGCTGGCAGATGGTGCAACCTGGACAAACGAGAAGAACGGCAAAGAGGTTCCGAGCGGCTTTACCGGCAGCCATGTAACCAACTTTACCGGTGGTGCTGATTCAGCACATGCAGGCAATATCTTCCAAAAAGATAGCAAGAATCTGACTATTGATAAATACAGCGGCAATACCAATATCTTCTACGCACACACCGGTAATGGCGAAGCAGCAGCCGATTATAAAGCTGGTGACACCATTATCAAAAATGCGGCAGAAGGCTCTGTAGTATCCATGATTACCGATAACAGCGGTATTGCAATGGATAACGAATACAGCATAGCTAATGTGCTGAACACCTTGGCAGGAAAGCTGACCTACAGCAATTTCGTAAATGGCGAAAATAACCTGACAGGTTATGTGAAGATTGCCGACGGCCTGACCGCAAGCAGCAAGGCTATGCAGACCGGCGATATCTCCTTCAGCAGCAAGGACGGCAAGGGCAGCCTGAAGGATGGCTCTATTACTCCGGGCCTCACCTATCCCGATACCCAGACTCCTGAGAGCAGCAAGCTCAACAGCGGTATTACCGGCGATGCTAAGGCAGATTACCAGTATAAGAAAGATGGCATTCTGAAGGAAGACGGCTCCTATGTATTCACTCAGGATCCGACCGTTATCGAGGTTAAAGAAGGCGCGGCAGTAAATGCAACTGCTAAAGACATCGTAATCGACACCACCAAGGCTAAGCTCGAGCTGAAGGGTGAAACCGGCATCAACGCTAAAAACGGCAACGTAACCCTGAACGGCAGCACTGTTATCAACGGCACCGATGCAGCAATCAACGCAGGTGAAAACGCTAACGTAAATGTTAACGGCAACAACAGCGCAC
>ENA-OPVU01000987-OPVU01000987.1-human-gut-metagenome-genome-assembly--contig:-NODE-987-length-16329-cov-73.777989_pt1 | contig 16329 bp, 20 predicted proteins | sample MGYA00241497_ERZ501986 | MGnify/ENA primary metagenome ERZ501986 (study PRJEB25962, sample SAMEA2042995) | human gut metagenome | biome: human gut; feature: human-associated habitat; material: faeces...
ATTATACAATAAATAACATAAAAGAGGGTGCGCCATAGACTTATGACACACCCCCCTCCACCTCTCATCTCGGTCTTCTCCCCTCAGGGAAGAAGAGGAAAACCGCCCTACAGTGCTGACTTTTCTACCTCTCCGTCTCTCCTGCAAGGAGAGCTCCACTTTCTCCCCAAGCCCCTCTTCCTCAGGAAGCGGAGATGTAACCGCCCTCCGGTGCTCAGAACCGCTATGCTCTAAGGTTGGCGGACCATCAAAGGTCTTCGCCATGTTGTGCGGGATGGGACCGCCTTACTATAGCTTGCTGATTGGGGACGGCTTGCTATAACTTGCTGATTAGGCCGCCTGGGGGCGGCTTGCAATTACCCTCATAAAGGCATGTTGGAGAACCTTGATATAGAGGATTAATCATTAAACTCTTCAAAGAATTGTTTTCTTTTTCCCTCTAATTCACAAGTCTTCTGACTCATAAATTGACAAGTGAAATCATACATCGGAATGGCAACACAATGCTCATCTGCCTTTTCAAACTTCAACTGATCTGAATAATAGCGTATCAGCTCTTCATAAGGAGTCAAGTCGGCAGCAAATAAGAAAACATATTCACAACCTACTATTTTCAACATTTCCAATATCTTTGGTACTATAAAATACCAAAATACTGTTGTTCCCAAATTCTGAGGTAAACCATATCCATCCCACACTTTACGATGAGCATCATTCGCACAAAAATGAACCAACTCAACTCCAGGGAATGTCTTGCCTACATTCTTTAGATTCTTACCAAATATCTTGGAGAATTCATCTGAATCAACTGACAAATGTAAAACTCTCGCAACATCCTCTTTCTTAATACCCTTCTTTGAACGAACGCTTTCAAGAATAGAAGCTATCGCCTTCTTGTTTTCTACAGACTGTGTTTCATCCAAACTCATGCGGAGAATCGTATCATAAAAAGATTGCATCTCTTTCAAACGGTCACCCTCAATGAATTCATCATAAAGCAAATCTTCATGCGTAAACTGGTTTGTGGAATTGTTCCAAGTTAGTTAACAAGAAACGTCTTACTCGGAAACGGGCGGCATCTTCTTTGATGTCCTGGATATCCATTGATGTACCCTCTCCTTGCATCATGGCACGTTTCCAAGAATCTTCACCATGAATAAGATTGCTCAAACTTCTTGTTTTCTTTGCAGATAACAGTTCGAAAACACTATCAAAAATGGTCTTAAATTCTTCTATAATGCTTGACGGCAAAACATCATGCAATGAATTTGATATATATGCGGCATGAACTTCCGGAATATATGGTCCGAGAGTATGAGCATAAAATATTGCTTCAAACAGAGGGCTCCCTGTTTGAACTATACACTCACGCTGCATAAAATAAAGCAAAATCTGCAACTTCATTTCAGCAATACGAGAGCCATACTGGTACTCGTAACGCTGACTGATATAAGATGCTATCGTATGTACATCAACCATAATGTTCCTTTCTTTTTGTTCGTTTACACGAAATGTTACCATTTTTGTGCAAATATAAGGGTTTTCTGTGAAACTACCAAATTTTTGGGGGAGTTTTTTCTTCATATCCTAATGTCTCACACATCATCCAAATTCACATCCGACAAGTCTGCTCCAATAATCGTCACTCGATTGTTGTATTTACGTATCTCATGCCCATCCTTTATTTGCTTGGTGTAGCGATTGGCATCCAACTGGAGGCAACGACACACATTGCGACTTGCTGTTTCCATGTTCTTGTCGATAATGATGATTTGTGCATCGTGGTTCTCTCGCAACATATCACAGAAATAGTTGTCGGCAGAAGAGAATGAATAGCCAAGAATGATGATCTTACTTGCACGCAGTATCATCTGAGAAGCATGATACCATGTATCAATGTAATGCTTGGATATGACAGGGCGCAACTTTAATGGTGGCAAGAATGATGGGATGGGTATAGACTTGTGGTCTGGATCAAAACTTATCTCGGCTGCAAGTTGATTCTTGAAAAAATCTTCTAAATCAATGGTCGTTAAATCATCATGCAGAAAATCGTTCTTGGTCTCTACATCTACATACTCTTTGAGTGAGCCATGGAAATAGAGAGCAGTCGGAGAGGCTTGGGAAGCATACGATGTATAGTTGAACGTGATGACTTGGCAGTCTTTTCCTTTCAATTGGTCGTAAATAGTGTGGTTGTCTTTGTTCTCTACAGCCACATCCTCTTGCGCCTTTCGCTGCTCCTCGCTTACCAAGTATGCCCATAGAATCCAGGATATGTATAGATAGTCGCGGATATAACTGTTTTGCCCCGTATAAAATCCATAGAAATACCCTGCGAGCAATTGCTCTATATCGAGCATATTCTTATAGATATGGCGTAAGATGGGATTGTTCGACTCATGGATGCTCTTCTGAAGTATCTCCACGATGATGTTCTTGAATGTGTCGGTATAGTTGAGATGGCTTAAATCTATGATGCTGTCATCTTTTACAACCGTATCAAACACCTCTTCTATCAAGTTCATCGTCTCAGCATCAATCTCTGCTCCTTTCTTGAAGTCCAACACCTTTTTGAAAAGGCGAACGATAAGCATACCCAACTTACGTTGTGACTCATCAAGGCTTGCGTTGTTGGCAAGTTCGTCGTTGACATTATGGCAAATGGAAACAATCTCCCTGTCCAAATCCTTTGCCAAGCGGTCGATGGCTGTACTCACAAACTTGTCGAAATGGAAATGTACTCTGCCTATTGCCTTGCGCAAAATGGCATCAAGCGTCTTGCCTTCGTCGGTTTCCAAGAAATCGACAATGCGAGGTATAAGGTCGGCTGATGTCGGCAAGCCAATTGTGGCATCCACTCCAGCACCGAGCACTACCAGACTAAGTGGCTTATCCTTGCTTCCCAATATTTTGCGAGCGAATTCCTCACCATAGAAATATTGGTTCTGAGTCATTGCATTGGGAGCAATTTGATTGGCTCCGTTGTTGATATCAAATGATGTATCTGCCATATTAAATTTTTAATATTAGAAAGAGGGTTAGGATACTTTCCCAAGTATCTTAGGATACTTGGCGAAGTATCTTAGGATACTTGCCCATGTATCTTAAGATACTTTTTTGAGGGTGTTTTAGCGACCTGCTTGACGGATAGTCTTTTTGCGGGCCGTCCAGGCAGTATTGATTGCTACCCGGATGTTGTCGATGGTCTGCCCTTTCTCCCATTTCGGAACGAAGGGAAGGAGAAGGGAAATGAAACTCTGCTTCACTATCAGCTCATCGGTGAGGGATGGCTCTTGCTGTCGCATGGTTGCCACCACCTCGCCCAGGTCTCTCGCTGTCTTGCAGGAGCGAAGGAGGGTGATGTAGCCTCGCAAGGATTCCACCTTATTTATATATATAGATAAAGCCTGTTCTTCCTCGGTGAGAGGTTGAGGTGCTTCGCCATCCTTGGCAAGCGTCTTCTCTGCGAACTGGTCGCCATAGAAGTTTTGCTCTGCCTTTGTAGCGTTGGGGAGGATTTGGTTATTGCCTCCGTATATATTGAAAGTTACATCTGACATCGTATAAAGGTAAAAAAGTAAAAGGGTAAAAAAGTAAAAAATGACTTGCTGGCTATGATTTCTTAATGATTTTCTTAACCTTATTCAATAGATATTTAACGTTTTTCAATGCCTTTCAACGGAATTGTTTTCGAACCACGGATGTTGTATCTTTGCAACAGCTTAAACGAAGAACGAAGAGTGATGAGTGAAGAATTCAATACCCGGGGTGCTCGACATTCGAAGTTTGGAGTAGCTGACAATTTTAGTATTAACAATTTAAAAGAAAGGAATCGATTATGATTGAGTATTCTATTTACATGATGGGTAATCCTATCAAACCAGAGGAGCCTCAAAAGGCTTATGCCAAGAACCAAGTTCGTGAAATCTGGGACTTGAACAAGTTTTGCAAGCACATTGCATCACATAACGCTGGCTACAGCCGCGGTATGGTGAAAGCCATCCTGTCGGACATGTGCGACTGCATTGTAGAGCAACTGCTCAACGGCAACAAGATTAAACTCGGTGAGTTTGGTGTCTTTAGCATCTCCATCAACTGTGAGGGTGCGGAGTCGCTGGAGAAGTTTACCGAGGAAAACATCAAGTCGGTGAACATCAAGTTCAATCCTGGTGTGGACTTTGAGAACCTTGTTGATAAAGCTGAGTTCAAGCTCGTGGCAAGCCGTGCTGGTCAAGCTGACTTGCTCAAGGCTGAAAAGGCGAACGAGACTACCGTTGACCTGGAGGCTGCGAAGAAGAAGCCTACCAAGGACGACAAGAGTGACAACAAGCCATCGGGTGATGGTGGTGATACACCAAACCCTGGTGGTGGAAGCAGTACCGACTCTGGCACCGACGGTGGTGGTGATGGTCTGGAGTAGGATTCTCCCTGTGACTGCATCCTGCATAATGCAGGGTGTGGTCACCCCTTCAAACTTATGTTTCACTTTTAAACACATTTCTGATTATGAAGAATTTTAATGAGGGTTCCAAGAAAATTTCTTGGGTTTCAATTTTGAATGCTGCTGTTCAAGCTTTGATTGCAGCTCTTACAGCACTGGGAGTAAGCTCGTGCGCAAATGCCTTATAGCAATGTTTAGTGTTGAATGTTAAATGTTAAATTATTAATTATGAGACAAAGTCAATATATGTCGGCTAACGACATTAAATATCTGGTTTTGCATTGCTCGGCTAGCCGATGCAATGAGGACTATAGTGTAGAACAGCTGCGCCGTGACCATAAGGCTCGTGGGTTTTATGACATCGGCTACCACTTCTACATCCGTAAGGATGGAACGATGACGCAGCACCGGATGCTGTTGGAGGTTGGTGCTCATGCCAGACCTTATAATAGATGCTCTATCGGCATCTGCTATGAGGGAGGGCTCGATGAGCAAGGCAAACCTTGCAACACCATGACAACTGAGCAGGAAACGAGACTCATTGACCTTTTGTAAGCATCCAACCCCTATGACAATACAACTCCATCCCCAGTGTTTACTGGGGATACAGGATATTTTAAGAAATTGGACTTTTCTGATTTTTAAACAGGTTTAACTTAAAGTGCCTCTGTCATCAAGGCATAATCCCTTCTTCCAGCTACAATCATGTCAAAGAATCCCCTGAAGAAATCCAGTGGAGCCATTGCCATTAGCTTGCAGGTTTCAACGAAAGTAAGGAAGGTCGCTGTAACTCTGGCACCCTGCTCACTGCTAAATCCACCGAAGTTCTTTCGGAGATTTGTGAATGGGCGGACTGCGCGTTCACAACAGTTGTTGTCTATCAAGACGCTGCCTATCTTCGTATATGCCATCAGCTCTTCCCAATGCTTGGTCATATATGTCAAGGCTTGTTGCAACTTAGCAGAGAGCTTAATCTCGTTTTTCTCAAACTGTTTCAACAGTGCCGTCTCTTGCTGATAGAGGTCGTGTAAAACTGGTAGGGATTCCTCACCTCGATGCTTGACTATCTCTTTTTCTGTGCGACCCAACACTTGATTTTCAACTTCGACCTTATATAATATACCGATCAAGTCTATGAATGCCTGTGCCAAGGTATCCTTGTAGTCACGACTCGCCGAGACAAACAGTCTTCTAACGTGCGACCAGCAACATACATGAGTACAATCCTTCAACTTATTGAAGTAAAGGTATGCAGCATAGGCATCGGTCATCAACGTGCCCTTGAAGTCACCAAGAAACTCCTTGATAACCTCTTTCTTACGACTGCCATACAGATAATAGCAGACCTTGGTGGTCAAGTTGACAATGACCCACATATATCGTTTCTTATAATGCACCTCACCATTGGCATCCGTCACCTTGGTGTCAACCCAGGACTCATCACAATAAATCGTTGAGCCAGGTTTCAATAGCCATTGTTTGATGGTCTCCTGACAATTCTCCAAGAACTCTGCCCCATGTCGCAACCAGTTGAAAATAGTAGACTTAGACATACGCATCTTCTCATTAACCATGCGATACATCTCACGTCCACTCGTTATCGCATACTGAAAGCGATTGACAATCAAGTCTGAAAGCATGCCACTCGTACTGCTGGTATGAGGAACCATGCTTGGCATGTCATACTTTGACTCATCGACAAAAGTGCAAGCACGCTGCTCTACCCCTTCATCTTTTGGCACGAAGAAAGCGAACTCGTTGCCGTCCTTGTCACGTACCCAAGCATAAAGGTAGCGGTCCTGACGTGTCATACCGATTCGGTCAAACTGGTCGACAGGTCTGGTATAGCGAATGAACTCCAAACCCATAGCCTTAAGCTTGTCCTTGTCACAATCATGAACCACAAGAACTTCAGCCTTCATAGTCTTGTAGTGGTCCGGGCGTTGGCTCAAATCCTTTTTGGGATTGGTCGCCTCTGTGTCGGTAACTTCGTCTGAATCATCAGAATCGGAAGGTTGCTCACATCCATTCTCGATGTATTCCCCCTCTTCCTCATCCTTGGTCTTGCCTGTATTTACCGACTTGTCACCAGTTTGCTTCTCATTGTTCTTGCCATGCATCTTACGCCTACGGGCTTGCAGTTCTCCAGTAAGCTTGTCAACCTGATCCTGCAAACCGGCAATCTTACGATCTGCCTCTGCCTGTAGTTCCTTCTGCTTATTACCCAAGGCAATATTGGCATCCAGAAGTGTCTGGACAGTCTGAACCAATTCCTTTATCTGATCTAGATATTGCTTACGTTCCATATCCGATAATCCATTACTTGCCGAAGAATTGTCTACCTCCAGCAAGTAATTGGAATGCATTATCATGCGCTCTATGTCTATATGTATATCTGCCATAATATGAAACGTTTGCAGATGCAAAGATAATCATATTATGAGACTCCACAAAACGCATAAAACTTATTTAACAATCTAATATTCAGTGTTTTACGCTGTTTTAGAGACTTAACATTAGTCGTAATACCACCCTATGTCAGACATGTTTGCAGTATCGCAAAACATCGAAAACAGGGCTTAACAAGCCAACCTTAAAGCTTTCTACAACACTCTGAATATCATTTACTTAACTCTATTTTACCCCAAAAAAACGAATACATTTTTTCAGAAAATTAACTATCATTTTCGCCATCAAGCTGCTTCCTCATAGCATTTTAGCTCTATTGGACCTATGCTTTTTACAACAGGGCATGAAAGCATAGCCACTAGATACTTCCACTCCAACACATAAATTGGAAGGACACCTTCAAACTCTAGACGGACAAAACTCATGTTCTTGTCAAACTTCTGATAATACATCTGACACTCATTATGTTCATGTCTGATGATCTTTACTATCTTTTGATCCTTGGAAGTAAACACGTAAGCGGTGCCATCCTCTGGATCTTCGCCCAAAGAGCGTATCACTCCACAAAGCTTGTCATAACCTCCACGCATATCCTGATAGTTGGGAATATACTTATATTTTACGGCACCATTTAAGCTAAACATAAGGCTTGAAGTTTAGAGATAAAACTTTGAAGACCAGAATAGCTCAAATTATGATGCTCTATCTTCATACCATTGCTAAGCCCAAGATTGACATACTTGATGACAACGGCATCCTCGGTCGGAGCTGGAGATAAACCGGCTGAAGGATTACCCTGCTTGGATGGTGTTGGAACTGCACTGGTTGAATCTGGCGCACCTGCAACAACACACTCCACAACATTTGGAGCCTGGAACTTCTTCTTGTACCACTTTTCAAATACATGATAAGGAACTCCATTGGATTCGAAAAATTGATTTACCGAAATGCCTGCTGGTACCGCCTCCGCTTTATAGCGTTGCCACAGGCTCTCAAGATCTTTACTACTTATTGCCATACTTATAACATTTAATGTTTAACATGGCGCAAAGGTAGCACTTATTGTTCAAACCGCCAAAATAGGGGTTGGATGCTTACGACCTTTTCAGGAATCTGAAGATTCTCTTTCCGAAAGCGAAGATTGTGGGGCATCGGGATTTGCCGGGGACTACTCCCAAAGAGTGTCCGTGTTTGGATGCGGGCAGCTGGGCTGCTCATCATCATCTCGATTAATACTCTGTTACTGGCGAGGTACTTTTCCTCGTCAGTACCACTTGCTTAATATCTGACATTTCCATATACTCTATTCGATTTTTTGCAAGTATGCTTTAGGAATATATCCTGTCGTAACAGCACACAACCCCTTGATACTCACATAAAGTTTATGATCTTTTTTGATACGGACGACATAGCCTTCCGCTCCTTTCAAAGGACCTTCAATGACTCGGAACTTATCGCCTTTGGTAAACTTGGGATTATACTCATCGTAAAAATCCAGTCCTTCAACACCAGAAGTTGCTACAATATTGAAGATTTTCACTTCACGTTCTGAAATTTTAGAAGGTTCTTTCAAGTTCTCAGAATTTTTGCCACGATAGAGCATCACTTTATTGAGAAACATACGCTCCATCTCTTCTGCTTCTATTCTCGTGGTACGGAAAAGAATAAGAGATGGCATAATAGGAACTTCCTTCACCAGACTCTTTTTCTTATTCTTGTCCCAATATTCTTGTTTCACATCATAAATATGCTCTATCCCTTGGGCAACGAAATATGCCTTGATAGGCTTTCCTTTCCCAAAAAATATCTTGAATGCGTACCAACTCTCCTCTTTGTCTGGTTGTATCATTGTTTATTTTTTTCTATTTTAATCAGGGTGTACTTCTCATTCCCCCGTGTCATGAAATCATGTTTCAAAACACTTGGCAAGAAAGGGTTGGTTAGTCTATTTCCAATAACGGAAACCTCTAATCACAGACGTACTCCTGATCCAAGAGCATGATAGTCTGCAACCCTTGGAATGATTAGCTGTCCGATTCCTTTGTCCTCAAAATCCTTCCCTCAATCACTCCCGTTCTTCTGAATCTCTATATAAGAGACACAGAAAACCGAAAAACATTCTTTCAATCAACGACTTAGAAGATTGTGTACGAGAAAAATGCTGAAAAAATGTAGAATTTCGTAGAATGATATTAATTTTTTAACACGCATAATTTGCTTGTTTCCAACAATTTTCGTATCTTTGCGGTAAGATTCTGTGTCTCTTATATAAAGATTCAGAAAAATTGGTTCATTTTGGTTCATTTTACATAATCCCTCTTTTTATTCTTTTTTGTGGCTTATAGGGCTGCCAGTATCTTGGCGTTGGCATCATCTACTTCTGAGCTTTTGATGGAACGGAGATAGATTTGTGTGGTGGTTTCGGAATGATGTCCCAATGCCTCGCTGATGACAGAGATAGAGATATGATTATCTCTTGCCGTCGTTGCCCAGGAATGGCGGGCAACATAGAGGGTGAGCTTGCCCTTGATGCCTATCGTAGCTCCAAACTTTCTGAGGTGGTAGGAGATACGCGCTTCCGCATTGTGATATAGGCGTGCCTCATCCTGCTTTTTGTCAATAGTTTTATCCTGTCTTTTGTTTCCATCATCAACAAGGAAAGGAAAGAGATAAGATGAGGAGGCAGTCTGCGCCTGATACTTTTCCAACAACTCCTGCATCTCCTTCGCCCATCGGATGGTGAGACGCTGTCCTGTCTTTCTTCTTGTATAATGAAGATAACCGTCCTTGAGGTCAGACTTGCGGAGATGAGCCAGGTCGATGAAAGAGATACCACGCAGATAGAAACTCATCAGGAATGTATCTCTTGCCATCTCTTCCTTGGGATTGAGATCCTTGACAGATTGCAGACTCTTGATCTGGCTGACATTCTCTGTAGGTATGGCTCTCTTGCGAGTTTGGGCAATACCGGTATAGACATCCGAGAAGGGATGCTGCTGTGGCGTCAGTCCCTTTGCCACAGCTTTGTTGTAGGTGGCACGGAGGATGCGGAGATAGAAGGAGCTGGTGTTTTTGCATACCTCCGCCGTATGATGCAGGTACGCCTCATACGAGCGCATCACTTCTGCATCTATCTCTTTTAGGGCAATATCCTTGTTGTCTCGGTATCGCTTAAAGCTGTTGAGGGTTGCCTTGTAATGCAGCGAGGTGCGGTATTGCCCGTTCTTCAGCAACAGGGCGATGAGGAGGTTCATGAACTGGAATAAAGACTCTGATGTTTTCTTGTTTCTTGACATAATGACAGTGAATTTATGAAGTTTATTAATATATGATAGGGGAATGGAGGACTAGTTTTAGATAATTCAAGGTAAAATGTCGATATTTTACATAAAAATCGGACTGTCTGTAATTCACCGGCATCATGATGTTCAGAACAATCACCTCTATCGTATAATGGTAATCATTATTACAAAAAAACTCCGAAGAACCAAGATTGATTCTTCGGAGTTTTTTTGTACACCCTTAGGGATTCGAACCCTAGACCCACTGATTAAGAGTCAGTTGCTCTACCAACTGAGCTAAGGGTGCCTATGCAAAAAGCTTTGTTTTCAAAAGCGAGTGCAAAGGTAATACATTTTTCTGAAACCACCAAATTTTTATGGATCTTTTTTGAAAAAAATCTTTCATTTTATCCATCATGGTTGGTTGTTGAAAGCATTATTCCTTCAGCCAACCACCTATCAGACTGATGATTTCCTGTCTTGTAGGCTCTGGGAACGACAAGATGCGAGTTTTGTACGAACCGCCATGACACATATAAACATGCAGGTTCTGGTTTACATGATGCAGATAAGGAAATCAGAATACAAATCCTGCATTGATATAGAATCCTACATTCTTACCCAAGCTAGAATAATTAGCCTGAATGCTTACCGGACCCAATACGAAATCATAGGATGCCCGCAAGGCTCCTCCCCACAAATCATCACCTATGAGAATATGGGAAAACTTGCGGGCTTCCTTGCCATACTCTCCCAAAGCGGTAAGATAGAACTTTCCTTTCACCCGATAGCGGAAACCGAGCTGACCAGTCACCACATTGCGCTCCAGCAGATGAACATGCTGCGCACTCTCCCATGCCACTTGCCAAGGCAGATAGTAACCGTCAGCTACTCCACCTGCATAATTCTGATAAATGGCTGGTACGGAACTGCCAAACAAGAAGCGGCTCTTGAGCTTAGGGAGCAGATAGAATCTGGAATTGAGACGTACGGCACATTCTCCTTGAAAAGCAGCTTCAGCAAAAGGATTACCATCAGCATAATGTATTCCGTCATCCGTATGCAGAATGCCCTGAACCTGAATGCGGCTGCCACGGGTCGGGAAATAGCGGCGGTCGTAGGTATCCATCACAACAGATGCAAAGTAGTTCAGGAAATGGTCTGACGAACGTGTCTGGATGCTTCCGTCGCGTTCGAACATATCAGAATGATAATGATAATAATCAAACTGCACTCCCGACTTCAATCTGAAATTACCGATATCGCGGGTATAGAATCCAGCGAAAGAATGCGAAAGAAACTCCAGGGCATCCAGCTTATGCTTGTCCGCATAAAGGTCGAAATCATAATGAGCCATACGATAGGAAATGCCAATTTTCGCTCCGAAAAGGTTGCCATAGGCATATTTCATTTCCAGATATGGATTACGGGAAATGCGTCCTGTAAAGGCATAGTGATGACGGGTAGAAAACTGCTGGTTATTGGATATCTGAGCAATGACGCTCGCCAAATCCTGCGTATCAAAACGTGCACCTACACTGATTCTTCTGGATTCGTTGGGTTCCAGCATGAATACCAGGTCATAAGGTTCCTCGTTAGACTGTCTGTATTCTACACGCGAAAAGATATTCAGTCCTCTGAGCATGGCAAGTGTGCCATCTATCTCCTCAGGACTGACTTCCGAATTCTCCCGTAAAGCAATTTTCTTTCTAATCCACTTTTTCTCCTCTCCGCTGATGCCTTCTATCCGGATGCTTCCTATATGATAAGCTTCCGTCTGATAAGGTTTCGGCTGTTTGAGGCGTTTATCCTGTAATGTATCATCAGAGGCTGCAGAATCACAAGCATCAGCATAGATATACTTTCTCAGAGCCATCAGCTCATCCCATTTCTGACGGGCAGCCTGTTCTCCCCGCTGTATCATGGTATCAATGGCTTCAGATTGGAAACTGGCTGCCGAATAACCTTTCAGAGAAGGATTGATATAAAGATCGGCTTCAGCCATATTCTTCCGGTATTTGTTCTGCCCCATCATACTTATGAGCTGTTCTACAACAGAAGAAGCCGATTTCAGTTCTTCCTTCTTCTTCCAACCGGTACTCAAATCTACACAGATAATCACATCCGCTCCCATTTCCTTTGCCACATCAACCGGCAGATTGTTCAAGGCGCCGCCATCCACCAGCATCTTCCCTTTCCATTCTACCGGAGCAAACACGCCCGGTATCGACATGCTGGCACGCATCGCCAATGGCAACGAGCCCGATGAAAACACCACCTCCTTGCCTTCTACCAGATCTACCGCCACGCAACGGTAAGGAATAGGTAGGTTGGAGAAATCATCCACCTGATGATACCCCACGGTAAGTTTAGAGAAAAGGTTAAAGATATTCTGCCCCTTCACATAACCGGTTGGCAACGAGACCTTTCTCTCTTTGGAAAGAGGAATATGAACGATATATTTCTCCCTTTCTTCTTTAGAAAGAAAAGTCTCCGATTCACGTTTCACCTGGTCGCTCAAAAGGAAAAGCCAGTCCTGGTTACGGTAGAGGCTATCAATATCCGCAGCATCGTAGCCGATGGCATAGAGTCCGCCCACGATGGCACCGATACTGGTTCCGGCAATATAATCTACAGGAATATCAGCCTCTTCCAGCACCTTGAGCACACCTACTTCAGCCGCGCCCTTGGCACCACCTCCACCCAACACGAGCCCCACCTTCTTGCGTGGCTGCTGGGCTTGCAGAGGAGTATATGCAAAGAAGCAGCAGAATAAAACCAAAAAACATAATATTTTATCTCGATGTACCATCATATTGCTCCTTGTTTAAATGAATAACTGACACAGCAAATACTCTTCACTCTTCACCAACCCCTCCGGAATACCGATAAACAGGGCGGTTGGCGGAGGTGAAGAGTTCTCTGAAGCTCTTCACCCACTCTTCACCACTCTTCACCTAAATACTTTTTCAAGAATCCGACAGAAAAGAGAAGAATGAAATTTCTTTTCCTCCATATTTCTTTCGCTTTTAAAGTTATATAAAATCACTTGTATTTTGAGACAGAGAACCTTTTTGGATTCTGTCTCATATCCCAAATATCAACAATATGCACCACATCCAAGGATTCATCATAATAATAAACCAACTTGAAATTACGCATAAAATTAGCACCCCGAAGCAAATAGCTAAACTTTGGTGCACCAAGAAAAGGGGGCTTACCTTCAGGATATTTTTTCAGGAAGTTCTGAATTTTCTTCAGTTCTTCTTTCCACTTTCGAGCAGTTTTCTTACCAAAATTCTCATAAGCATCGATAATATACTGACGTTCCTTTTCTTCATACAGCTTGTGGACAACTATCTCAGCCATGGGAATTCCTCATATAAACGTTCGTTAAAGGCATCAACAGATTCCCATTTAGAAGGATCATCCTTAATGGTTTCACAATAATCGATACTATCCAAAAGACCCTCATAACTAAAATGATTTTTAAGAACAGGTATTTCATCTTCCTGCTCTATCCCAGAATCAATCACATGATGAGACACAGACTCTGATGCAACAGATGCATAAGCAGGCGATGGCTCGCAGACCTTATCCCCTGCTACCTTAGATTCATCGATATGATATTTCCTTTCCTCCATATTTCTTTTGCTATTAAAGTTCCACGATTCTTATGTAAAGATGGTGCAAAAATACGAAGAAAGATTGGAAACCGCAAGAAAATCTACAAAAAAATGGCAGAGAACACTGAAAATTAATAGATTATACGGATTAAGTTGGATAAAAAAAGGCCCTGTATAAATTTTTCTTCTTAAAATCTTTGGAGTATTAGCAAATATCTGTATCTTTGCACATGAAATATTTAAAAATAACAATTATGGCAACACAAATAAAGTTCATAAACGAGCGTTTGCAGCAAGAATTAGATAAACTTTGGGAATCTGGCGAACTGAGCAATGAAAAGTTGCAAGAAATGCAGTCAGAACATTTGCGCACGGCTTATAAATAATGCTTAAGACTAGACTTTTTATTTATGCGGAATGCCCAACAAGTTGAGCATTCCGCAAAAAAACTACTTGTTAAAATACTTCTTGCCACCCTGCAGGATAACAATTCCCTTAGCATTTTTGCCAACTTTCATACCAGCCATATTGAAAGTCTTAGCTGACTTCACTACATTTGTGCGAGCTAACTCAGTAATACCGGTGCCTGTATTGTCAAGCAAGTAGATGACATATTGAGTTTCTCCATTACCTAAATATTCACTATTTCCTATATAAATCTTTCCATTCATACGATAGATAGACAGATCCCTTCCATTATTACCTTTCGGTATAGTGAACAATTCCTTTCCATCCTCATTCTTTACGGCTATATAAGACTCATAGTACTTGTCAGGCACATCCTGACATAAAACGAGTTTTCCATTTTCAATACCATTTATCATTAGACTATTAGCGCTAGCTTCTGGCTGAGATACTTGCCTATAACATTCTACAAGAAACTCATATTTATCATCATTATTAAACTAGGGTGTCCAGTTCCATGTTCTCGTTTTTGATTATGTTTTAGCAACTTAGCACACTGTAAATCAGTAAATTAAGCACAAAATATAAGACAAATTTAACTGTCAAAAAGTCTGATGTAGATTCGCACAAGATTATAGTTTATTTAGCGAATGATTATCAATGACTTAGATGGTTATTACATTGTTTTTGATACTAAAAACTGGAACACAGAACTGGACACCCTATTATTAAACACATTTTGAGTAAGGTATACATATGAATCCTCATTGCAGTTCGCATCAAAATCATACACCTCTGTCTGCATGATTCTTTCTTGCTGTGTTACCTCACTACTATCACGGCTATCATCTACCTTCCAAGCCAATTTAGACATATCAACTTCAACTAACCTAGTAAGACCATCTACATTATATAATTTATTGTCGGAAGGATTATAATAAGAGTAACGCTCACTTACGTAAATACCATCATTACCACCAAAAGTTTCTGGCCGATCATATTTATTATAAAAAGCAAAATTGCCTTTATAATCAGTGAAGTAAACCTGTTCACCATCGCCTATCAATTTGGTAACAGCAGCCTTAAATTCATCCATCGTTGTAATTGGAGTTTCAAATCCATTATCACCATATACTCCATCAACTTTGTTCCAATAAGCTTCCTCTTTACCTTCCTTAACAACCTTCTTGGTTTTGAAATCAGCTAACGCTTTCATTGGTACCAAATTGCTTTTGAATACCCTAGGGTCATACTGAAAAGTTTTCTCCACGTTAAAAGAAGCATCATAAACAGTAAACTCAGGTGTTTGGTTGCTACTATTATTTTCAACTCCGATAGTTGAATAAGGAGTAATAACACCTGTAGTGGTAAGATTTTTAGGGATGAAATCAAATCCATCGCCTTTCACCTTAGTTACTTCAGAAATCTGTGCACTAGCAGCCAAAGCCATGACTGCAAATGCGGAAACAAGTAATGTTCTCTTCATAATTAATTACAACAACAAGTTTGGATGTCCTGCAAACTTTAATTTAAAACGTTTATAAGTTCTTTTTCCTGCAATAACAAAGCGTAGACATCTTCACTTGACATTTGCCTAGCGACACATTTGCTATGCAGTTGCTACATATTATTCTACCCTTGTGAGCATCACCCTTCATAATGATTTTGCAAAAATAGTCTTTTTGATAGTATTCAGAAAATAAAAGCTATAGCCAAACACCCTTATCCATAGCAACAAAGCCAACCCTGATGCACATCAAGACCAGCCTCATCCCCATTAGAACGCAGAAACGTGGACGATCCACTTATCCAACGTCCCAAGGTGTTTGGCCTAACCTATATACCATAGATAAGTTTTACGTCCACGCTATAGCGGACGCTTACTTATTTATTCTATGGTATATGTTCTTCCGCGGCCAAACTTCAGGAACATTATTATCGAATAAACAGCAAACGCTATTATTTTAACCCACAAAAAACAGACATCATCACCCTAGGGCGAATCCATCCAAATGCAAAGTAAATACAAACGGGCGCAATGAAAGCTTGCTTTCAAATTGCCGAGTGCAGCTTTGCTTCTGCAAAGATACTGCAAAAATCAGAGATAACCCTCAAATCCGCAACCTATAGGGTTTAGTGGGATTTTGCTTGCAAAGCGACAAAA
>ENA-OPVU01000994-OPVU01000994.1-human-gut-metagenome-genome-assembly--contig:-NODE-994-length-16252-cov-5.641971_pt1 | contig 16252 bp, 9 predicted proteins | sample MGYA00241497_ERZ501986 | MGnify/ENA primary metagenome ERZ501986 (study PRJEB25962, sample SAMEA2042995) | human gut metagenome | biome: human gut; feature: human-associated habitat; material: faeces...
ACCTGGAAGAACAAAAAATATATATTTTTACTGACAACTACCTTGACAATCAGCGGTCCTTGCATATGCAACAATTAAGATTTCTTCTTTGTTGCCTGAACTTTATAAGAATCCAGACAGCTTATCCCAGGCATTAATGTCAAGCCTTCCAGCTACCATATTCCAGTTATTAATGGTGGTTGCATGCACATTCGGAAGTGCTGTGCTTCTTGATAAGAAGGTAAGTTTGTAATCATATTCTTATTGAATGAAATGTTGACTGTTTACATTTTTTTGGGATGATACATTTCACTGTCTCTGGATAAGTGACAAAACCTACCAAAAGCTTCATGGTATTTAATTGTGTAGGTTTAATTCTTACAAATACATATGAATTTTACTTAAAAGACCTACCAACTTGATGTTCTCATCGAATATAGTAGGTCTTTTTATAATTATTCTATTGTTCAAAGACAGATTTCATCTCCAAAACACCTACTAAATTTCAGATATCATTCTATCTAGTAGGTTTCCAGACCTTACATGCCATACATCTCACATCCAATGGACCTACTAATATCCTAATATCTCTCTATCTAGTAGGTTTCCAGCTCTTACCAACAAAATATATCCTTAATTTTATCTATGCTCTTCATTCTTAATTGCCTCCCAGAGGTTTTTCTCAACTTTGCCTGCCATAACAGATAGTGTCTGCACCTCTTCTTCACTGAATCCATTATATATAACATTATCAATTCTGTTAAATATCCTGATAACTTCATCAGCCTTCTGGCTGCCATAATCAGTAAGTAACACATTCCACGACCTTCTGCTTGCCGGATTATTTTCTCTCTTTAACAGACCATCCTTTTCCATTCTGTCTAATGTTCTTGACATCGTAGTTACATCCATAAGGCAAGCATCCGCCAGCTCTTTCTGATTCATAATCCCATGTTCTCTTAATTCCTTAAGAATTCTTGGCTGCCCCTGGTCAACTGTAAGCCCAAGTTCAATAAAAAATGGCCTTATCAGCCGTCTTCGAAGCATTTCAATATCAAAGAACACATTTTTAATTTCATTATCCATAATTACATTTCCCCTCTTAAGCACTGATTTCATGCGGTATACAATACTTTCTAATCAAGCTCAAACTGTCCTGTATACAACTGATAATATCTGCCCTTCTGCTCAAGCAGTTCATCGTGACTGCCTCGCTCGATTACCTCGCCCTTTTCAAGAACCATTATGGCATTAGAATTTCTTACTGTCGAAAGTCTGTGAGCGATAACAAATACTGTTCTTCCCTCCATTATTGCGTCCATGCCATTCTCAATAAGCCGCTCAGTTCTTGTATCAATCGAGCTTGTCGCCTCATCTAGAATAAGCACCGGCGGCTTGGCAATCGCTGCTCTCGCGATAGCAAGAAGCTGTCTCTGTCCCTGCGAAAGATTGCTGCCATCAGCAGTAAGCATCGTGTCATACCCCCGCGGAAGTCTTGTTATAAATGAATCAGCATTAGCAATCTTAGCTGCTTCCCTGATTTCCTCGTCAGTTGCATCAAGCTTTCCATATCTTATATTATCTGCAATAGTTCCTGTGAACAAATGTGTATCCTGAATTACCATTGCAAGTGAACGCCTCAGGTCGTCTTTCTCAATATTCATTACATCAATGCCGTCATAAGTAATCGTACCTGACTGGATATCGTAAAATCTGTTTATAAGATTAACAATAGTAGTCTTTCCCGCTCCTGTCGAACCAACAAATGCTATCTTCTGTCCTGGCTTTGCAAACAACGAAATCTTGTTAAGTACCCTCTTTTCAGGCACATATCCGAACACAACATCATTAAATCTTACATCACCCTTAAGCTCAATAAGCTCCCCTGCCGGCAGCTTCCATGCAAAAAATCCTGTCTTATCAGAAGTTTCTGTAAGGGTATTATCCGCATTTTTAATGACATTGCACAAAGTTACTTTCCCTTCGTCAGGCTCCTCTGCCTCATCCATCATGTCAAATATTCTCTCAGCTCCCGAAAGCGCTGAAAGTATGAAATTAACCTGCTGTGTGAACTGGTTTAATGGCATGGCACTCTGTCTTACATACACAAGATATGCAGATATGCTGCCAAGGTCCATGATTCCTTTTATTACAAATATGCCTCCAACGCAGGCAGAAAGCGCATAATTGAAATATGACAGACTTACAATTACCGGGATAAGCATGCCTGAATATGCAAGTGCATTAGTCGATTCCTTTCTAAAGCTCTCATTCATCTCACAGAATTTTTCAAAATTCTTCTGCTCATGGTTAAATACTTTTTCAACCTTCTGACCTGCCATCATTTCTTGAACAAAACCGTTGATATTGCCAAGCTCCTTCTGCTGTCTGTGATAATATTTCTTGCTGCGTTTACCATTGTATTTGATAAAGATGAACATAAGAATAAGAAAAACAACAACAATAATAGTCAGCCTTACACTTAATACCAGCATCATAGTTATAGTTCCAAAAAGTGTAAGAAAGCTCTGTATTACCATGGCAAAACTATTGTTCATTGCTTCCTGAACCGTATCAACATCATTAGTGAAATGACTCATAATCTCACCATGTGTATTATTATCAAAATATTTTAACGGAAGCTTCTGTGTGTGCTTAAAAAGGTCCATTCGAATCTCGCTTACTACCTTCTGGGAAGTATGCACCATAAGCCTGTTGTAGCCAAGCGTTGAGAGCGCACCACACGCATACATTACACCCATTCCACACACAGCCATAATAAGGCCTTTCATATTGCCCGGCACGATAAAATTATTAACTACAGGTTTTATTAAAAATGTTCCCATAATTCCTGCACCTGCACTTATAAATACAAGAATTGCTATAAGCAGGAATGCCCATTTGTAATGACCCAGATATGTAAGGAGATGCTTAACAGTCTTTTTAGTGTCCTTTGGTCTTTTATATCCAACATACTTAGCCATTAAAGATCAGCTCCTTCCTTCTGTGATTCATATATTTCCTGATATATCTTATTAGTCCTTAACAGGCTTTCGTGTGTTCCGATTGCGTCCACACGACCGCCGTCCATAATAATTATCTGGTCTGCATGACACACTGACGATATTCTCTGTGCAATTATAATCTTAGTCATATCAGGCAGCTTCTTTGCAAGTGCATTTCTTATCTTTCCTTCTGTTGCAGTATCAACCGCACTCGTTGAATCATCAAGAATAAGAACCTTCGGCTTCTTTAATATTGCCCTTGCAATACATATTCTCTGCTTCTGTCCGCCTGATACATTAACACCTTCCTGTCCCATCTCTGCATCAAGTCCTCCAGGGAGCCTGTCTATGAATTCATCAACACACGCTATGCTGCATGCCTCTTTAATCTCATCCAGAGTCGCATTTTCATCGCCCCATCTTAAGTTATCAATAAGCGAGCCTGAAAACAACGTATTCTTCTGCAATACAACTGAGATTGCATCTCTTAAATGTCTTACCGGGTATTCCTTAACATTTATTCCATCTATCTTAATCTCACCCTTACTTGCATCATAAAGTCTTGGAATAAGCTGGATAAGCGTCGTCTTTGATGAACCTGTCTGACCGATTATTCCGACTGTCTGTCCTGCATTAATGTGAAATGAAACATCTGACAGCACGTATTCTTTAGCGGTTTCATTATATTTAAACCACACATGGTTAAATTCTATCTCACCCTTCTTAACTTCAATGTCCTTTGCATTCTCATCAGTTATATCAATCGGCTCATCAATTACCTTCATGATTCTTTCTGCAGAAGCAAGTGACCTTGTCATAAGAAGGAACACATTTGACATCATCATAAGTGAATTAAGTATCAGAAGAACATAGCTCAAGAAAGAAGTAAGCTGTCCAATCATCATCTGTCCTGAATTAATCAGTCTTCCGCCAATAAGTAGAATACCAAGAATTGTAGAATACATAACGAACTGCATAGCAGGCATGTTAAGTACAGCTATTCCAAATGCTTTCTCTGATTCGTTTTTCAGATTATCATTAACATTCCTAAATTTTTCAATCTCATAGTCACCACGCACATATGATTTAACAACTCTTACTGCTGTAAGATTCTCCTCTATACACCTGTTTACAAGGTCGACTGCTCCCTGCATTCTTCCATATCGTGGACCAACATTAATGATTATTATGATGAGCAGGACTGCCAGAACTGGCAGTGCTACAAGAAAGACCAGCGCCAATGTTGAATTAATCTGGAATGCCAGAGTCGTTGCAAATATCAGCATTACCAGACTTCGTCCAAATGGACGCATTCCTGTCGATACAGCATTCTGAATATTAGTTACATCACTTGTGAGTCGTGTAACCAATGACGAAACACTGAAATGGTCTATATTAGAAAATGAATAAGACTGAAGTTTCTCGTACTCAGCCTTTCTTATATTAGCACCCAGTCCCTGACCTGCAAGTGCAAAAAATCTTGCACTTCCCACACCTAATATAAGCGCTGCAACTGCACATACAGCCATCTGGATACCTTTGTTTATTATATATGGAACATCTGAATTGGTCACACCTATATCAATCAGGTCAGCCATCAGCTTAGGTACCATAATCTCAAGCACAACTTCAACACCTATACATATAAGCGCCAGCCATGCGTATTTCTTATATTCTTTCATATAAGAAAAAATTCTTCTCAACATTACTTGCACCTCCAATTGTTGCATATGCAACTATTGTATTTTCAAGTTCAAGCAATGTCAAGAAGACATTTTTATAATTATTTTACATTTTTCTTATATACTATATAAGAAATTACTGATGTAATCACTTCGGTAATCCAAAAAGCATGCCATACACCAACAGCACCTGTTATCCTTGACATAACGAATGCAACCGGAATTATTACCGCAACATATCTGCACACAGATATGATAAGTGATGGAAATCCTTTTCCAAGTCCTTCAAGTGCCCCCGCCGAAGTAACTGATACAGTTGACACAATAAATCCGGCACTTATTATTCTTAACGCTGTCTCTCCTGCATTTATTGTGTCAGGATTGCTTGTAAACAGGCCGATAAGTGAACCTGGTATTGCGAGACAGAGAATTGTACCTGCTGCCATAATAGCAAATATAAGTACCATCGATGTCTTATATATCTTTCTTACTCTCTCATGCTCTCCCGCTCCGTAATTATATCCCATAAGTGGTCTCATTCCCTGCACAACTCCGTTGGCTGGAAGATAAAGGAATGTCTGCAGCTTGTAATACACGCCAAGCACGAATACATACACAGCCGAGTAAGCTGCAAGTATTACATTAAGCACTGATATAAGAATAGACGGAAGTGCTAGGCTTAAGCTTGCCGGCATACCGATAGAATAAAGTCTCTTTGCTATTGAACCTTCTATCCTCATCTCTGATTTTCTGAATTTAACCGGAATAGGCTTAACAATATATATTATGATATATAGCACAGCTGCCGAAGTCTGACCTATTCCTGTCGCAAGTGCAGCGCCCTCAATTCCCATTACAGGAAATGGACCCATTCCGAATATCATCATCGGGTCAAGCACAATATTAACTATACAGCCTGTCATAAGGCAGACCATAGAAGCATTCATTCTTCCAACTGCCTGAAACACCTTCTCAAACATAAGCTCAATTCCAAGCATTATTGAAAATGCAAATGCAATATTGGAATATTTAAGTCCCAGTGAAACTATCTCTGCGTCCTTTGTAAACATTTTTAAAAATACCGGCATGCCTGCTATGCATATCACAGTAAGCACAACAGCGTGTATGCAGCTTAAGAGCATGCCCTGACTGGCTGCCTTGTCTGCCTGCTTCTGGTTCTGTGCGCCCATAAAAAATGATATAACTGCATTAATTCCTATTGCAAATCCTATCATAACCGAGCTTATAAGATTCTGTACCGGAAATACAAGTGACAAGGCTGTCATCGCATTTTCACTTATCTTAGCAACAAAGAAGCTGTCAACAATGTTGTACAATGAATTAACCATCATTGAGATTACCATTGGAAGCGACATTTTTAATAACAATGGGAGTATCTTCTGCTCCTTCATATATGTCTGATTCATATTAACTACCTGTCCTTTTCGTAAAAAAAGAGCCATCGAGTGGCTCTTTTTCTAATGATACACGATAATATTTAATTATTCAACCAGATTCTTTCTCGTATACATAAGCAGTTCCATTATAAGTATCAGTGGCATTGTGAATATGCACCATACTGATTCTCTTAATGCTTCAAGCATACAGATTCTTACTATCGTTCCCCTTCTCATCCCCAGACCATGAAGCAGCTTATATCTTTCTTTTCTGCGTTCAATCCTGTTTCTTACAATGATTGCCATTATAAGAAGCTGGATTACAACTGCCGCTGCTATTGTTATTCCATATTGAAGAATATTGTTGATAAGCTGTGTTCTGTATATATTCTTTGCGTCAACATTAGAACCATATGCAAGGTCATTATTCTCGAAGTACACTGACAGCTTGTTATTAGTTGCTGAAAATGCTGATGATAAATCATACTGTACACTCAACTGGTTATAATGCAGGCTGAAATCAAGGTCACCCGTCATCTCATCACCTGTCATTCTCTCCATAAGGTTTCGCTGGTTATCAACTGCCTGCTCTGCCAGTGACATTCCGGCAAGTGCTGTGTAATAACCATAATCGACCATTATTCCGTTGAAATCCTCTCTTACATCATCGGTTACTTTTATAACTGCTGCAACAGTTGGTGATACACATGCGTCAAATAATACTTCGTATCCGTCCAGAATCTGTTTATCATTAGTTTTATCATAACCACCTATACTGCTTCCCCCATGACCATCATAATCAACATACAGATTGATTTTACCGGAATTATTATATTTTTCATAAAATGCCTTATCATACGGATATACGTAATTTCCTGATGTCATATCGCTCTCAAGATGTATGTTTGGATCTACCGGCAGCTGATAATAATTATAATTAAGGGTATCACCTGCTTTTAGTGTGTCATCATATGTTCCGTCAGGGGCATCCTGCAGGAATACTACAACCTGTCTGCCATTAACGAAATCATCATAATTTCTGTACTTTTTATCAATATATTTCTCAAGCTTATTATACAGTTCTTTAGTAGGATTAACATACTCTGTAGAATATATATAACGATACCCATAATCTGTAATTGGTGTATCTCTTCCGTAACCATTATCTGGTGAAATAGTATCCAGTCCCATCTTGTGGTAGTCCTGATTATCCCAGAACCATGTCCTTTCTGATTCAAATGCAGAATATGATATTGATTGTATTCCTCCGATATTATCAAGCTCTGCAAGGAATTCTTCGGTAAATCCATCAAGCAGATTGGTATTACCCCTTTTACAATATCTGTTAAGATAATTTACTAATAAAGGTTCCAGCATTATCAAATCTTCATCATTATATTTTATAGAATAGACAGGTCCTCCGTCATCTTTAAGTTTATTCTTTAATTCACCAAAACTTATATTGAATCTGTTTCGTTCTTTCCACGGATTATTTAAAAGCTCACTTCTTTCCTGGCTATAATCATCACCTTCCTGTATATTATAAAACCCTTTTACATACGCATAATAATATATATACATTTCATACACTGAATCTGTCGGGTCTAGATATCCATATATATCAGGAAGCGCATTGTTAGCCTTATATGCTGTATATGATTTTCTTATCATTAACGCTGAGAACACGAGTATTCCGCATATACATAATGCAAATGCCCTGAGTCCCACAGCCATAAATATGCCATCTCTTCTCATTAATCTCGAGCTTATTGTCCTGACAAGATTAGCTGGCTTAATGCGTGATGGCTTTCCTGCGACACTGACAGATTCATGTGTCCTGCTCTTAACTTTTTTCTTACCGCCTTTATGTTTTCTTAACCTGTTAGCGATAAGTCCCGCAAGTTCTTCTACCACAATTGCAGCAATTACTGAGCACACGCTCTTTATTATTATACCTGCAGTAATTTTATAGAAATGGAATCCATTATGAATCTCAAGTCCCTTTCCTATCGCAAATCCTGTGAGCAGTGCCAGAATAAGCCCCACAATACCTGCCGGAATAATTATAAGTGCATTCTCAGTGATATACATTTTACGCATCATGGACTTGTCCATGCCAAGTCTTCTGAATCTCTGGTATGCTGTCTGTCTCCTGCCACGGTACTCTATTAACTGGTATGAAAGTGCAAGAATTCCAATTACCATAACAACTATGTACATATAAGCATATACAAGTGCTGAACTCCAGGGCTGGTAATCATATACTGCGGAATTATATTCTGTCTCTGTCTTTGCGTCTTCTTTAATCTTCTTATACACAGTATTGTAATCTGATGTTCTGACCGATTCTTTCAATGAATACAAATATGAATTCCTACTCTTTGTGTTAAATACTGAAAGTGCATTTTCAGTTACGACAGCACCTGGCATCTTCCTGCCATATTTCCATATGCTTGTGTAATTGGCAAATATGCCACACAGACGGAACTGTCTTTCCTGTCTTGCTGACGCATTATACACACTGTTTTCTTCACAATATCTGATTGTGATTGTCTCCCCTATCTCACCCACATAGCCAAGCGACAATAGTGTGTTCCAATCCATTGCTATCTCGTCATCATTCTCCGGAAGATGTCCCTCATCAAGCTTAAGTCTTCCCTGTTTTACAAATGCTTCATCAAAGCTTCCTAGTATGTACCCTGTCATCTTCCAGTCCTGATTGAACATATCAACACATGTAACTGCCTTAACAGGCGGATTAAGATATGCATGTTCACTTAAAGACTTATTAGGTTCTTTAGATGTAACTTCACATAAAAACCAGTCCCCAAATCTTGATTTATTAGACGACATCTGCCACTGGTACATATTCTCCTGAAATATAAGAACCGCTGTTACAAAAAACACGGCTGCAAGCGTGGTACACGCTGCTTTGATAATCTGCGGCATACGTCTTTTAATGCTCAACAGAGTAATCCCAAATACCGACATACGCAATCCCCCTTTCGTATGTACTTCTATGTTACTGACACACACCATCTACTATAGTAATTATCTTATCCGCATAATCTGCCATCTGTCTGTCATGCGTAACCATAATTATTGTCTGATTGTGCTTCTGGCTTGCCTTGGATAACATCTGTGCAACTGTTCCCGCACTTCCTGCGTCAAGATTACCAGTCGGCTCATCAGCAAGGATTACAGCCGGATGAGTAATCAGCGCTCTTGCTATCGCAACTCTCTGCTGTTCACCACCTGACATCTGCGATGGAAACTTATTCTTACAATGCGATATTCCCAATTCCTCTAACAAATCATCAACTTCATTCTCATCAGGCTTCTTGCCATCTATAAGAATCGGCATAACAACATTTTCATATGCTGTGAATTCTGGAAAAAGGCTGTAATCCTGATATATATATCCTATATTTCTTCTTCTGAACTCTGACAATTCCTTGTCCTTCATTCCTGTTATCTTCTTTCCGGCAATAATAACACTTCCGGTATCCGGCTCGTCAACACTTCCAAGAATCCTCAAAAGTGTTGATTTACCTGAACCACTCTTTCCTATTATTGCTGTAAATTCCCCCTGTCCAAACTCAAGTGTGCAGTTCTTGAGTGCCGGAACATCAACGCTTCCGGCATGATAAGTTCTTTCAATGTTCTCCGCTCTTAACATAATCTCGTTCATAATATACCCATCCCTTCTATCCATATTTTTATAGTTTCCTCACAAATCCAGTAAACATCAGCAGTTCCATTAACAATAACAATGGCATTGTAATCACGCACCATACCGATTCCCGAAATGCCTCAAGCATACATACTGAAACAATCTTTCCACGCCTCATTCCCAGACTGTGCAAAAGCATCATTTTTTCTTTTCTTCTGTTAATACGGTTTCTTATAACAATTGCCATAATTAACAGCTGCATAACTATCATTGCAATAATAGTGATTCCATACTGCAGTATACTGTTGATAAGCTGTGTTCTGTATGTATTCTTGATATCAACATTACTGCTATAAGAGATATCGTTATTGTTGAAATACACACCTATCTTATTATTGGTTGCTGAAAATGTTGATGTCAGGTCATACTTTATGCTTATCTGGTTGTAACACAGTTCAAAATCCATATCACCGCTTAACTCTTCTCCAATAAGTCTCTCCATAATATCTTTCTGTCTGTCAACCGCCTGCTGTGCCATGTTAATACTTGCAATTGCGGTATAATAACCAAATGTCGGAATTATTCCATTGAAATCCTCCATAACCTCGTCAGTAACTTTGACAACAGCAGCAACCTGTGGAGCAACGCATGCATCATAAGCTGCTTCGAGCTTTTCCATAAGCTTATAATCAGGATTAAAATCATGTGTATTGTTGTAATCTAATAAATACCTGTTATATGCTTTATCATAAGGAAATATTGAAAAATATGAAGAATCAATTATATTACTCTCATCACCATACGTATTCTCATCTACTCTGTAATAATTATAATAAAGTGTATCTCCGGCATTAATAGTGTCATCATATCCACCCTCTGGCAGATCTCTTAAGAATAAAACCACCTGTTTTCCTTCCTTAAATGCTTCATAATCAACATACTCTTTATCTATATATTTCTCCAGTTTGCTGTATAGTTCTTTGGTTGGCTGTGCATATTCTGTAGAAAACAAATACCTGTCTCCATAATCAGGAAGATGCTCTTTATGATATGAACTTTTTTCAGGATGAAATGTAAATGTCTGCATCTTTTCATAATCCTGTGAATCCCAGAACCAGCTTCTTTCTGATTCAAATACAGAATATGACACGGAATTTATTCCATTAATCTCCATCAGCTCGTCAATAAATTCCTTAGAAAATCCTTCCAGAATATTATTATTAGGATCTTTTAAATATTTACTCTGCCCCATATTAATAAAGCCAAGTGACCTTCCTATGCTGTCACTGTCATTAACCTTGATTGCATCATTCCAGTCCCACATATTTCCGGCTTCAACTAATTCCTTTATCTTATCAAAATGTATGTTATATCGTATTCTCTGCTTACTGACATACTCACTCATGTCATTCCTGCTTGTGATTTCACCAGTATAATTCATTGACTTCAGCGGCAGATTATTATAGTCCTTAAGATAATACCAGTAGTTCATAAATAATGCCGTTTTATCCTGATTAACATCAATATATCCATATATATCCGGCACACTGTCATTGCTCTTATATTCTTTAAAAGCATTTTGAATCTTCAAAGCAGAAAATATAATAACTCCACATATACATAATGCAAAAAGCCTTATTCCGACAGCCATCAAAGCCCCATCTTTTCTTATAAATCTTGAACTTACAGACCTTACAAGATTATGCCTGTTCATACGGCTTTTCTTATAACGCATATGTACCGGTCTGCTTACCCATTTCTTGGACACTGCTTTCTTTCTATAGAAATGTATGTTGGATATTATTCCGCTAAGTTCCTCAACTATAACTGCAATCACCACCGAACTGGCACTTTTAATAATAACCTCCATATTCACCCTGTAGAATTCATAACCAGACTTGGCTTCAAGTGCCTGTCCTGTAAAGTGTCCTACTGCCAGTGCAAGCAGAATGCCAATAATTCCTGCCGGAATCAGTATAAATGCGTTCTCTGTTATATACATTTTACGGATGCCTGCTTTAGTCATTCCCATCTGGCTGAACATATTATACGACTTGCGTCTTGTATTCCTGTATTCAATAAGCTGGTATGACAATGCGAGAATTCCAATAACCATGACTACAACATACATATACATGTAAACTGTTGCTGACTTCCATGGTGAATAATCATATACTGCCGCATTATATACTGTCTCGCACCTTATGTCTTCCTTTATCTTCTTATAAACATTTGCATATTCACTTGTTCTTATCGAATCCTTGAATCCATACAGATACAGATTATCAATTTTATAATCAAAATCGTTTAACTTCTCATCTGTAACTAATGCTCCTGGAATCATTTTCCCGTTCTGCCATATATTGGTATAATTCTGAAATATTCCTACTAATGTATATGTTTCGATTCTTTGATCTGACTCATAATTAATATTATCTGCACGATAATAATATATTGTTATCTTCTGTCCTAACTCCCCTGCATATCCAAGCTTTAACAATGTATTCCAATCCATTGCAATCTCATCATTATTCTGTGGCATACGGCCTTCGTCAAGTTTTAATCTGCCCTGCTTAATGAAATCGTCTGTCATGCTTCCTATATGCAACTTCGTCTCATTCCATTCACTGTCATATAACTCCACACTGCTTTTCGCGCTGACCGGCTCACACAGATAATTATGTGTGCTTAATATTTCGTTAGCTTCTTTCTTACTTCTCTCACATATGAACCAGTCTCCGAATCTTGACTTATTGGATGACATCTGCCACTGGTACATATTCTCCTGAAATATAAGAACCGCTGTCACAAAAAACACCGCCACAAGTGTTGTAAGCGCCGCCTTCCATATCTGCGAGAACCGTCTCCTTATACTTTTGAAAGTAATCTTTAAAACATTCATTCAAGTACCCCCTGTAAGATTTATGTATATACCTTATTACCATGCTTATACATTATCATGCGAACCTTACAAAAACCTTACAGCCAAATATTTTTATATGACTTCGCAGTTCTTTGTCCATTTTATATGTGTAATGCTGGTATGAGTGTCTATAGCACAAAATTTGAATATGACGAGCTGTGCAGGAGTTAATGCCGCTATATACATAAGGTCAGTTCACAAAAGCTCGTTCAAACGAAGTGCGTTTGCTTTTGTGGACTGTAATAAACTTTGTAGATAGCGGCATTTACTCCTGCTAAGCGATGTCATCCTGAAAGTTTTGTGCTATAAACACTCATACTGACAGGGGATATATATGATATGGACAAACAACTGCGAAGTCTCTCTTAATTAATCTTCCACCGGTAGCCGATTCCGCGGATTGTCTCTATATAAGCTCTGCCGTCCTCACGGTTTCCAAGCTTTGTCTTTAGCCTGCTCACAGTAACTGTCAGCGTATTATCCTCTACAAATGTTCCGTATCTGTCCCACATTTTCTGAAAAAATGTATCTCTTCTTACAATAAGTCCCTTGTTGTTTATAAGTATCTCTAATACATGAAATTCTGTCGGAGACACACATATCTGTTTATCTGCATGAATAATTGACTTATTCTTAAAGTCTACTGTAAGAGTTCCATCTTTATAAATGTCTGTGCCACCTGATATTCTTCTAACATTAGCCATTATTCTTGATACAAGCTCCGCAACCCTGAACGGCTTCACAACATAGTCATCACCGCCGCAGTCAAGTCCTTTAATAATACTGTCTTCATCATCACATGATGTTAAAAATATTATTATCTGACTTCCGTGTTCTCTTATCTTCCTGCAGACATCAAATCCATTGCCATCAGGCAGATATACATCTAACAAGAATACATCTATTACAGCTTCTTCCTGTTCATATATATTATTAAACTGTCCTACGCTTGCCGCTTCCACAACTAAATATCCTTTTTCCTGTAATATTCCTGCAAGCTGCTGCCTTATAAAATCATCATCTTCCAATATAAGTATCTTGGTCATATTCCCTCCCAGACAGTACATTTTCTATATTGTAATGCACTAACCTTACACATATCTTACAATTCAGCCTTTCTCTTAAGAACATATCTTGGTATCTGTACCCTTATAACAGCACCCTTTCCGTCCTCGTTATTACGCACATCTACGGTTCCATGATGTGCTTCAATAATGAGCCGGGACAGGTTAAGTCCTATACCGGCATGCCCTGCGGCAGCACTTCCCGTTGTCTCAAACCTGTCAAATACATACGGTATCCGGTCCTCTTCAAATCCACTTCCATTATCCTTAATATTGACTATACATTTGTCATCACGGCATGCAGCTTTAACTTCAACCTTATCGCACAACTCGCTGCTGTTCTGTATTATATTGATAAATGCTTCTCTTATCCATTCTTCATCAGCATTGATGCAATAGTCTTTGTCATCACATTCCACCGTTATATTGCAGTCATTCTTAGGAAGCTGGTTCACAACATCACAAAGCATGCTGTTCACATTAATGTCCTGCTCTGTCATGATTATCTTGCCTGCTTCCATTCTGCTTATTGTCATCAGCTTACTTATAAATGACCTGATTCTTTCAATCTGTTCAAAACATCTTTCAAGAAGCTCCCTGTTCTCACCGCTCTCCTCTAATCTGTCTAATGCAAGACTGAGTGCAGTAAGAGGTGTCTTAATCTGATGTGCAATATTCTCTGTAAAATTCTGCAGTTTCTCATTACGCTCAACAAGAAATCTTTCATCTGCTTTCTGTTTTTTCTTTAATTGCTGGTTCTCTGTATCTAGATTAATAACATATGAATAGATATCATTATGTCCGATTTTTACAATCATCCTTATACATGCTGCCATTACAACTGCAATTATAATTATTCCTGCCACTGCAATTATCCACTGACCACTTCTATAATACATATATGATGCACCATTCTCTGTATAGCCGCACTCCTTGACTACGTTCTTATACTTTGATACATCACTCAATGAATACCTGTTATAAAACATCATATCTATCAGATATTCTCCTGATTTTTCATCTATGTTATACAAGCCTGCTGCCAGTGCCCTGAATTTTAATTCATAAAATCCAGTCGTAACAGCAATTATAAGTATAGCAATTCCTGCCATAACACAAAAAGCAGCCATCATCTTTTTTCTGATGACGGCTACTTTCCTTGTTGCTATATGTTCTATATCTTTTTCTTCCTCTATTAATACTGTATCTGACATAAATCCCCCTTAACTACATGCATTAGTTTCTGGAAGTATTATATCATTTTATTCTGTTAAAGCATATCTGTTAATTAAAATGAATTGATTGATGGCCTGTTGGCAACAGTTTGTTGACCAAAGCCCACTAAACTCCTGTGAATTCTCGATTTCGTAGGTATATTTTCCAACTTAATACGTTGATTTCAACCATTAAACCCACTCATTCATTATCCAGATACATTTTAGTAGGCTTTTCCCATCAATTATTCTCTGAAAGAGCCACATCTCAACTGAAAAAAGCATACTAAACTTGATATATTTGCCCACTTAGTAGGTTTCTGCCTCAAAAAGCCAGAAATCCAACTCACATCACGGCAAGCTCATATCTTACTTCTTCCCTTTCTGTGTCAGCAGAACTGACATTATCAATGAAGTTATCGGCACTGTAAGTATTATGCCCATTGTTCCTGATATTCCACGCATTATCTCAATTGCAACCGAGTACATGTTAAGAATCTGGTGCATCTGGTATGAATATGCGTATATTATCATGACAAGTCCCAGACTTCCTCCTGCATAAGCAAGAATAAGTGTGTTAGACATTGTTCCTATCATATCACGTCCAATATTAATTCCTGCATGGAATATTTCCTTTGCTGATATGTCAGGTCTGTTTTCTTTAATCTCATGTAATGATGATGAAACTGACATTGCAACATCCATTACTGCTCCTAACGATGCAATCAGTATTCCTGAAAACAGCATACCGCCTATGTCAAGCTTTGAATTCTGACCTACATATATTAGATTCTCTATATCATCAACATTATATCCTGTTACATGTCCAAAATGTCCGAAAACAAGTGCTATAAGACCTGATACAACCACTCCGGCTATTGTACCAAGCATAGCGCCAATTGATTTCTTCTGAAAATCTGCCAGCAGGATAAATGTTATTAGCGTAATTATGACAACTGATAATGTAGCTGCAATAAATGGTGAAACACCTATATACATCATCGGAATATACATCATTACTACAACTGCAAATGTGAATATAAGCGCGAGTACTGAATTGAAACCTTTCTTTCCGCCAACCAGCCACATAAGTCCGAAAAATGCTGCTAATAACGCAATTATCTCCGGTTCACGGTCATAATTATATACATTGGCTGAGAGGTTTCCATTATATTCACTTATATTAGCTATTACCCTTGTTCCAACCTTACAGTTGGCTCCGTACAGATATCCGTTAAGACTGTACGCTTTTACTTCTTCTCCCTTGTGGCTTCCTGATTTAATACGTAAAACAACCTCCTGGCTGTCGCCGCTT
>ENA-OPVU01001000-OPVU01001000.1-human-gut-metagenome-genome-assembly--contig:-NODE-1000-length-16183-cov-3.572917_pt1 | contig 16183 bp, 10 predicted proteins | sample MGYA00241497_ERZ501986 | MGnify/ENA primary metagenome ERZ501986 (study PRJEB25962, sample SAMEA2042995) | human gut metagenome | biome: human gut; feature: human-associated habitat; material: faeces...
TGTTCGGAGCCTTAATGGTTTCGTCAACAGGAACATTTGTGTCTTGTAAAGACTATGATGATGACATCGAGAATTTGCAAGGCCAAATCAACTCTAACAAGGATGCTATTGCAGCTTTGCAGAAACTGGTAGGAGAAGGAAAATGGGTAACCAACATCTCTCCTGTTGAAAACGGTTTCGCTGTAACCATGAGCGACGGTACTACTACCTCCATTACAGGTATCAAGGGGGCAGATGGCAAAGACGGTACTGAATGGACTATCGGTGAAGACGGTTTCTGGTACAAGGACGGTGAAAAGACCACTTCTCAAGCTATAGCAAAAGACGGAGAAGATGGTAAGCCGGGAGCTACTGCTCCTTCTCCCAAAATCGACGCCAATGGAATGTGGGTAGTTTACGAATGGGATGCCGTTAAAGGTGAATTCGTAGAAAAGACTACTGAAATCTCTGCACAAGGTACTAGTGCCTATGTTGTAAAGAAGGATGGCGTTTATGTATTGCATATCGCTGACGAAACCGGCAAGTTCCAAGAGGTGACTTTGCCTGCTACTTCTGATGCATTTGTAGTGGAAGCTCCTGCTGCTGTAGTTAAGGTTAAATTCCAAACTGCAAAGTGGCAACCTGCTGTAAAGAATACTACAGAAAAAGCAAAGAAGGCATATAAGACATTGACTGAGAAATTCACTGACCTTGCCGGTATTGCTGCAAATGCTATAGTAAAACAAGGTGGCGAATTGCCGGTATTGGTAAATCCCGCTAATGTGGAATTGACTGATAAGTTTGATTTCTCTTTGCAACTGGCTAAAGGAAAAGTTCTTGATATTGCATTGTCTAACCCTGTTAAAGGTATTGCAGACGACTGGAAAGTAAACAATGGTAGTATGTCTAGAGCCGCTAAAACAGAAGATTGCTTGTGGACATTGGACGTAGAACCTGCATACAATGAAAAAGATAAAAAATATGCAACTACTGAGAATGAAGAAGCATCTTTGGTTGTAGAAAACGAAAAGGGTACAGTTGTCAAGACTGCTTTTGCATATCAAGTTTCTGCAGACGAAGTGAAAAATAACGTTACTGTACAAGCCGGAGCTGTAACTTATGCTCCTACTATTGATTTGACAGCTGTTGATGCTAAGACTGAAAAAGCCGGTATCATCTATGCAAATGAATACAAAGGTAAAGCTATTGTAAAACTCCGCGACCAGTTGAATATTGAACAATATGGTTTGTCTTTGGACGGAAATGTATTGACTATTGCCAATATGCCTGCCAATGTATCTGACATTACTGTTAAATTGAACGTTATAGCACTTGGTTTGAATGGTTCTGCTGTTGATGAGGATATTGATGTAACAGTTAATCAGGATATTCAAGTAGCCGGTGGTTTGGAAGACAAGAATGTAACATTATCTACTGAGAAAGTTAGCGGTGCTTATACACAGAATGTTCTTTGGGATGTTGCTGACTTCCAGTTTACTACTGCAACTCAGAAGAATGCATTCTTCAAAGCTGGTAAGACAATGAGTGTTTATCTGTTGGACGAAAATGGTGACAAGCCTGAAACTGCAACATATACTTATACAACAGATGACGGTCTTGCTCAGTATAAGAGTGACGGCAAAGCAGCAGCTACATCATACAGTGACTTTGCTAAGTTCGGCTTTAGCTTGAATGCTGCAGAATATGTACCCGGAACTTATGCAATTGTATTTGAAGCAACAGACGGTGCTGCAACAATTGTGAAATCTGAAGCTACCATGATTGTTTCTAATCCGAAGGCAGAAGATATCTTCAAGTTGGTACCTGACTTTACTACAGCCAATGTATTGCAAGTTATCGGTAACTACGCTACGGTAGCTAATAAGGTGGTTTACGATTTGGAAGACGGTATCTTGGCTCCTGATTTCGCCGGTAGTGACGTAACTTATATCGACTTGGATCACAAAGCTTGGGAAGAAGCGATGGGTGCTGATACAGAAATGGGCGCAATAGACTGGATTGATGATCTAGGTCGTTTAAGCGTATACCAAAATGCTTGGAATGGTGATGATACTAAAGCTAACGAATATATGTTGAACAAGGAACGTAATATCCGTGCTACTTATACCTTGTATGGCAATGCTAAAAACACTATTGACTATGACTTCAAGGTTATTGTTAAGAGCTCGGTTTATACTGCTGATGGTTCTAACGTAACAGTAAAAGCTATTACTGGCGCCTTTGGTAAAGAAGTTAATATGACTTCTAATATCTCTGCCGTTTATGCTTTGGGTATCAACAAGGGCAAGGCTCTGACATTATTCGGAAACGCAGGCGGTTCTACTGAAAAAGATGTTACTGACTATGACGCTCCTAAGACAGATGCTGCCGGTAAGTATGTAGTGAATACTGATGCTACTCCTATCGAAATTGCGAAGGCTGACCTGATTAAATTCGGTATGACTGTTGATGCTTATACTGCATTGGGAGCAGATGATAAGTTCTTCTTGACTGTTGAAAACAATGATGTAACAGTAGGAAGTGAGAATAGTACTTTGAAAGGCTGGGAAACTATCATGACTGAGGTTAACAAGTATTATACTTATAACAACGGAACATGGGGTGACAAGGATGGTTTGTCAGCAGACGAAAAAGCTGCAAGAGACGCCAGTGCTGAAGTTGCTTTGTTCAAAGCTTACAAAGATAAGTTGGCATACGATACCAAGAAAGAAACTGTAACAACTCAAGCTAAACCGGCTTCTGATGAAATCAAGTCTGTAACATTTGCATGGGACGATACAAAATTGGCTGAGAAATTTGTGACATCAACCACAATCGGTACTGACGGTAAATTTACAGCTAAAGCAGAAGCTGACATTAAAGCATCTGATTTGGTTAATGGTAAGGCTGAGCTGAAAGTGAACATGAAGGTTACAGATAAGTGGGGCATGGTAATGACCAAGACTTATACTGTTACTATTAAAAAATAATCATACTATAAAGTAAAAGTCCGCTTCTCCTTCGTGAGAAGCAGCTTCTACCCAAAGTAGAAATTATAGACTCTTTCAAGCGGGGAAAGAAAACACTTCCTATCAACGGAATGGTTCTTTCCTCGCTTTTTTATATCAAATGATAAATAGCTGGCAGTTTGTTATTTATATGGACACTGATTGAATATTCATAAGCTGCCATTGAAAAAAGAATAATATATAATCTTGAAGATATGGTTTATATTGAAAGTGCGGAAGCTAAAAAAGAATTGGGTAGAATTGATGATATTTTAAATGAAAAACACATTCTAATCGGAGGTTTGGCTGTAAAATACTTCTATCCGGCCAGAGAGTCTAAAGACATAGATCTTGTTTGCTCTGATGCAGTCAGAAACACGATTATTCGTGAATTATATCCTACAAACGAATGGGATATTTTTGATGAGAATATGGATGAATATCGTCCTGATTACCATATAAAGAACAAGAAAAATGGCTTAATCATTTCTTTTGGTCCCAAAATAAAAGAAAGAGAACCATATGCAGATATCGATTGGGATTTATTAGTAAAAGAATACTCCATAGCATTTGAAAACAAAAGAGTAAAGTATAAAAAGATTTATATACCATCGGCAGGTGCATTAGCGTTTACCAAATTAATATCTTTTGTTAATAGAGAAACACACAAAGACATACAGGATTTGCAAGACTTTGTCGATTTAACCAATCATAAGTCGTGCGCTTTAGATGATTTATTCAACTTGATTGATAGAGTTGCCGATAAATCCAAATTACGTGAGAACTTTTGGAAGAAAATAGCATCAAAAAAAGAGTGCGCCTCAATTATTGCAAAAGGAAATATATTTAAACTGGCCGATTTTTTCACTGAAAGCAAACCGTCTCCTCAATCTAATGGCTTCGCTGATGCTACAAATAAAGTGAATATCTTAGAAGATAATCCTATTATCTTTTTTTCGCAAAAGAAACGTCCCTTAGAAGCTGATATATCAGACAATTTGAAGAATGCCGAAGAGTTCTTTTTTATGGCAAGAACAGGGGTTAACTTTTTAGGCTCTCATAAGTCTGCCGTATGTCATGCGATAGACAATGGCTGTGTGTGCAAATTTCTTATTGTGAATCAACACTCACCGGCTATCGATTATGGACAGTTAAGACCTATAGTTGATAGGAAAAATGTGCCGGTGTCATATCAGTGGCTTCAAGAAATCAAAGAATATGATAAAGGCAGAAACAGAGTGGAAATCCGTGTTCTGAATAATTTCCCTCCTTTCGGCATTGAATATTTTAAAAAGAAGGATGGCAAAAAGATAATAAATGTCAGACCCTATTTTTTGACAAATTATGAACCTGAAAAAAGGCCGCTATTAATGGTTAAAGAACACAGCGAATGGCAAAACATCTTTTATAGCGAATTTGAACAATTATGGGAAAAAGCTCAGATTTGGGGAAATACACGAGGATGGGGAAAACCCAAACGCATTGTTTTGGATGGTTCGCCGGGAGGAGGTAAAACCACTCTGCTTAGTGGAACATCACAAAGAGATATATATAATAGAGAATTTAAAGGCATAAATAAATCAGGGTACACTGTGTTTGGAAATTTAATAAATGCTTCTATAGAAGATATGAGAAGAAAAAGCGCAAACAAAAGCATCCAACCACCTGATGACTGGAAGTTGTTTTTTGAATGTGCAACAGACCGTGCCATAAAATATTATGAAGCTGCCAAACCTGATTTAATCACTTTCTATGACAGAGGAATTTTCTATTTGGAAATAATGGCTGAGAGAAATAACTGCAAAGAGATGTTGCCTGAGAAGTACTTTTCATTTATAAATGAAAATAGATACGATGATCCTATTTTTATTGTTCATCCTATTTTAGGTATCGAAATTAAACCATTGGAAGGTGATAGTAAAACAAGGTTTTTTACTGACGATGAAAGGATTGAACAAGACAAGAAAATTGTCGCATTATACAAACGTCACAGATATAGGGTTATTGAAATTCCATCACCGGATAGCCCGGATTTGATAAGAAACTTCGAAGTGGTTAACAACAGTGTCAATGACCGTCTGAGTATAATTAAAAAAGAATTAGGCTTATGAAAACACCACAATTATGGGTAACCATCGATAAACGGGGCTTTTCAAAAGAAGGTCTCAAAAAATTATTGGAATATAATATTGCAGGTATAAGAATGAATACCGGACGATGTCCGTATACATGGATTTATGAAGTGCTTGAAGAATTGAGCAGGCTAAATTATCCACTATCTCAAATTCTACTTGACATAGGAAATACAAAGCCACGGCTTCATTTAACTGAGACAAATGGTATGGAGTTGGACAATGGTTCCCTATTTTCAATTTCAGACCAAGCAAAAGATGGAGTAAATGCCATATTACCGCATAAGCGTTTTTTTGAAGAAGTTAATTTAAATGATATTGTATATTTTGGTGATGGCGAAATTGAAGCTGTAGTCGAAGGGGTTCATCAGAATACAGTAACATTACGCTCCCTTTCCGGTGGCAGACTTGGCAATCATGTTGCAATCGGCATCAAAGGAAAAGAGTTTTTTAAATTTCTTATTGATGAAAAAGAAATCGCAGAAGTAAACTCAGTCCTGCATCGTTTCCCAATCAGTCTTATTTTATCTTTTATTGAAAGCGGAGACAATCTTGTTTGGGCTAAGAAGGTCTTTCCTCACGCGGCTTCTGTCATTCCCAAAATAGAAACCGGCACGGCAGTATCTAATATTGAAAGTATATTAGCACAGTCGGACACAATATTTGTTGGACGTGGAGATCTGGGGCTCTCATTGGGTATTGAAAAAATAGGAATCATACAAAAAGAAATCATACAGAAAGCACAAAAAGCAGGTTGCAAAATATCTATTGGAACAGGAACTTTGGACTCTTTAAAATGGAGCCAAATACCTCTTCGTGCAGAAATTATTGATATTACTAATTCGTGTTTAGAAGGAATTGATTACATAGCATTAACATCCGAAACAGCAGCTTCTCAACATCCATTCAAAGTACTTGATTTCATACAGCACATATTGAATTACATCAAAGGCATTGATTAGAGGTTGACACTAAGGGGTGATTCATATGAGATACCAACGATGCCGCGGCTTTCTTTCCTGACAAGTATCGGCAAGTTCTGCCAGATAAACATTTTCTGTGAGTTGAATAACCTGCAAAATATCCGTATGTTTCCCTCAAACCTGTCAGCCATACCCCGGCTCGGCAAAGGATTTCCGTATCAGCTGACGGATTTGAAGTTTTTTGTACCTAATACGGTATCCTTTTAAAATACAAACTTTTTTAGAAAAGTTCTTTCAATACTTGCTTGTTGGCTTCATCGATTACAGCCGTATCCAACGATGACAAATAAATCATGGTCGTTCCTTCGGAATCATGTCCCATGCTTTCGCTGATGACAGACAAAGGAATACGTTTATGTTTTGCCACACTGGCCCATGAATGGCGCGCGCAGTGCATTGTCAACGGATGGGTTAGTCCCACCATCCTGCCTATATCCTTCAACCTGCGATTCATGAGAGTGATGGCATTTTTATACTGCCTTCTTTCATCCACACCGTTGTCCTTAAGAATGGGGAGCAGATAAACAGTGTGATTCCAAGAATATTTCTTCACAATATTTTCCATACATCTCTCCCACCTGATATGGAGTAACTGCCCCGTTTTCTTCCTTTTATACGATAAAATACCCTCCGACAAATCTTCTTTATGCAAATAGGCCATATCAACAAAAGACATTCCGCGGGTATAGAAACTAAACAAAAACATATCACGCACATAATCCAAGGTAGAATTTGGAGGCAATTCCAACAATCTTATCTGCTTTATCACACTGAGGGGAAGAGCGCGCTTGATAGTTTTACACACTCCTGTATAGACGTGCTTAAAAGGATAGCGTTGCAAAGTAATTCCTTGCTCCACGGCACGGTTGTATACAGCCCGAAGTATGCGCATATAGAAAGAAATAGTATTCATACTCACCCCATTCACCTTTAAATAGGTTTCATAAGCCACCATCATGTCTGAGTCCATTTCACTTAGCGACACATCCTCGCCATTCGTAAATCTCATAAAACTATTAAACGCAGTCGCATAGGTTTCACCTGTGCGAGTTTGTTCCAACTCTTTCAAATGAGTAATGTTCGTTTGCATAAAGAGTGCCAGAGACTTTTTACTTGAACACCTGTTCTTTAGGTTAATTGTAATCATCGTAATCTAATCTTTAAATTATTTTTTTGACTTAACAGCATCCGACAAAGATAAGTTGTCTGTTTTTTTATTCCTTTGCAATTAGGAAGATAAAACGATGAGGACATAAGGTATTTTATAAAATAGGATATTCTGCCATACTTGCCGAACATGCATATCTGTATCAATCCCGCTAAAAAAAAGAATCTCATTTTCTAGAATTATATTTCTTCGACCTGCCTAAAATCCCCCATTTCATCGGAAGAACGGTTAAGGGAAATAAATCTCATTTCCACTTAACCGTTCTTATTTACAGCATGATTGGCAAACTGACCTGCCATAGAAAAAAAGAAAAGTTGTTCTCCACCTTTGTGACAAAAACAAAGGCATACAAGGGGAAAAATCCGCCCCCGACTACAGGCGGTTTTGAATATCCGTGTTACTCAAATTATGTTTTTTACGCTTGATATCGGCACCGAAGTTATAGCTTACCCCGATACGGAAGCTCGTATAGGTAAAGGTATTGTTGAACTTCGCATAGAGTCCGTTGGAGTAGCTGGTCCCCTGCATATTCTTCACCAAAAAATCACTTACATTCAGGCTCAGATTCAGTTTGTTGCCCAACATACTATAACGGATACCTCCACTGGCTCCATAGGAACCTTCCCGATGACTCACCTGGTCATGACTCGGTCCGGAATAGTAACCGGAAAGACTGGCAACCAACGTTTTGGCTGTATTCAGATAGAATGTGTTACGGATATTGATGTTATAATCCCAACCGGAATTTTTAGGATGGGTTTCGGGCGCGCTGGAAGTGGTCCTGTTATACTTTAACGTGTGCTGGGCAAACGTCTGCAACCACCCCAAACGGAACGTATAAGAGTTGGTAATACCGAAAGAACGGTTTTTCATATAGTTGTCCCACAATGAGGAAAGGACATGCGTTTCCTCATTCAGCATCAGCCGCTGCGAGAATACATCAGTGGCATACGAATAGAATATAGAGAAATTCAAGTTGTTCTTCAGGGTATAAGAGAGCTCTGCATTATAACGATAACTGGGTTTCAGGTCTTCCTTTCCACGATGCTCGCTATATTTGTTTTCGTAAGTAAGGAAAGGATTCACCATATTCTGTGCCGGACGCGAAATGCGGCTGGATATATTCATATTCAACACATTATCTTCATTCGGCTTATACATCAGATAGAAAGTAGGGAACAAGCGGGTATAGTCATGCTTGTCCGTTGTCTGCTGGGACTCGGAAATGCCTGTTGTCCGAGTATGCTCCAGACGTAGACCGGCTTTCATTGAGAAATGGGAGCCAAAGTTATGGCTATAGTCGGCATAAAGGGCATAGATTTGTTCTTTATACCGGAAAAAGTCATTTTGAGTGAAAGACACATTGGAGTTGTCATAGTTCAGACGGTTACGCGTGTCGGTAAAAGATGCTTTCGCACCTGTCGTAAAGCTGTAACTGTCACCGGGAAGGATGAAATCGAGTGCAGAAGAGATTACATCTACCGTACGGCGCTGATTCTTATCATAATTAAACTCCGAGCCGGGGATTATTTCTCCTGTCGGCAGGTGGCTTTCAGAATCAAAATCGAAGAATGTATTGGACTTGTCTTTCAGATAATCGACATCCCATATCATCTTGTGTCCTTTATCTCCCCATGACTTATCGACATGGAAGTTTACATTCACACGATTCTGTGAATAGTCCTTATCATCACGGCCGAGCATAAATGAATCGGTACGAAGTTCCTGAATGTCGTGCACTTCGGTACGGTTGTCCGTTACATTATTGGGAGCACTGTTGATATAGGTAAGTTGGGTACCTATATTCCATTGTCTGCCCATATCGATATCTATCCCTCCGTCTACATAAAAGGAAGAAAGAGAATAATCGCTTTCGGAACGGCTGCGCCATGTCTGGTCGGTATAGAAACGCCCGTTACGCTCCACATAGCCGGTTTTACCGTAAGCTCCGCTACCGTTCAGGTAAGCGGTTACGCGTTGACGATTGAACTGTAGGCTCAGGCCGCCATACCCATAGTTATATTTCTCACCATACAGATAAGAGCCGAAAGCGTTGCCTCCGATATGGTCTTTGACACGTTCCTTGAGGCGGATGTTAAGGATACCGGCATTGCCTTCGGCATCATAGCGGGCAGGAGGAGTGGTAATCACTTCTACCTTGCTAATTTGAGAAGCACTGTAGGAGCGAAGAAAATTAATGAGTTCCTCACCGGAGAGTTTGGTCTCACGGTCGTTGATATAAATCTTGATTCCTCCTTTTCCTATGATGTCGACTCCGCTTTGAGACACGCGCAAGCCGGGTACATCGTGAAGGAGATCCAATGCATTACCGCCTACGCTGGCAATAGAGTTTCCCGCATCAAAGACCACACGGTCTATCTCACGCCTGATAACGGGCTTGGCGGCTGTCACAGTCACCTCACTCATCGCTATGGACGAGTTTTTCAATACCAAACTGCCTAAATCTGTATCTTTGGATAGGGTAAGAGGCAACGACAAATCCTGATAGCCCAACAGGGTAACACGCAGTAAATAGTTCCCTTTGGGTTCTTGCAACTGGAAGCAACCATTCGTATCGGTAATCATTCCATCCTGATACATACTGTCAGTGGAGTGAAGCAATATGACGTTGGCCACTTCGACAGGAGTTCCCGTCTCATCTTTCACACATCCTGATAATCGATAAGTTTGTGCCGTGATTGTTCCCCATGTACAACATAAAAGGACAAATAGGGAAACAAGTCTTTTTCGTAATAAAGTTTTCATTCTGTAATTCGTTTTGTTTAGCACAAAGGTAACAGCAAGAAGGGGCTTAAACACACTAAATCAGGAAATAAAAAGTCTTAATCAGAGAGTGTTATTTCACTGATTATCAAATAGTTTGATTTATAAAAGTCTTAAATAGGGCGAAGCGAATCTTAATGGAGACTAAATCCGTATTATGTTGCCTGCGTATTATTTATATATTCCACAATATCTCCTTTCTCATCCATTCCCAACTTCTTTCTGATTGCTGTTTTGCGAACATACACGCTGGCCACGCTCTGTTGTGTCACCACCCCGATTTCTTTTGTCGAGAAGTCGGCGCACAACAAACAGCATACCTGCTTTTCTTTCTCGGAAAGCAAGTATCCGTAAAGCGTCTCCATCCGGGAATAAAATCCGTTATAAATAGTATCGATAACCGGATAAAGATCGGCCCACACCAAAAGAGCCTCGACAGGGACTTCTTTGTTGGTAATCCCCGATATGCGGCGCAGCAAGTCCTGATTCTGCGAAGTGGGAGCAGTCGCCACCAAACGGATAATACCCAGTTGCTTCAACAGTATCTTTTTAAAGAAGGCGCTGTCATGCTCTGACTCACTCGCTTTATTCGCGTCTTCCAATAGCCGGGTAAGTGTTTCGATGCGGTCTTCGGCTTCCGCCAAACGCAGGTGTCGATTGCGAATATAAAAGAAAATACACAAACCACCCACCGCAAAGATAAATAAGAAAGTGACCAGTAACAGTTGTGTACGCTGACGGTCGATTATCAATGTATAATTCTGACGTTCGAGCTTGATTTTTGTATCCATCTGTTGCTGTATGGTGCTCTGCTTATTCCAATCTGCCAAGATAAGGGAATCGCCAAACCGTCCGGTTCTAATCGTCGAGATACTACCTTCCATAGCGTAGTCCACCACATTCTGTAATTCATAGAGCAAAAGGCGTGTACTGATGTTCACACCGGACTGCTGCTCTGCTTTCGCTTCAGCTTGCCACGCCATATCCAGATAATATGCAGCCGAATCAAGTTGCCGCAAATAAAGAAAGTTCTCAACCAGGATTGCATGGGTGACAGCCATCTTTTCACGATATACCGGCATCAACTCCCAAACACGGCGGATTAGTGCATTTGATTTCTCCACCTTCTCGGAACGCATCAGGTTAGAAGCATAGTTCCGCATATAATGGCATAAATATGCTGTATCTTTATTGGCTTCAGCCATCGCAATGCTCTTCTCATAATAATAAGTGCAAGAGTCATCGCCAACCAGCCCAAGATTAATGGCGAGAAAATAGAACATTCCTGCCAAAGCAGGGGAAGTAGTGTCAGGGGAATAAGCCAAGGCCTCTTTCACATGGCTGGCCACCTCACGGTAATCTCTGCGAAGCTCGTAAACAATATTCGCCTTATAATAAAGCAGGTCGCGGACATTGACAGAGTCATTGGCTTGCTTTGCCTGTGCCACTCCGCTATCCAGCTCTGCAATGGCATCATCCAGCCGGTCTATCCATTTCAGATAGTTCGCCTTCAGGATATAACCTTTCATCACTTTCTCTCGGTCGCCATGTTTGCGGAAGTAATCCACCGCTTTAGGCAATAAAGAATCTTCTGTCATCGATATATTTCTCGCGCTATGGACCATCGCTTTTATCCATACATAACTCATCAGTTCTTCTTCCGAGAAGTCGGCCAAATGTTCTTGCTGTTGCGCAAGCAGAGACAGGACACTATCAGGATAATCCGTCATCAATGAATCGGCGCGTTGCAGTAAAGCACGGTGATTGGACGGACGACATCCGGCAACAGACAGTAATATGATAATAATTCCCCAAAGAAAAGGTAATTTCTTCATGATATAAATGACAAAGTTATGCTACAAAGATACAAGATTTAAACAAAAACGCATGGTTATTCCTTATAAAGAATTATATTTGTAAACGAACTCTACAAACCCCATATCTGTTATGAAAAGGATAGGATTCATATATTGGCTGACAGGGTTCTGCGTACTCTGTTCCTGCAACTCGAAAGCGGAAAACGACGCGCAACAATCCGCCATCTTCGAAGCCCGGGATTCCATTGCCGAAACTCCTGCCGAAATTATGGTGAAAGAACTGGCTGCCGAAGATATAAAAATAAAAAAAGAGCTGCTTTATGACAAGCATACTTTAAAAGATATCTACCCTTATAAGGATACAACACGCTGCTTTCAATGGGAAAAGATAAAAGAGAGGTTAGCTTTGTTGGAAAATATCCGGCAGAAACCATCACAATGGTGTATCCTTCAGAATTATAAGAACCGGAATGGAGAAGCTCCGCTGGTCAAGAATTTTAAGCGGGATGCTTATAAACGTGTGGCTGATACTTTAGGGGTGGAACGATATCAGGGAGTACCGTTATATGAGCTCAATGATACGCTCACTCCGGTACGTTATGGACTGGATGGGTTGCTGACGCGCCATCTGGGTACAAAAGGAAAGTTTACGAAAGTCACACCTGTATATATAGGAGGAGAATGGTATGCACCTACCAAATATGTGAAACTCATTCCCGATACTGTCGTTTTTGATAAAGCTATCTTTGTAGACCGCCATAACCAGAATATCACGACTCTGGAACGAAAGAAAGAGGGGGAATGGTTGGTACGCAGCATGAATCCGGCAACGACAGGGCAACGGCGGCCGCCTTATGCACAGCCCACACCATTGGGTATGTTTGTCTTGCAAGAAAAGAAGCCAAAAATGATTTTCCTCAAAGACGGTTCCACCGCAACCGGAGGATTTGCTCCTTATGCCAACCGCTTCAACAATGGTGGCTATATTCATGGTGTGCCCACCAATGCACCGGCAAAAGGTATTATCGAATATAGCTATACGTTAGGAACGACACCCCGTTCGCACATGTGCGTGCGCAACGCAACATCACATGCCAAGTTTATTTTTGACTGGGCACCTGTTAATGAGACAATTATATTTGTTTTGGAATAGAAATGTGCGTAACTTTGCACCCATTATTTAGTTTTCACCTATGTACAAAGCTTTTTTATTTCTATTCCTATTTCTTTTCCCATTCAGTAACGTATCTACTCGGACGTCTGTCTCCGAGGAGATGACAGATATGGTCATTCCTGAAAACGAACTAACGGATGGCGAAGTTTTATTTGAAGAAATGAATTTGGGAGGAATTGTAAACTTTCCGGCATTCCGACAAGCTGTGCAAGGTTACAACAAAATAGAACAGAAAAAGAAGCCCGTATTAACTCTTATCGACTTCACCAAACCATCGACCGAAAAACGTCTGTTTGTTTTCGATATGAAAGAAAGAAAGCTACTTTACTCATCGGTAGTCGCACACGGCAAAAACAGTGGGGAAAACTATGCCACTTCTTTCTCCAATGCGGTCGGCTCATATAAGAGCTCACTCGGTTTCTATCTCACCGGAAGCACTTACCGGGGAAAGAACGGTTATTCATTATTATTGGATGGACTGGAAAAAGGAATTAACGACTGCGCACGCGAGCGTGCCATTGTAGTACATGGTGCTGCTTATGCCAATCCTTCCGTATGCAGGGGCGGGAGATTAGGAAGAAGTTTCGGATGTCCGGCATTGCCGCAGGCACTTACCAAACCGATCATTAATACAATTAAGGGAGGCAGTGTGCTCTTTATCTATGCCAACAATAAAGAGTATATGGCAAAAAGCACTATTTTACCGTCTCTACAACCGCAGGAGTTATTCTCCGAAACTCGAAAAACGACGAACCGGGCTTCTTCTTTCTAGAATAAAAAGTTCTTTTCTATTTCTTTTCCTTCCTTTTTTCCATAAAAACTAAAAGGAAACACACATTAAGTCATACTCAAATGGAATTATCCAATCAAAAAAGACGGAAACGAGTGATAATTCTATCAAATGTTCATCCCGCCAATCAACGAGAATCGCTTAAAAATTTCCATCATGCATCCTTATCCGAATTAGAGGATTTATTTGTACTTTTGCTCGCAAACAAAAACACTCAACAGTTATGGTGCTCAATTATATTTGGATTGCCTTCTTCCTAATCGCCTTTGCAGTTGCATTGGTAAGACTTGTTTTTCTAGGAGATACCCAGGTCTTCCCCGAGATTATCAATTCAACCTTCAGTTCTTCCAAAACTGCATTCGAGATTTCATTGGGATTGACCGGTGTGCTTTCACTCTGGCTCGGAATTATGAAGATAGGCGAGAAAGGGGGAGTCATTGCTTTGTTCTCTAAATTGTTGAGCCCTCTGTTTTGCAAACTTTTTCCGGAGATTCCCAAAGGGCATCCGGTGACCGGGAGCATTTTTATGAATCTGGCGGCAAATATGCTGGGATTGGACAATGCTGCCACACCGTTAGGTTTGAAAGCGATGGAAGGCTTACAGGAACTAAACCCAAAGAAAGACACAGCCACTAATCCGATGATTATGTTTCTGGTCTTAAATACCTCCGGGCTGACACTCATTCCGATCAGCATCATGGTATATCGTGCCCAACTTGGGGCAGCTCAACCGACTGATATTTTTGTACCCATTCTTCTTGCCACTTTCTTCTCAACGCTTGCCGGAATTATCACTGTCAGCATTTACCAGAAAATAAACTTGCTTAACCGCACTATCTTGTTATTTCTGGGAGGAATAAGCCTTTTGGTAGCAGGTATCATCTATTTCTTCAATACTCTTTCCCGAACACAGATTGATATTTATTCCACCACCACTGCCAACGTCTTCTTATTCTTGATAATTATCGGTTTCATCATAGCAGGAATGAAAAAGAAAATCAACGTATATGATGCTTTCGTAGAAGGAGCAAAAGAAGGATTCAGTACCGCTGTACGCATCATCCCCTATCTGGTTGCAATCTTGGTTGCAATTGGTGTTTTCCGTGCTTCCGGTGCGATGGATTATCTGATTGACGGCATCGAAGGTGCAGTCAAACTATGCGGCATCAACAGCGATTTTGTGGGCGGACTGCCTACTGCCTTAATGAAACCGTTAAGCGGAAGCGGGGCCAGAGGACTTATGGTAGATGCCATGACGACTTACGGTCCGGACTCCTTCGTCGGGCGTCTGGCGTGTATCTTTCAAGGCTCTACTGATACTACCTTTTATATCCTCGCTGTCTACTTTGGCAGTGTAGGTATCGTAAAAACCCGCCATGCGGTGCCTTGCGGACTGTTGGCAGACCTGGCAGGAGTGATTGCGGCTATCTTTATTTGCTACCTTTTCTTTGGATAAAAGAGGATTATCAGAATACTTTATCTATCTTTGCCCGTCTTTAAAAATGAGAAAAGTATGATTAGTTATCAGACAGAAGGCATTGAAATGCCTGCCATCAAGAAAAGGGAAACTACAGAATGGATAAAAAAGGTTGCTGCCGACTATGGAAAAAGAGTCGGTGAAATAGCTTATATCTTCTGCTCGGATGAAAAGATTCTGGAAGTAAACCGCCAATATTTACAACATGATTATTATACGGATATCATTACTTTCGACTATTGTGCCGGTAACCGTCTTTCGGGCGATTTATTCATCAGCCTGGATACTGTCCGCACGAATGCAGAGCAATTCAACCAACCGTATGAGCGGGAGCTTCACCGCGTCATTATACATGGTATCCTGCATCTCTGCGGCATCTATCTTCTTCCTGTCGATGCTGCGCCATGCGTAGAAAATGTAGGCAAGCACAAAAGGAACTAGGACAGACACGTAGGCCATTACCCGCAACGTAAACTGGCTGGAACAAATGTTTGCCAGCGTAAGCGAACTTTGCAGGTCGGCGGTAGAGGGATAATAGGCAGTATTGTTATAACCCGCCACCAGCAACAGCGCCAATACCGTGAGCACAGTGCCTGCGCCTGCAAACCATATCCCCTTGTCGAAAGACGGTTTCCACACCGTGCGGACAATTCCCCAAAGCACGGCAAGCACACCGATAAGGAACACGAGCAGCACCACAGGCATTTCGATAAAGTTTGTCAGATACTTATAGGGTTCCATAAATACCTCTCCGGTTTCCGGATTCACCGCGTAGCCTTCGGCAAGCAGCGTACGGATAACGAATGCAAGGAAGAACACCAGAAACAGCCCCGTATTGCCCCACAGTGCACGACGGCAACGTTTCACCAAA
>ENA-OPVU01001008-OPVU01001008.1-human-gut-metagenome-genome-assembly--contig:-NODE-1008-length-16066-cov-3.361751_pt1 | contig 16066 bp, 13 predicted proteins | sample MGYA00241497_ERZ501986 | MGnify/ENA primary metagenome ERZ501986 (study PRJEB25962, sample SAMEA2042995) | human gut metagenome | biome: human gut; feature: human-associated habitat; material: faeces...
ACAGAATCCAAATATAAGAACAAACTTACAGCTGAATCCTGTTTCCATTTACACAGAATTTTGGACTGTGTTTCCAGATTCTATATCAACAAGCACATTATTATCCAGATATATCTTCATGTTCTATCCCCCTTCTTTTATATATCTCGTCTATGATCTTCTTAAATCGCGACGAACTTAACGCATCCAAATTGTCAGCATTTGCCCAATCTATATATTCTTTGATAACCTTCAACAGACCATACACTTGCTCTATCTCTTTCAATTTCATTTCTTCAGGCTCAGCCATGTCGGGATCAAGGTCCCGTAACTTTTCTACTATCTCTGTTTGTTTATCCTTCTTCTCTTTCCAATGCTTAACCAGTTCCACATAGAAATCGTCATCTCTTATCGTATCATCAACCACCACAGGCAGCATCCTATCCTTATAATTGACATTTTCCATAATGCCCGATAGTTCATACATACAGTTTTTCGATCTTAAGTAAGGCCTGCTCAGTACCACTATTACAGTTTTCCCAGCCCTTATGGCATTCATAAACTCCTTGATGTTGACCGTATAAGGACAATCTTTCTTGTCCAACTTAAAAGGAATCCCTCTATTCTCCAATACAAATCCAAGATAATCCACTATATGTGCTGAATGACCTTCCCAATTGTAAGATATGTAAATACCTTCATCCTCTCTCCACGGAATCTCTTCAGCTTTTTCCTCTTCTGTTTTCGTTAAGCGTCCTCCATCTGCTATACGCATAGCTTCATTGATATCGCTAATACCAGAATAAGCTGCATAGTACTTATCTTCAAACCCGATAATATAGCGGTTCAGATATTTATACATTTCGCCCCTTTGGGTTAACTGCCGTAAGTATTGCGTCACCTCCATCAATACATCCTTGCTTTTTATGGCAATCCTTTCCAAAGAATTAAGTATACTATTCAGCATAAAATGACCATCAATCTTATGCTCATAGCAGTAGCGGATAAAATAGCATAGCGATGAAATGGCGTTTGGATTGTCATAGTTAAAGTGGTAGTCATCCCTATATTTTATCATTTCTGGGCGCGTCACAAGATAGTCCAGCGCATCCATGCTGCCAATACTTATCAACAGACGTACCGCATGTTCTAAATCATATCCGTTAAAACTCTTGTATTCTCCTTCCAGCCTTTCTCTCACCCAAACCGATTCCTGCGTATTCCTTATAAGTGTTGAATAACAGAATAGTCTGTCAGACACTTTCAAGCCCGATGCAGCTTTCTTTATCTCTTCTATTTTCATTCCTTTCTTAACAAGAGTCTCCATTACGTTTGCAGACAATGAATAACCAGACAATGCGAAGCAAAGCACAAGACTATACCCCTCCTCTATTTGGTTTTCTATGATATAGTTCGAGAATGAATACAACAAAGGGTATTCTGCATTGTCAATATTTGCCCGTAGTTTTTCTATCACCTTAGGAGCTAGGGTTACAGAATCTACTCTCTCTGTTATATATTCAAACAAGGAATACTCACGGCTATAATATTCATCAAAATCCTTTCTGGAAATTGTATAACTGCCAAAACAAAGCAGTGAGAGCAGTTTCTCAGAAGGAATCTCAAACTCACCCTTCAGCATTAGTCCCAAGGCTTCTCGCCAGAAGAATATGGGCTCTCCATCGCTCAGTTTCAAGACAGATGCTTTAGCCCATTTTACAACCCGAATCTTGATTTCCTCTGTTACAGACACATCCATATCAGACCTATCCATCATTCTCGACACTTCCTTCATGAAGAAAGATTCATAAATATCCATGTTCTTAACACCTTTGACAATCTCTCCAATATTGTAATAATTATTGTCATCAACGAAAAGCAACAAAAAACTGAAAGCATACTGATTGTATCCTTCGTCTTGATCGCGCAGTTTCTTATAGAACTCTTTTCTGGAACTATGATTGTCCAATCCTGTCACCATTTCTAGCACAATCTGCTTAAATACAGGATACTCTGTAAAATCCATAAATGCTTGTTGCCGTCTCTCCCGCCCTTTGGTTATTATTTCAGGCTGTGGAAACTTCTCCTTGTAAAGTATTTCTGCACATTCCGCCACTTCGGCATAGGGTATTTCCTGATACCAACTGGCCTTGGCCCAGTCTGTACTGTTGTCTACTGCAAACTTCTTAAAATCATCCTTTACATCTTCTGCCGTCATCCATAAAGCAGCCATAATATAGGCTTGTCTGATATCTTCCCACTTCGAGGATTCTTCTTTTGGAGCAAACAGTTCTGCCTGTCTCTCATAAAAGGTCTTTCTTCCTTTTTCTCGTAAACTGGCGGTCAAATAACAATCCCTAATAACCATCAACAATTCTTGTGTCTGTCTATTTTTATCAAAATGACGGTGATATTCTTTAAAGGCCTTTTTATAATAAGCCTCTATAATCCCTATCAGTTCTGTATGTCCTTGTTTGATGAATTCACTTGCCCTTCCAAACACTCCTTTTATCATGTTGGAATATTCTTCCTGCTCATCATGATATTCATATTGGGAATGATAGAACGTGTGAGTAAGGATTTTTTCTACACTCTGAAGAGAACGAACTTTGGCAAGGGTTGTATAGATGGGCGTTCGAGTTACCATATGTGTAGTATGTCCCTTGTGTTGATTATGAACATACCCTTCTTTATCGAGTATATAGTCTATATATCCATCGGCCTTGTCCGCCTCCCCTATCAGCCTTATCATCGATTTGATGGCATCATAGTGGTTTGAGTCCTTTACAATGGCAAACAAGCGTTCTAAATAGGTCTGCTGAGTAAAAAAGGGATTATCGAAATACAAGAATGACAAATCGTGGTATTTGTCTTCTTTCTCTAGTGATTCAGCTGTCTTTTTCTCCAACACGCTGAAAAGTTTTTCAGTCAAATCAGCGCTATCAGACTTCAAACTATCCCATTTCAGGAAATAGCACAGGCACATCAAGTCTGAATAATAAGTCGTTCCTGTTTCTGTATCACTTAATTCATCCACAACGAACCCCACTGTATCTGTCGAATATGCAAATCGCCACAAATCCTCATAATCGTGCGTCATAATGTTCGACATTCTCAAGACGTGCTTTTGGCTGTTCTACCGGTAAAAATGCGTCATACGAGAATCTACTGTCAAGATGACTATCATCCTGTTTTGTTTCAAGGAATTCGTACAATTCAGCTAAAGTTGCCATAATAATTTTACATCTATCCGTTAGACCTCAGATATTACCTGGCCATTTTTTAACAAACTATTGAATATATTATTAATACATTTTTGCGGAATCTTCTCTTGCTCTAGACGTAGGTTGTGAAACTTGACATGATCGTACAGTGCGGCTTCCGCAGGGGTAAGATGGAGAGGCTTTGATACATTGCTTGGTGTGCCTTTGTCGCCTTCAAAATATGTGTCAAAGGTAGTGCGATCCATCAGAAGGCTTTGTGTCTGGGGAAAATAACTGCGGAACTGCGAAAGAATTTCGAAGCCCTGTGCATCAATGTCGCCCCAATAATATAGTGAAGCGTGCCGCATGAACGGAACAGACTTGAGGATGCCAATGGTGAATCCATGCCCCCAAATCAGCAGACTTCCTGCCAACTTGGGAAAAGTCAGGAAGTTGATTTTATTCTCCACCACAAACACCTTTTGCACAGGCAACGACAACGCACAGAACTGACTCTGAGGCATCGTAAGATCGTCTACACCAGAAAAGTATTCATTCGCAATCGATGCTTCCAGCACACGAATCCGCACCCATGACTCATCGTATCGCAATCCAAAGCGCTTCTCGAACACCTTCTCATCCGAACAAACATGCTCTACAATGACAATATCCAGCAACTCACGAAGCACTCCCTTGTTACGTTCAATAAACTTGGTATGCACCTCAATGGGCAATTCACGAATGTACAACCTAGGACAAGGGTTTGCCACAAAATAGCGCAAAACTTTCAGCAAATCAGACCAAAAGGAAGCATTTTCCACCACCTTCAGCGGATAGCGTTCCACCCATGAACGAAGCTGCGGAAACTCATCAAGCAACATTGCCACATCCTTACGAAACTGTGATACTTCACCACACTTCTGCAAGAAGCGCTCAATGTCCGATGCACTCTCGAATAACACGCGCTCAGGCAGATCCTGTTCGCCCAATGCTTTCGTTTTCACTGTTTTCCACTCAATCGTGTAACCAAAGCCCTTCACCTCTTTCGATTGCGAACGGATGTCCGTCAGTTCACGTTGATACTCGTCCATCGATGCGCTAGCCTTCTTGTCGCAAGGGATCACAATTGGCTCAAACTCAGAGCCAGCTACCACCGAACGCAAATAATCTACATACTTGCGTTCAGTCTTCTTACGTATTTCTACTGCCGTTATCATACTTCCATACTCCTTTCACGTTCTGCCTTAAACTCACTGATAGGCATATTATAGAGCACAGAACAGTTGCCCTTGCGCTCCACATAATGCACATACGAAATATCGTTCTCCACGATGTGAATATTGTCGCTCGGAGTCACCACGAGCAACTGCAGATGGAGTTGTTTGCAGAGCGAAATCAGATAGCGTGCCTTGTCCTCGTCCTGTGCGCGAAAAGCTTCATCTATTGCAATGAAGCGGAACGAAGAATCTAATCCACTCTTGGTTAATCCGAACTGGTAAGCGATAGCCGATCCCAGAATCGTGTATGTTAATTGTGCTTTCTCGCCACCAGACAGCTGCCCCATCGCCTCATAGGTGTTACGCTTCTGCCCATCGTCTTGGTAAAACTCCTCCGACTTATATGTGTACCATCCACGCACATCCATCACCGACTTTCGCCATGATTCGACCTGTAAGCGAGACATCAGCGGTTCAATATGCTGTTCGAAATGAATCTTGCTTCCATCGATTGTTGAATTCATCTCATGAATATTAGGTATTGCACTGCTCAGCAGGTTTTGAAACTCCTTCACATCCACATTCAATCGTTTGGTTGCTACCAACTGGATATAAGTCTTTGGAGCATCTTTGAAATCAATGCCTATAAGATACGAATTCAATTGGTCGATGGTCTTGGTGATAGACTGACACCAGTTTTGGAAGAATACATTGAATGCACTGACTTTGTTGATGATATTCTCCTGCAAATACTTGTTGAAGCGCGATTCAAACCCTGGTAAATCTTCGTCAAGCAATCGTTGGTAATAGGCCTGATATTCGCCCATAAACTCCACGGCTTCGGGCAAACGGCTCACATCCGAACGCCAATCGTGATACTTCATGGTAATTTCCTCTGCGGGATTCTTGAAGCGATAAATCAGGTTCTTCAAATCGCTATTCTTGCGACTCTTCGTTTCACGCTGTTTCTGCAAAGCTAAATCGATCTCATGTTGTAACGTGTCACGCTTTCCGTTCAAATCCTCCAATGCCACATTCAGTAAATCTGTGTGTTGCGACTCAAAAGTATCCGTATCAACTACGCCTATTTGAGCCAAAGCTGAATTACTTTCGTTTCTCCTTTCTTTGAGCTTATTCTCACGATTCTCCGATAATGTTTTCTTTTTGATAGCTTCATTGTTCTCATCATCAAGTAAACCGATTTCTTTTCTCACCCCCGCCAATTGCTCCTGTAAAATCTTCACCCGATTATTGGCTTCCTCCAGTTGTCGTTTCTGTTCTTGCTTTTGCTGAATGACTAGTACACACGACTGCCAGTCGATATCATCAAATTTATCGTATTTACTAAACAGCGTCAAATAGGTTTCCCGCTTCTTCTGAGCATTCTTTATGTCTTCCTCTAGCTTACGGACTTTAGCTGCTGTCATCTTTTCTTCCTGCTGCAACTGACGCACCTCTGCCTGTAACACGGCAATTTTCTCCTTGTTATCCCAGCCAAGCACATAGTGTTCCTTGCCTCGTATCTCTGGTCGGTCGTCTTTCTCATGCTTACCACCTCTCGCCTTTATCAGCCCCTCTTTTGTTACTGCTTTCTCTTGCAGATGGTTGAAGTCCGCAAGCGAATCAACACAACTATAGTTGAACTCAGCAAATAACCTGTCCTCAAGCCAATCCAAATACAAACACATTGGCTTGTATTCAAGCTTACGGAGCAACGAATCCGCTTTCAATGTCCTATCCTCAAACTCACGAATAGTCTCTGCGCCCTGGTATCGCTGATACACGATACGACCTCGCAGATTATGACCATTCACATACTCATTTACCTGCTTGTAATACTTCTCCGGCACTACCAACCGCAATGCAAAATTGTGAAGAATACGCTCAATGGAATATTCCCAATCACGCTCATCATCCTTCACACATATCAGTTCACCAATGAATGGAATCTCTTCGGTAGTTGCACCAACAGCTTCCAGTATCTCATCACGAATCTCAGCCACACGACCGGATATATTGTTCTTATGCTGCTGCAGATAGCGTATGGTGGCCATTCGTTCTTCTATGTTGCTACTGATTTCATCCTGACGGTTTTGTGCCTGACGCTTCTCTTCCATAAGTTGCCTGTCAATCGTCACTTGCAGAGCATCTTTCTCGCGTTTGGCGGTCGCACGATTAATTTCGAATACCTCTACATCAGGACTTTGTTCCATCTTCACCAGCTTTGCCAACTTATCGTATTCTTCGGCTTTGGCCTTGCGGTTATCACGTATCCTCACTCTCTGATTGATTTCCTTTTCAATTTCATGTATCTGCTGACCCACCTCGTCCTTCTCAATAGCCACCGTCAAGCGCATTTGCTCTTGTTCCAGCTCACCCTTCTGCACCTTCAACTCCTTCAACCTATCTTCCAGTTTCCTCAAGTCGCTCTTGCAGCACACCAACTCCTTGTCGCACAAATCCACCGTTCGCGCAGCAAACCAATAGGCTGCCACACTCTTCTCCTGCTCCATTTCAACTATGCGTATGTCTATCTCCTTCAGTTCCTCTGTCAATGCATTGATAGGTTCCAGTTGGGCAATCTGCTCCTTCACCTTATCGATATTAGTCTTAGCCTCCATCAGATTTTGGAAGTTGTCCTTCAGTTCCTGATACTTCTCCTCAGCCGGCAGTTCCTCGAGCATATTCGTACGAATAAAACTGTCCAGATCGTCCAACACTTTCACACCCACTATCTGATTGAAGAGTGTAAGCGCCTTGTCCGAACGCATACCGAAGAGGGTTATCATCTTTTCGCCATATGCCACCGGACCATCAAAAAACTCTATCGTGCGTTTTGTTTCATTCGTATTGTATTTTTTCGTCAGTCGCTTGCGCCAATCGCCATGCAAGTCAAACTCTGAAAAGTCACGCTCTATAGTCAACGACTCTCGGGCTACACCAAACAGTACCTTTAGTTCCTCGCCAGTGTAGTAGCGCACCTGAAACAGCGTCACCACGCGCTTGTCCACATTGCAGAACGATGCAAGCAATACCGAACGAGCCCCTTTGTCGCGCAATCTCAGCGTGGTTGTGCTCGCTGCACCCTCCTGCTGCTGATTGCCATAGTTGCCAAAGAAGTACGATTCCTCTGTACGGTTGCCCTTCTTCTCCACACCCGATGATTGATTGTAAAATCGTTGGCGCTTCAGTGGCACCATCAGCGTGAGCAGAGCATCTATCAGCGTACTCTTGCCCGAGGCGTTTGCTCCGGTCAATAGCGAGTTGTTACCATGCAAATTCATATGGTACACTTTTTTGTCAAAGGTTCCCCAATTCCACACTTCCAAATAGTCAAGCTTAAAGCCTGCCACTTCCGAACTGGTATTAAATAGGTTCATCTGCTGCATTATAGTCATTAAGTTTGTTTTTAAATTCTAATATATCGTCCAGTGTCACCTTATCCTTGATGATGCGATGTATCTTATAGCGCTTCTCACCCTCAATATGCTTTGCTTCCACCAGGAAACCAAAGCCTGCTATGCTGTCTATATAGCGGTCAAGATCTTTCTCAAACTTGGCACGATTGAATGTGGCGGGAAGAAACAATTCTGCCTCTTCCTTTATTTCAGTAGCAGTTACATACTTGTCCGAAGCCTGCGACTCTGTTGGATTGCTGTCGAAGTCTTCGAGTATCTGCCTCAACACGATGAGTATCACCGAAACCTCAAAACCATACGACCTTCTCGACACCATGTTCAATGTTTTGTCTTCGTCCAATTTCATTTGCTTGACAAAGGCAAAACCTTCATCCTTTTTCACGATGAGTTCCAGTCCCATCACACTGATATAGTCCTGAATCTCGCTTTGGTAGTCGAGTAAATCATTCCAAACTACATCGTCTTTCTCTACGATGCCTTTCAACAGTTTCACTACAGCCCTGCTGTATGGTTGTATATTTGCTGCGTTCATCTTGTTATTATAATTTCGGGAATTGATATGGTTTTATTTTCTGTAAAAATAATATGTTGCTGGCGTTCTTCGCTTACCACCGTCTTATATTCCTTCAGCACGCCAATGTATCCAAACACTTCCGACAGACCTTTCTCCACGCCTTCGTTCCGCTCTATCACCTCTGCCAGGGTCGTCTGCTGTCTGTCGTTCAACACCTCGTTGATGCGGTCTCTCAGCACCTTTCGGTCGATGTGATACGGATTGTAGAGTTTACCAATACTCTCCAAATCAGCCAGACTCAGTCCGGCTATGTCAGGCTTATCCTTATACACAGTTTCTTTTACAGGTGTGAGGGTAAGAGGGCGCTCCAGCGGCAGATTGATGTCAATGGTTTCGTATTCAAGCGAAGCATCTGGCTTTTCTTTCCGTCTGCTGGCTTCGATGAGTAGTTTCTTTATATCGTTGATTACTTGCTTTGTCGCCTCAGCATTCATATGTCCGTTCTGGCGAATGATTCGACTCAGTTTCTCGCTCATGCGGTCGTTGGTTTTCGCAACCTTCTCACCAGCGTCAAACAGATGCTTTTTCATTTCCTTGAGAAACATGTCATGTGCATCAATGCCTCTATTTTCCAGCGTTTTGTAGAGTGCACCAGTCAACTCGTCCCATTCTTTCTGCAGATCGGCCGAGAGCAGAAACTCCCAAAATGCATAGAAACTTTTGCCTTGTTGCGATTGTTTTAGTTCGCCATATGCATCAAAGATGTAGTTCAACAAAGCTTTCTTCTCTGCATTTTCTGTCTGACGTTCGTATATCTCTTTGATAATCCCCTTAAAGTTGTCATCCACCTCTTTGAAATCGCTCAGCAGTTCCTTCGCCAGTTTGTTCAAACTGTTGTATCGTGGTTCTATCTGGTAGTCCTCGTAAACCTCGACCTCTTCGCCCATCTCCAGCCGCTGAATCTGATGCTCTATCTCCATTTTTTTGGTTCGAAGCAATTCTAGTCGCTTCTCACGGTCCTCGTTCGAGTATTCCACCAATTCCTTCAGTTGGGAAAACAGTGTCTTGAACTTTGATTCAGTACCGATGTAATCTTCTTTTTTCAAGCTCACCACCCAATCTATCAATTTGCTTGTGTGTGACGAAATCTCGTATATCACCTCTCCCTCTTCGTTCTGATAATTGGTCAAGAATCCCTTGTCTGTCCAGTCTTTGATGAGCCGTTTCGCTTTCTGTTCGTTAGACTCTACTAGTCTCGTCATTTCAGAATCATCCTCCACCAACGTATTTTCCTGCTCATCCAGTCGGTTCTCCAGTAGCATGTGCAAGCGTTCCTGCATTATAGCCGCCTGTCCTTCAAACGCTTCAATGACAAAAGACAAGAAGAAATCCACACTTCTTGATTTTATGAGTCGTACGCTTGGTGACTCTCGTAATATTTGTGTTATTTCTTCTACTTGCATAAATGTTATTCGAAATTATTTTGTTTAAAATCCATCAGTGTCTTAAATATTACATTCAAACACTTTTAAGGTGTTATTTATCTTTACACACAAAACACCACCATTGAATCATTGAAGTTCTATAATTCATTTTCCCCAATCCTTGCGATCAGTTCAGCATTCAGTTTCTCATCTCGTCCCAACAATTGCCGTACAAGCTGATAAATCGTAGTGCAAGGATTTTGATTTGCATAACGTGAATCTGCATATTCTAAATGCTTCGCTTCCGCATACCGCAAGGCGGACTCCATTGAGCCGTAAGTAGTCATTATCTTATAATTGTTAGGATCTTTCTTGGCGTATCTGTACTTTTTCTTCGATTTATATTTCGGAGAAGCATTTACAGCTGTTGAAATCTTCTCTTCATAATCCTTTCGAGACACTCCTGTTATTACATTCTGAAAATGATATAGATACCACAATTCGAATGCTTCATTACTCCAGGCTACCTCAATGCTATTTTTTTGTCCCATCGCAATGGCTTCGTTGAAATCCTTTGCAGGAAATTCATCCCTATCGAAAACAGCCCAAACACGGTCATAGTTATTCTTATTTTTAAGATCAATGGCCTTCTCCACAACATCTTTTGTTCCACGCCCAAGCCCTTTAACCTCGATGTCATATACAATTACCCCCTGTTGCTTTTCGGCAAAAGCTTCAAAGTAATTAGGTTCAGTCTTTGTCCCTTCGCACACAATTAACACAGAGCAACGTATGACTTTCTGTTCTCTCTTTTGCGATTGCCTCCTAAATTTTGAAGAAGCATTATCTATCTTTATTCTCTTTGCTGCCATAGCCTTACATTATTAATCATTCAATATATAAGGAATGGCACCATAACGACCGGCGATATAGTTTTTCTCATAATTTGCATCATTACGAGGTTTGGTCCCGTCTGGGAGTACGATATCAATCAGACTATACAAATCCGTCTGCTCTTTAGAATCTTTCTCCGTGAACCATATCTGGTCTCGTCTTAAAATTTTCTGAGAAAGTAAGTGCGTATCGTGGGTAGTGAATATCAATTGGGCATTCTTTGGATTTGTTTCCGGATTATTGAATAATTCAATAATATACTGAGAAATCAGAGGGTGCATTTTTGCATCCAGCTCATCGATGACAAGCACGCTCCCAGAATAAAGCGTTTCGAATATCGGTCCCGAAAGATCAAATAACTTATTTGTACCGGAAGATTCCCTATCTTCAAACGAGAAGTTAATTGTACCTACTATATTACCTTTATCTGAATATACGTTATGTATAGAATCCAACTCAATACTCTTCTTGCCTTGCGTTTCTCTTTGGAAGAGTGCTCGTAATTCCATAGGCAAGTCCTGAGGAATATTGGGTTCTTCCTCATGAGTAAGAATGTTGTTAAATCCAAGTCTCAATTTCTGGAAGAAGTTGAGAGCATCAACACTCAAAGATTCTTTTTTGTGAAAAAATAATTTTGAATATGCTCTATATTGTTGATTATTCAATCCAGAAATCACATTAAAGTCCGATTGAAACCAAGAAATAACCTGACGAGATATTTCACCGCCTAACTGTTGGCATAATGACAGGAACAAACGGTTGTCATTGGTCTTTTCTTCATATCCGACTCCTTCCGGGAAATTATTCTCATCTACACAAATCCCATCTTCGTTTCTTACGAACATCATCTGCTCTTTAGAACGAGGTGTTGTTTTCCGGAATAACCATTCTTCAACGATACGCTCCAGATTATACCTGAATCCATATCTGTAACAATACTCTCCTTTCAAAAATATAATCTCAAACATAGAGGGATGGTGATTGTCCTTCAAAAGAAGAAATGGGTCATATTCCAATTGCTCATTGTCATTTAACTTCACCGACAACAACACGCAACTCGCCATTGCGTGCATCGCACTGACAAGATTGGATTTCCCACTTGAATTGGCACCATACAGCGCAAGCGAACGAAGCAGAGTATATTTATTGCAGTCAAACAAGTTCGTTTCAGTACATTCTTTCAAAGCTTTATCGGCCTCCAATACTAAGGTCTTTTTCCTATAAAACGACCTGTAATTCTCAACTGTAAATTCAAGTAACATATATCTGACTTTTAAGTGTTTCAATTATTTTTCATAACTGTTTTCGAGTACAAAGGTACAAAATTCAATTCATATAATGCATATTTTTGAGATATTTTCTCAAAAATATGCATACAGCATCTATTACATTTGCTGATTCAAAAAAATAACATGCTGAAAATCAGCAGATAATCGTTATCTATACACATAATCATATCCGCATGATTGTGTGCAAAATTATGTAGAAATGAAATATTGTTGAAATTTCTTTTATGCTGACTAAAGGTACTGAACCATTTCATGCATTTGTGTCGCATACAAGACAGTTATTCTGTTATCATCCTCAGCATAGTAAGCAATACAGTGTTCTATTCCATTCAACATATTTTCAAATGCCAAACAAGGGTTCAACCCTCCACTGACTAATGTGTTACCCAAGGCCTTCATTTTTTTGCTCCGAGTAGTAATAGGTTCTGTTTTCAAGCATCCAAGAACTTTTTCTGGACTATCCAAATAACAATAATACAACCAAATCTCAAAACAAGGATTGCTCACGACCCATCTACCTTGTACATCGGTTTGATTACCTTTAAATATTTTCTCCAACTGATCATAGAATTCATCTACATCCGAAAGGAGAAATACTTTGTCCATAGTATCCAGTTGGAAAAAGCTGCGATTCTATTTTTATTTCTCCTGTCAACTGTATTTATTCCCACTTCTCTTGCATCTGATATGGCTGTAATCCTTGTCCTTTTTCAGACATAAATACAACTCTTAAAGAGTTAAGCTCACGCTGTTTAATCAATTCCAGAAGAAAATCCTTTCCCCCCAGAGAGTACGAATATAAGACTGGTGGAAAGAATCCCTTCAGGCTTTTGGTAAGCAGAAGACACTCCTGATGTTTCATATACCTGACAATTCTCCTTATTTTGGGTTATAGACTGATGTACAAGCTATTTAGGAGTTAATCTTGAGTATTTTTTTTGAATATGTAAATTTAGATAAATCCATAACAATATTAACATTTTACATATTCAATTCACCAATAAAAGGAATAGCGCCATAACGCCCCTCCATATATCCGTTCTCAATATTAATTGTGTTGTGAATCTTAAAATCGTTTAATGAATACATATGACTCCCACCATCCTTCTTTTCAACCATCCAAGCTTCATCGGTGCGCAAAAAATCCTGATTTAGCAAACAGGTCTGATGCGTTGTAAAAATAAGTTGTCCATTGGTGTCCTGTGAGGAAAAATAACGGACAAGTTCCCTGACCAAATGTGAATGTATGCTATGATCGAGTTCATCTATGATTACCGTCTTGGCGGATTTCATTGCATCATATAATGCCGGAACAAGCGACAGTAATCTAACCGTACCGTCAGACTGTGCCTGGATATCCATATCCTTTGAAAATCCGTTTTTACCAAATTGCTGGAATAGCATTTGACTTATCTTCTGCACTCCATCTTCTACACTAATAGATCTTGTATTTCTGAAATCAACGACCTCCGACAACACTCCGGAACGCATTTCTTTAAGTTTGTCCATAGGTAGATTACTGATGTCATGGGTACTCATCCAATCTTCAAAATTTTCTGCATCGGCAAATAATGGCTTGTAAACAGCCATAAGCAACCATAACCATTTAGAATAAAGTCGCTGAAATCCAGCGACTTTTATTTTTGTGTCTATTCCAGTCAATTCTGACAGACTGCCGATTTTCAGCATCTTTTTGTACCATAATTCTACCGCCGAACAAATAAGTGGGCTCCTCGCACTCATCATAGCGACATCTTAGGCACGATGTGAGACGCTATGAGAATGAGCGGAACCGCTATAGAAGACACAGTGTGAGACGCTGTGAGAAATTGTGAGACGCGTTGAGACAAAATCGACGAAATTAAAGGCGACTAATATATGGAGGTACAGAGAAAATGCCAGTGGTGCGGCAAACCATTTATAGCACACACGATGGTAACACGGTTTTGCAGCAAATCGTGTACAGAAAAAGCGTATAAAGACAGGAAGCGCAAACAGAAATTGCAGGAGTACGAAGCGAGGCAAAGCGAGCAGCCAATGCAGGAAGTCGGCATCGTTGGAAGCAAACCGTTCCTCTCTCCTGCCGAAGCCGCTACCCTTTTAGGCATCAGTCGTGCCACCATCTACCGACACATGGCTGCCGGTATCATTCGGGCGTTGCAACTTCGTGGGCGCACCATCATACGTAAATCCGACATTGAAAAGATGTTCGACAATGCGCCCGACTACAAGAAACGCAACTATGGACGGAAACAGACCGTCCTCTATTACACCACGAATGAGATTCTGGAGAAATACCAAATCCAGAAGAAAACCCTGTACCGTCGCTGCAAACTATACAGCATCCCAAAGGTTGAAGAAGGTAGCCGTGTGTTCTACAACCGCACCCTCATAGACAAGTATTTTGCCGACCTTGCCGAAGAAATCAATCCGGACTGTTATTACACCCCGGAGCAGGTCATGGAAAAATACGGTATGAGCCGTAATGCCGTTGTCACCTTTGCCCTGCGGCACAACATCCCCCGAATCAACCGCCACCACAAGGTGTATTATTCCCGTGCCCATATAGACGCGATTAAGGAAAAGCAGGAGAAGCTGAATCCCGACTATTATACCTACGATGAAATTACCGAGAAATACGGACTTACCAAGATTAATATCAGCTACTATGTCAACAAGTACGACATCAAGCGGTTCAAGCAAGGAAGCCGGACAATGGTGCTCCGTTCGGAGTTTGACAAAATCTATATTGAGCATCGCGATGGAACATATACACCCAAGAAACGGGAAAAGAAAAGCGACCTGCCAAAAGAAACCTTTATAATCCCTGAAGGTTATTACTCATCCGAGCAAATTGCGGCAACTTATCATATGAACAGGAAAACCATTTGCAAGCTGTGCCGTGAAAACGACATTCCTAAAATCAGTCATGGTGGGTTCAATTATTACGAGCAACTGTCAGTTGACAGATTCTTCGCCAAATATAAAGCTGCAGACAATATAAAGGAATGGATTAGTGCGGAGCAAATGGAGGAAATCTATGGTATGAGCAAAGATGCCAGATGTTCATTTGTACATCGCCATAAAATCCCGTCCCGTGTTGTTTATGGCAAAGTCCAATATTCAAAAGAGCATATCGATATCATCAAAAGCGGAGGTTTCGACCAACGGGAAATGTATTACAGCGTAACCGAAGCAATGGAAAAATATAGCCTGCGTAGGGATGATGTCTACAATTATGCGAGGTATAACAAGATACGGAAGATGCATCACGGAAAGTCCATGTTCCTGTTGAAAGAGGATTTTGACAAGGTTATGGCTGAAAAATCCGGCATCTGAGAATTATTCTGCACAGACAAGAATCATTTTCAGCAATGGCAGTCATCAGCATTGTTTCATTGTATTGGTTTGCAACAAATTAATCACCAATTATAAAAACATATCATTATGCACGAATGTAAAACTGTAACATTGAGGACAAGACCTCTAAAGAAAAACATGTTGTCGTTCTATCTGGATTATTATCCCGGTTATCGCGACAAAGAGAGTATGAAGGTAATCCGTCATGAGTCTTTGGGTATCTACATCTACGCCGAACCAAAGAACCAACGGGAACAGAACTTTAATGCCGTCATGTCGGAAAAAGCGGAAGCCATCCGATGCCGACGTTTTGAATCCATCGTAAATGAGCGATATGATTTCTTTGACAAGAGCAAGATGAAAGGAGATTTCCTTGCCTATTATAAAAAGACACTCCGCAAGCACGACCAGAAATGGGAGTTCGTATATCTGCATTTCTTCAATTTCGTGGGTGGAAAATGTTCGTTCGAGGAAATTGATGTGGACTTATGCAACAAGTTCAGAGAGTATCTGCTCAATGCGAAGCAACTGAGACGTCCGGAGCGTCCCATATCACGCAATTCAGCCGTGGGCTACTGGTCCACATTCAGAGGATTCCTCAAAATACTCTATCGCAATAAACTGATTCATTCCAATGTAAACGATTTCTTGGAGAAAATAGAGCCGGAAGATGTGGTCAAAGACTATCTCAGCGTAGAAGAACTGTACAGATTGGCAGAAACGCCCTGCAAGATACCGGTTCTGAAAACCGCCTCGTTGTTCTCTTG
>ENA-OPVU01001024-OPVU01001024.1-human-gut-metagenome-genome-assembly--contig:-NODE-1024-length-15903-cov-2.800164_pt1 | contig 15903 bp, 19 predicted proteins | sample MGYA00241497_ERZ501986 | MGnify/ENA primary metagenome ERZ501986 (study PRJEB25962, sample SAMEA2042995) | human gut metagenome | biome: human gut; feature: human-associated habitat; material: faeces...
GGCGGGTTCTGAGAAGACCGGTCTTTCTAATGCTTCAGAGACGCTTTTGGAAAATGCTTACTATATTATCACACCGACCACAAAGAGTCCTTCCCCTGCTGTGGAAGAACTGACCGGGCTGGTGCGCTCTCTCGGCGCAATTCCTCTGGTTTTAGGTTATGAGCAGCACGATTATGCGACCGCAGCGATCAGTCATCTGCCGCATGTGATCGCATACAGCCTTGTCAACCTGGTGCGGGAATCGGATGATGAGAATGAAATTATGAAAACTATCGCGGCCGGAGGTTTTAAAGATATCACACGTATCGCATCCTCATCCCCTGTCATGTGGGAAAATATCTGTTTATCCAATCAGGAACAGATTTTAAAATTATTGGACAACTATATCCATACATTAGAGGTAATGCGCACGAACATTGCAGATGCAGATTCCCCTGCACTGTTAGATGCCTTTACTGCAGCCAAAGATTACCGTGATTCCATCACGATCACGGCAAAAGGTGCTTTGAAGAATGTTTACGAACTGTACTTAGACCTGATTGATGAGACCGGTGGGATCGCCACCGTCGCAACGATCCTTGCGAGCAATAATTTAAGTATCAAAAATATCGGGATCATTCACAACCGTGAGTTTGAAGGCGGTGTTTTGAGACTGGAAATGTATGACGGAGAGTCATTAGCGCTGGCGGTTGCACTGCTTAAGAAACATCATTATACGATTTATGAAAGATAGAAAAAACGCCGTATGGTCAGATTCAGAATGACCGTACGGCGTTTTTCTGCTCTTTGTAAAACAGCAAAAGCCCATACTCCAGACAATCAAAAAGCTGTATCCCGACGTTAATCAGGAATACAGCCTCTTGAGTTGAACTGTTTACATTATAAACTAGTTCATGGATACAAATATAGTTTAGCACACTTTTATAAAATCTACAATAGTAAATTTCATAAAATTTAAAATTTTTTTCAAAAAAGGATTTTCACCTCTATTTTCATTCCACACAATCTTCTCTGTAAATTCACGCAACTTCCAACCCGGCTTCATCTAACCGTCACATTCCCCCGATAGAATACAGCTATCAACAAAAAAGGAGTGACAAACATTATGAAATATCAAAAAGCATTATTATGTATCACATTGGCAGGAACACTGATTTTTTCCGGATGCGGCAGCACAAACAATAGTACAGGTAATAACACAAATACCTCTTCTTCTGTAGAAAGCACAGTGGAAACATCTACGGAGGACACTGATGTAAAATCAGATGAAAACACGGTAACCGGAATGATTTCCGAAATTACCGACAGCACGATCACAGTTGCAGCCATGCCGGGCGGCGGTCAGGGCGAAGCACCGGGCAATCCACCGAGCGATAACAACGGTGGTGCCCCAGCAGGCAACGGGAACTCTGACAACAACGATTCAACAGAGGCACCTGACAAACCTGACTCTGATGGCGCAGATTCCACCGAAACCCCTGGCAATCCGCCTAGTGGAGACAACAATTCTGCCCCTTCCGACAACGGCGGTGCCCCGGATATGGGCAATATGTCAACCGAGACAATCAATCTGACCGACTCTATCATCTATTATGACAAAGATGGAAAAGAAACAACACTTTCCGCTTTATCAGAAGGTACTATGGTAACGATCACCTTAGATGATGATGGTAACGCTGCAACTGTAACGATCTCTGACAACGCCGGCGGTCAGCCTGCATCTGTCAAGACTGGGACAAAAAAAATTTTATTTTTTTCTGTACATATTCTATCAAATCCTTACTGATTTTTAAAGTACAGAATAGTTTATTACTATTAACCTTTTCGTTACTACCCATAGAAGAAGCCAGCAGCTTTTTCACTACTGGCTTTCTGTATTACTCATTTTGTTTACTACACTGCATTTCGGATAAAGTTCTCACCCTTAAACACAACCTCTATATCTTTGTCGTTGTAAATGAGCACCTTATCAATTATGTTGGAAAGTACATCTCCGTCATACTGTTCCAGCATACTATACTGGGTTAGCTGTTCTATCTTCTCCTCTGTGTCAGGCTCCTGATTTGCAGCTTTCTCCTGCAAATCTGATATCTGATTCTCCAGATCAGCTAACAGCTCTTGGTTTGTTTTTCTTAGCTGCACATATTCTTCTTTTGTGTACTTTCCCTCTCTGTATGACTGATAACAAGAAACTGTGCTGTTTGATATTCTGTCATACTCCGCTTTAAGCTCACTAATCAAATACTCATCGCTTGTCACCTTCCTTTTATCCTTTGATGCCCTTTTAAGTTCTTCTTCCTGTATAAGTGTTCTACAGATTTCCTTTGTGATTTCCAGCACCTTGTCCTGTGCTTCTGACTTCAGCATAAAAATCTGCTGACATTCGCCAGTCCTTACCATCCTGCGTTTTGGACAGAGGAGCTTCGGTGTACATACTGCACTGGAATTCATCAGCTTTCTTCCACAATAGGGACAGATAAAAAGATTTTTCTTACGTTTCTTTGTACTCTTTTCAATCCCTCTGGCTTCAACCCGTAGCATTTTATTGACTTCATCAAACATTTCATCGCTTACTATTCTTGGTATTGCACCTTCTACAACAGACCAGTCCTCTTTATTTCGTTTGCGAACCTTCTTATTATCTCCAAAACCAACAGTTTCACATTTATTCTGGATCATTATTCCTTTGTACTGCTCATTCTGGACAATCGCTATAACTTCTGAATTATCCCACATATAATCCCCTTTATTATGAACCGGAACATAATTGATTCCATTCTTCCACTGGTTTTGAACTCTTGTCGGGATTTTTCTCTCATTTAACATGCGGGCAACCTCACTTGCATTATATCCTGCAATGATCAGTGAAAATATCTCCACAACAACCTTTGCAGCTTCTTCATCTATTATCAGCTTATGCTTATCGTCTGGATCTTTCTTGTATCCATAGCAGACAAATGATGCCGTGTATTCGCCACTCAGATTTCTTGTCCTTCTGGCACTCTTTACCTTTCTTGATAAATCCATACTGTAAAGCTGGTAAATCAGATTCTTATAAGCTACATCCATTCCTCCAGTAACACCAAAGTTTCTGTCACTGTCATAATTATCGTTGACAGAAATAAACCTCATTCCCATTGCAGGGAATACAAACTCCAGATAGTTGCCTACTTCAAGGTAATCCCTTCCAAATCGTGAAAAGTCTTTTACTATGATACATTCAAATCTTCCAAGCTCTGCGTCCTGTATGAGCCTTTGGAATTCTGCTCTGTTATTGAACATTGTTCCCGAATATCCGTCATCAAAGTATTCCAGTACCTCAAAACCTGCAAATTCCTCTGTTTTCTTGATATACGCATACAAGAGTTTTCTCTGTCCTGTAATACTGTTACTTTCGTCTTTTGTTCCTGCTTTTACCTCCTCATCCGCATCAGAGAGACGGATATAAAAGGCTAATTTTCTTTTCTCAGCCATTATCCTGCCTCTCTTTCCATATTCAGTTCTGCGAATTTTTTCAGTTCATCTTCATAGTTCAGAACGATCTCAAGATTCTTGTTTTCGTATATGCGTACCTGTGCAACAAACAAATCGACCATTTCCTGCGTCAACTTGCGTTTTCCTTTAAAACGGAGCATTTCAGCTTTTAACTGGGCAACGGTCTTTTCAGCACTTTCATACTGACTTGCCGCCTGCCTGTATTCATCAGCCTGTATCTTCAATTTCTCAATACGCTGCGAATACTCCCTGTTCAGTTGCAGGTATTCCTTTTCATCAAGCAGTTCTTCTGTGTAATCTGCATACAAGCCGCTCTTTAATTCCATAAGCCTGTCCATTTCCTTGACACACTTATTCACGGCTTCCGTATATACCTGTTCCTGTCTGATTACCCTGCTGTCATTGTGGTGTTCCTTTAATATCATTTCCCTGTCAACAAAGACCTGTATCTGCTCTTTTATAACGGCAAGCACCGCTGCATATACATCGTCTACCTTTACAGGCAGGCAGTTACAACTATCCTTTCCATATCTTTTTCTATGCGTACACAGATAAACCTTTGCGTGTTTCTCTGGGTGAATATGGATACTGCTTCCACAACAGCCGCAGATGATTTTGCCTTTCAGCATATTCACTGTCTGCTTTTTTGTTGGCTTTATTACCTTTCTTTTATTCTTCTGTACCGCATAGAACTGTTCCTTTGCAATAAGTGCAATATGATGATTTTCAAAAACATACCACTCATCTTTATTGGTAGTATGCCTCTTTTCGTGTCTGTACAGGCATACCCTGTCTTTACCAGTCACATATCTTCCAATATAGACTTCATTCTTTAAAATCTGTGACAATGTATCAACAGTCCACTTAACTCCACTCAGCTTTTCAAGTTTCTCTATATTATGCCTTACTCTGTACTGGGCAGGTGTAAGGATATGCTTCGCATTCAGTTCTGCCGCTATCACAGAATGCAGTGTACCTTTTTCTGCCTCATTAAAAATCCACCTTACAACATCTGCGGCTTCCTTATCCTCAACCATTACCTTGACTTTATTTTCATTAAAGACTACCTTATAGCCATAAGCCACATTTCCAGTCGGAATACCTTTTTCCATCGCTTCCTGCTTACTGGCAGATATTTTCTTTGAAATATCCTTAGCATACAGATCATTGGCTATATTCGTGACCGCAACCATAAGGTCTGCGTCTTTCTTTGAGGAATCATAATTATCCGTAATCGCTACAAAGCGGATATTCATCATCGGGAATACACGCTCTACCAGATTGCCCGTTTCAATGTAATCTCTACCCAAGCGGGACAAATCCTTTACGACAATGCAGTTGATCCTTCCTGCCCTCATATCCGACATCATACGCTCAAATTCCGGTCTGTCGAATGTTGTACCGGAAATTTCATCGTCCATATAGATGTCATAAACTTCCATGTCCATCTGCTGATCCACAAAGTTCTTAATGAGATTTCTCTGATTGATCAGGGTTTTTCTGTCTCTCGTTTCATCTTTTTCCGCAGATAACCTCACATATATGGCAGTCTTATACACTTTGGATAAAGCCTTCAGCGTATCCGTGGACTGTTTCGGCTGTGTTCTTGACTTCCTTGCCATTTAAACCACCAGCCTTTCCGCATCATACTGTCTTTCCAGCTCCCCGGCTCTTGCAACGATTTTTCTGTATTCATCGTCACAGTCCAGTACGATTTCTATATCACCGCCCTCATATACCTTTACAGACTGTATAAGGCTTACTACCACATTACGGGTAAGAGAAGGCATTGTTTTCCATTTCCTGTGTTCTTCCAGCCACTCGGTATCTCTTTCAATCCCGGCAGCAATGTTTTCCGCTTCCTTCTGCAACCTGTCGATTGCCTTTTCCGCCTCTGCTCTTTTTACCTCAAAACTCTCCTTGATAATCGCAAAATCTGATTTATCAACAATTCCATCTCGGTAATCCTCATAAAGCGAAACAAGCATCTGGTTGTATTTGGTTATCTCTTTCTCTTTTGCACTGATCCTCTCTTTTGTCTTTTTCTGGTCTATTCTGAAATTGGCACTATTGCCAGCTTCCTTTATTACCTCATCTGCATCCAGAAGTATTGCTGTCATATCCCTCAAGGTATCAAATACACGGCTTTCCAAGTCTGCCTCTTTTATCCTATGGGAGCTGCACTTCTTATTCTTCTTGTTATTGGAACACATATAGTAAACATACTTTTTTCCATTTACTGTAGACACCTTTCGTGTCATAAGTGCCCCACAGTCGGCACATACTGCTATTCCGGATAAAAGATAGATAGAATCTTTTCCCGGTGCCATTCTCATATCCACTGACAACAGACGCTGTACAATCTGGAAAGTCCTTAAAGATACCAGTGCCTCGTGATTGTTGTGGCATACTGCCCATTTCTCCTGTGGCTTTAATATCTTTGTTTTAACCTTATGGTTTGGTGTTGTAAATTTTCCCTGTACAAGTGTTCCTGTATAAATAATATTCGTTGCGATACGCCTTACCGCAACAGGAGTCCACAGCAGCTCGTCTTTCTTCTGAAATGCTGTCTTATAATTTTCGCCATTGCTGAGTTTGTATGCCATAGGTGACAGGATACCAAGAACATTCAGCTTATCGCTTATGGCATCAAGGCTCATTCCGTTCTTTATCCAGCGGAAAATGTCCTGTACCACATGACCTGCATATTCGTCCGGGACAATCACATTATGGTCAATCTCAGATTTCTTGTAGCCATAGACACAGTAATTTCCTACAAATTCTCCGTTCTGTCTCTTTGTTTCAAGGTGGCTTCGGATTTTTATGGAAATATCCCTGCAATAAGCGTCATTGATAAGATTCTTAAACGGAATGATTATCTCGTTTCCCTGTGCCTGTGTATCTGCACTGTCATAGGCATCATTGATCGCTATAAATCGTATCCCCATTGCAGGAAACATCCGCTCAATGTATCGCCCTGCGTCGATATACTCTCTTGCAAACCTCGAAAGATCTTTTACAACGATACAGTCTATAATACCGTCTTTCACATCCTGCAACATAAGTTTAAATGCCGGACGGTCAAAAGTTGCCCCTGAATAGCCGTCATCCTCACGGATTGATACTATTTCAATATCTTCTTTGTCTTTTAAATAATTAAGTATCAGGGATTTCTGATTTGAGATACTGTTACTTTCAGCTTTTCTCACATCATCAAGATCGCCATCTTCCTTAGATAATCTAACATAGATGGCTGCTCTGTAAATTCTTTTAGAATTGTTCATGTCCACCACTCCTTCGATTTTCTAAGTTAGAAGTCCCAAATCAAGAGGAATGGAAACATAAATATGAAATTGATACCCTTTCGGGTTAGATGTCCTTATTTGTCTGTAATGATATCACAAATCCATCTGAATTTCCACCCCTAATTTTGGCTGACTGCTCTATACATTGGCAAGCATAGCAATATAATTGTCTTTCAGGCTTTCCCCATTATCGGAAAATGAAATCTTAATCTTGCTCTTTCCTGACCTGCGGAAATACGGATTACCTGTCTTTGCAATCATTCCCGCAACCTTCTTTTCCACAGGCATTCCGTCAGCGTACTTTATGCTGTTTACTTCCACCAATGTATCAATATCCACATCTTCTAATCTCTGTGCCGATATTTTGTCCAACTGTTCAACTGTCATCCTATCCCTCCAATCAAATTAAGCCGCCAGATATGCTGACGGCTATGTAACACCGGAGCTTTCGCCCCGGCTGGAATTTATGCAATTGGATTATTATGTTTTGTACTCATACCCAACTGGATCTGCATACCTTTTGTTATCTGTCTTAACTGGTTTTTGCTTACTTTCCCGATTTTTTCTATCAGGTCCGTATCTTTCACATCACATAACTGCTCACACTGAGCGATACTGTTCGTTCTTAATCCAACAGCCTTAAACGAACTGATAAAAATATGTGTTGGCAGATATGTCTTTTTATGAATCTTACTTGTAAGCGGTACTGCATGGAATACCGTGCTGTGTCTGTTTGCACTGTCATTGCTCACAATCACTACTGGTCTGATACCGTGCAGCTTGTGGTCATTCTCATCTTCCGGTACTCCAAAATCAACCATCCAGATATCGCCCCGTCTTATTTCACTCATAATATTCACTTCCTTGTCTGTCAACTGGTATTTCCTGCCCACGGATATATTCGACAGCTTCCTGTTCCGTAGGACAGGCAACAACTCTGTCTCCTTTCCCATCAAACACCACGGTTTCTGATGAAAATGTCACTATGCTTAATTCCTTTTTATCCGGCATTGTCCTCCTCAAATGAGATGAGAGCAGGTTCATAGCCCCTGCTCTCGTCGTTAATGCTGATCCCGTGCTCTGCTGCAAGTTCCATGATACCTTTCACCACATCTTTATCCGATGAGACATCATAGATACTGCTTACCAGAATACTGATAATGGAATCTCTTTCGATATAAAATTTAAGTCTTTCCACAGACTTCGTATCTTTAAAGATTGTTTCTACAATCTCAAAATCCGCTTTCTTCGCATATGCTTCTATCCTGTCTGCGGCTCTGTCGGCATTTCTGCCTACGCAGATAACACAACACTTACTCATAGAGCCTCCTATCTGTCGGCTCTGAGACGCTTGAAAAATACTGCCATAAAATCAGCAAGTGAAACAATACCGTTATCTTCCTTTTTCCCTGCCTGCTCCATCTTCTGATAATATCCAGCCATATCATCGTTTGCTGTCTCAACCGTAATGCCGTGCTCTCCGAGCATAATGATGTTATCCATAATTGTTTCTTCACAATCGCCCACCATATCACTCATAAGAGTAACAACCACATCAACATCTTCTACTTCTGCCATACCGACAAAGGCAAACTTCATAGGAAATGTCATTCCCTCCGGTCTTGCGTTCTCCGAAATGACTGCAACCACCTCATATCCATTCACAGCGCAATACTCCTCAAGAACCTGCATTACCATCTGATCCGCTGCCTCATTTCCTGTTGCTCCAAAATATATAACTGCTTTATTCATTTTAAAATCTCCATTCCTGTTTTTATTTTGATTTGATATCCTGTGCACACTTTATCTCCTCACATAAACTGACCTGCCAATGCTCTCTGTACTTATAAGCCCCGTTGTTGTCTGCTGGTTACTGCAAATCAGTTTGTGTGGGAAGATAAAATACTATCTTCCCGGTTTCTTAACCATCCCCGTATCGGGTAACATATCCTTTGCCAGCCACAATCACTTCGTAGTTTCCTGCCCATCTGGACTTACGAAAGTAGCCACTCTCTGAAAATGCGTTTCGCTGAAATTCAGGTGCACTTATTATCTCATTACCTCCGGCTGCTAACCCGGTAGGCACAACCCTCTGCTCTTATCCTTAAAGGCTCCTGCTGTTACGTTTCTCATAATCGGCTACAGCTCTGAGGATAGTCATCGCACGAAATGGGATTCTGCCACCCTGTCATAGACAAGGCGATATAAGCTCGTGGGATATGCGTGTCCTATTCTGTTTTCAATATTCAACGGCTCTTTTCTCAGAACCTGAACAAAGTATAACTGACACCACACATCTTCTACAGTAACCGACACTCTTTTGAACTAAGAGTAACACTCCCACCTGTTCCAAATCCTTATAAAAAAAGCCGGACTGCATTATCAAAAATGCAATCCGACTTTTTTATTCTGTCAGAAGTTTCATATTGTCAACGGCATTTAATACCATATTCCGGATAAACTGTACTTCCTTCTCCTTCAGACCAACCAGCAGATCATCGACTTCTGCCTTTCTTTCACACCCACACACAAGATAATCCAACGTTATATGAAACAATTCAGCAATACTAATCAGCGTATCTATTTTTGCTCCATTTACACCAGCTTCAATTTTCCGCAGAGCATCCACTGACAATCCAATCTGCTCGGCAAGCTGCTGTCTTGTCATTCTTCTTGCCGCACGCAACTCTTTTATTCTTTCTCCACTATTAACAATATCGTAGTACACCTTCCACTCTTTTCCGGCACCTTATATATTTGCTTAAGCTGTATTCATTGTACCGTAAGCGAATCTTTTGTAAGAGTGACTAAACCAGCTATTTCAGGTGGAATATTGTACACCTTAATACCAAGAATATAAATATTTGCGGATTAAAAAAAGAGATATTTCCAAACCATTACATTTTGGAAATATCTCTTTACTTAATATCCTCATCCGGCACAAACTCCATGATGTCCTCTATCTTACAATCAAGTATGGAACATAATCTGTTAAGGATTACCGTTTTTACGACCATATTCTTTCGCAATCGCTGTAACTGTGCTTTATCTATTCCATAATCTTTAATTAGTGCATACTGGCTAATATTTTTCTTCTTGAGTGTGATCCATAACCTGTCATATACTATCATTACAAAGACCTCCTCCTTGTATTCTACGCAAGAGTGTCCTATAATGATATGGTGCGTGTATGCACCATACTGTATGTATATGATAGAATAGAAAATAGCCATAATCTGCATAGAAAACAGCTCTCAAGGTTATTATGTAATATAGAACGGATTATCTGTTTTACTTTTATGGTATTCAACCGGGACAATTCAAGCACCTGACAATTTGACCGCAAATACCCTTCTCAGAAAGGATTCACAACAACACTATGAATGATAAAAACACATACTCTGTTGATAAATATTTGGAAATCATTGCCGAAAAAGAAGGAATCACAAAAGAAGAAGTCCAACAGGAAATTGGGCGGGCAGTTTCCATTGCTTTAAAAAGCCCTGATCCACAAATGCAACGCTTCTGGACAGACTTTCCATGTGAAAATGATACTCCCACCATTGAAGAAATCATATACCATCTCGCTGAAAAATTTGCAAAAGAGTCATAGACAAAGGACAGGATAACTACCCGTCTATTCACTCAGATAATCTTCCTGTCCTCTTAATATTTGTTCAATCATATGTAATGCAAATTCTATTTCTCTTTCGTCACATCGATTCATCATAAATGCAAAACGCTCAATGTGTTTTTCTGGGTGCTGCTGGCTCATCAAAACCATAGGCGATGACTCCAATGCATGAACAATATTCAAATATGTATCAAGACTCATTGCCCTTCTGCCATTTTCAACACTTTTGATAGTATCCAATGATACATCTGCCCGTTCTGCAAGCTCTGCCTGTGTAATTCCAAGCCTTCTGCGTTCTTTTCTGATATTCTCTGCAATAATTTCGTATATGTGCTCTCTTTTCCCCATAGCCCCATCATCCTTTCTGACTTATCGCATTATATCAGAAATTATTATGGGTTTTAGGAAACTGTAATCCTTTGACATTTTCGTGTAATACTTTGCATATTCCTTCTAAACACCAATCTACTTTTACACTGAAATTTAAAATTTCAGCAAAATGTATATAACAACATGAGAAAAGCCCGTGGCAGATCCACGAGCTTTATCTCCAGTTTGAAGCATGGATATAGATAGTTCCCTGCTTTTATTTAGTGTAACATACACCTTTACTTAGCTACATGTGTAAAATCCCAGTGCGAAAATACGTCTACATAGCAGGTTTTTGTTTCAACCACATATCTCTCCATGCCGCCTAATGCTTCATTATATCTTTCTTTATATTTTGTCTCAACGACCTTATATGTATAATACATAGGACGATATTTGATTAAATAATGAGATCCTTTTGGAACAGTTACGGAGTATCCGCTACCTAAAGAATATGATTTTGATGCACCTAGTGTAACACCCAACTCACTTCCTATAGTTCCACCATTTGTATATCCACCGGAAACTGAAGCTTTAAAGGAAATATTATAAGAAGTATCTTGAGTGTAATTCAATGATAATTTTGCGCTAGATGTAGAACTACAACCACTCGTGCCATTTCTCCATGCACCACTTTTTAAACTACCTTTGGTATATTGATAACCATATACGGTAACAAAATCAGAAATGCGTTCTTCATTTTCCTCATCAGCTTTAATTTCCGTTTCAAAATAATCAGCTCCATCATGAGGCAAATTTTCAGTGTCATAGTTATGAGTCTCCGCAGCAAACGCTGTTGTCGAGCACCCCAAAATCAATATAAAACTTAAAACCATACTAATTATTTTTTTCATTAGAAGTCACCCCCGCTTTGCTTTAAAAAAACTATAAACCAGATAAATAATTGCCAAAATGATACTAAAAACAAAAAAGCCACCAATATAAATAAGAGGACTTTTAAAAAGATAATCCATGTTATTGGTAAGATATCCATTTCCTGAACTAAATCCAGTTATTGAGTCAATATATTGGACAATAATGGAAAGAAACGGAAGCGTACTTAAACCAAATATGCCAAAAATTATCATTATTATAGCTAAAATCTTCAAATGAAAATCTTTCATCAAAATCACCCCCTATTTTAATATCATTTTGTCGTTATATGCAGATCATTCTATAAGCATATTCATAATTATATTTACTTCTCCTTTCCTCAGTATTCAATGTGCCATATAGAGCAATCTGTTGTATATTCTAAGAATAGCAGGAATCAAAGCAAAAGAAAATATCCTATGCAGAAAGTGACCTGTTTTTGCAGAAAATGACCAACAGAACAAAAATTACTCAGAAATCAAGTAAAAAACACAGCATTGATACTATTTCAAAGCTACAGTTCTGCTCTAAAGAATATATTGAGAGTACGCTTTCAACAATATTTCCTAGTCTAAAAACGGTATTAGAAGAATTTTGGTAAAAATTTAGCAGGCAATAATTTGAATATTATTGCCTGCCAAATTAATGATGAAATCATATGATTCTTCTGTCAATCAGAACCAATCTGCTTTCTCCTATCGGAGTCCAAGCATACACACTCTTGCAATATAACGTATCATCAGCTCCGAGCCTGTGCTTTCTGTATATTGTCTGACCAATACTTATTGCTGAAAAAATTCCCATTTCTAGGCAAATTTCTGAACATATCCATAACAATATCATATGATAAGCCTGATGTGTCCACAAACATCTCTTTCCCATCTTTAGATTTAACTGCAATTCCGTTATCACCCACATACGCTACTGTATTGTCATCTAATTTCTGTATTAATCCCGTCATTTCCGCAAATTTCTTTAGCGCAAACTCCCCGGATTCTTCACAAAGTTTTCGGAACTTTTCTGCATCCTCACCTACCATATACGGATATTTTCCATCTCTAATATACCATGAAATTCCCGTTTCTGAATCCGTGTATTTAGGATCAGTTAATGCCCACTCTTCCAAAGGAACACCCTGATACCATACTGTCATTTTTTCACTGGAATCATTGCTTATTTCTGGTTCATCATTTTGAATTTCTTTCTCAGCAATTTCATCCTGCCCCTGTTCATATCCTCTACATGACACGTTACACTTTAGTGCCTCATAAATTTCTTGAACATTTGCATATTTGTTAACTGCTGCAACATCCGGTGTCTCTAACACTTCCTTTTGTTGAAAAGCCTTTGATTGGTTATATTTTGAACCTGATTTTCTTCCTGCGTAAATATTGTTATTTACAGCGGTATTTACCATATTTACCATATTTATAATCCCTCCAGCAGCAATATAATCTAATTTTCTTATTATAGTATGTTGCACTTTATGCCAGATTGCTATAAAATGCAACATACAATGAAAATATTCTGTTGCGCTTGCTTAATATCCCATATTCAAGCAGCTATTATTGTGCATAAGCAGCAGAAGCAATATAGCCTACCTGCGAAGACCCAACAGAATACAACTCATAATGGAAATGGTATCTAACGCCTACCTTAACACCTGTAAATGTCAGTGTCCATGAATCTCCTGAATAGTTAGCAATTTGTACCGGTGCACTTGTTCCGTCATTTCCTACAAGAGTAATTGTTCCCTGAAGATAATCTGTTCCACTTTCATTAGGCATATAAACATTTAAGCACAACTTTGTAACGCTTGAGTTATTAATGGTGTAATAATAATTTCCGTTGAATACACCGCTTCTGGAATTGCTTCTTGTAATGGTTCTATTTGCATCATACTGAATCGTATCTGCAAGAGCAACGGCGTCATCATAAGCAGGTACTACGTCCAAATCGCCACAATCGCTTACTTCTACTGCCTTATTTGCATTAGGGGCAGCCTGTCCCTGAGTGGATACTTCACTTGCAAACGCAGTTGTTCCCATTGCCAAACATAACATCAAACTCAACACCAACGCCTTTAAACTTTTTACTTTCTTCATTTTAAAATCTCCTTTCAAATTAACATCGTATAAATTTTCATTCCAACAGGAATCTATAAACAACTTTATGCTTTTTTCTGTCTTTCCAGATTTAGATAAGTATTCATATTTCGCATATAAAACATCTGCAAATCATACTTTCCTAATTTGTTCATATCCTGAATAACCTTTTCAAAGCTGGATATAAGGTCGCATCTTTCATTTAATCCCATGTGACCAGTTTCTTCTGGAAAAGAGCTGAGACCATTACCCCTATCAACATCATAATATGCCTCCAAAGCACTCATTTCAACATAAGAAGCATTTCTCAAATCAATATCGTTAATATTAATCTTTTCTTCAAATTCTTTTCCATTTTCATCAATCCCTTTGGCTATCACTACAGGATTATCATCTGTTGACTCTTCTGCATACTTAATATAAAACGAAAGACCGGTTCCATTTCCGCCTGAAAACAACATATCATCCGTCTTTAAATACACTTTCATTGATGTCTGAGGAAATGCCTCATTTCCGTTAACAGATGTTTTGCTATTGTTTTGTCGCTTTCCAAATAATTCAGATACACTCTGCACTCCCGAACCAATACGCATTTAACCACCTCCATTCGCATTATAATATGTTATTTATATGAATTAACATATATTAGTTTGCACTAAACGTGAATACCGTTGAAAAGGAACGTGTAGTATTAGGGAAGTTTGTTGACCTGAAAGTTGTATTAAATCTATAACTTCCCGCTTGCGTAATCGGACCACAATCATATGTATAATAGAAGCCATCTGCGCCTGTACCAGATATAATAAATGGCTCCTGATGTATCCACGAAATACTTCTTCCATCAAATGTTGTAGTATCGCTGCCATATCCATATACCTTGATCGTAACGCCAAAATTTCCATTTGTAAGCCAGCCATATTTATAAAGTGAAATGCTTGTCACCTGCGGAGCCGGTCCATCTCCAGGCCACCATAGCGGATTAATCCCTTCCTCATTACCACTGCCTTCAACTATTGTTCCTTCCTGATCTCCTGCAATATTCACCGTCATTCCACCATCATTGGTTTCAGAATATTCAGGAATACTACTCTCCTTTTCTGCTGCTGACACCATTGTTCCCATACCCATTAACATAGTCAATGCTAATGCAAATGCAATAACTTTCTTAATTTTTTTTAACATATCAGTACCTCCTTTTTATACTTGTCATCTTGGAATAAACAATTAAGTTCCTATAGCATCTATGGCTACAGATATAATAGTAAAACACGCCAGTTAACTATCTTTCACTTTTCTTCTGGATAATCGGACGTTTCGGCTGATGAAATATTCCCATGCATGCAGGTGGGAATCTATCTATTCCATATACAGCTTCATTTCTCATGACATGTTCTACAACCTTCAACACTTTCTTATTAACCTTCTTCATTCTTTCACCTCCTGTTTAAAAATTTTTGCTATACACAGCAAAGCTGCACATAATATAACAGCTATTGCCATATAACTAACGTAAACCATATCTGCATCTAACAGAACACAGCCAAGTATTATGCACCCCTCAAGTAAAACAATAGTCCTCGCAGATTTTTTCGATTCCATCAATTCATCTGATGTCATGTGCATATTAGGATGATTCGCTGTACCAATCAATCCTATCCCTGTTATAGCAAGTAGTACTATTGCAAATAACCATTGTGGATGTTCTGACAATTTTTCACTTATAATCACGATAACTAAATAAGAAACAATGGATGCTAAATAACATCTATAAAACTTGTCCAGATGATATCCGCCAGTTCTCTTTCTTAATTCTAAAAAAAACACAAGAAAAAATATAGTTGGGAGCAGCTTGTGAAACATCAAACTGATTACGATAATACTGCCAACAGTAATAAATTTCTCTATCCAACAGATAAAAACATAAACATATCTTGCTTCCATCTCTTTGTCAATTAACCTTGCTTCAGTCATCTGACCAATTAAATCATCAGCTATTTTTTCAATCATAGTTATGCCTCCTGCCAAATTAAGTATAACTTTATCTGTTTACAAAACAATATCCATTGCAGAAAGTGACCTTTTTTTGCAGAAAATGACAAAAAAAAGGTGATTTGCTTGCAGC
>ENA-OPVU01001030-OPVU01001030.1-human-gut-metagenome-genome-assembly--contig:-NODE-1030-length-15826-cov-3.102720_pt1 | contig 15826 bp, 19 predicted proteins | sample MGYA00241497_ERZ501986 | MGnify/ENA primary metagenome ERZ501986 (study PRJEB25962, sample SAMEA2042995) | human gut metagenome | biome: human gut; feature: human-associated habitat; material: faeces...
ACATACTACCACAAAAGTAATTATCTTTCACTGACAACTATCCTAACACACAGGGTATCCCTGATGTAATCGGATGAAGCTGCCAGATTATAGAGGTCAGTGAGCAACCTGGTAAACGGAGCAACGTCCTCCGGATGGAACACTGGCCGACCGCCACGCTCCTTGTATTTCTCATACACGGCCGGAAGAGACGGTGCATAGAAATGGCACCATTGGAGCGACCAGAGATTATCGGATGTAGAATGGCTGTACGCTTTCCGACAGTCGATAAACACGCAGTTCCCGGCTGACAGCTCATAGGTCATTCCTTCATAGGTAAGGCTTCCGGTGCCTGACAGAACAACAAAGCAAAGAAATGAGGTCAGGTTCGTTCTTGTCGATGTATGCTGGTGGATAGCCTGTAATGATCCAACCTCCTGCAGATGCAGTAACGATGTCCGGGCAAACGTGGACGGCGTGTACAGGATTCGGGAGGAGGTCACAGACGAGGATTGTGGATTGAATAGTTCTTGGTCCATAGTTGGTTCCTCACCCCTCTACTTTTCTCTGCTTAAATCCTTGCACCCAACTTTTGCAGATATATACGCAACTCTGGTTTTGTTTTATAATACTGCCTTGACCGTTCATCTGCCAATCTATATGCTTTTTCTGGCAAACTATATTCAAAGGAAAATGCCACATCTCGCATATGATACAAATTTAACAGACTCAATCCATATCCGTTAGCATCCAGTTCCACTTCCTGTGCCATATTTTCTTCTCTTGCTTCTGCACTTCCATCGTTACACTTATAGTTGTTAAATTCATTTTCCCATTTACTGATTTCCTCATAAGGCTCATTAGTGGACTGATTTTGATTTTTCAACGTAATTGATACTTGTTGATGAATATGTCTTAGTTCATGAAAAATATAAAATTCCAAATCCGTCTTATGACCATTCCAACTTTTTTCAAACCATGGTCTATTAAATATAACTCTTCCATGAAGATAGTATCCATCTTTTCCTTTAACCGGATATACAGAGCTCTCCGCTGCATTGCTCATCGTTGGAAATCGGTTTGAAGGACAGTCATCAAAAAGTAACTCTGTTTGAGGGATACAAATAAACTGCACCGCATATGCCATACATTTCTCAATTAGCGTTTTATAATCGCCAGTAATATATTCCATATTCTATTTATCCTCTTGATTTTCCTTCACATCTCAGCCAGTCATAAGACCGTTGCCTGCTGCTCACCACGGAGAGGTGTGTGAAGATTTGAGCAGCTACCGTGTGAAATTACTCACACGGCCTAAATTGTTATTCCCAGCTAAAGCACATTCCTTGGAAACCATCTGCTTGTTCTTTGCTGTTGAACACAACTTTTATTTCCTTTTCTACTGTGCAGTCATCGCTGACAACCATAATGTGTCGCTGGGAGAAGTCATAGTTAAACGTAACGGTTGGAGATTTGTATAATTCACCATCCACGTAGATGTCCGCTTTATTGTCGCCAGACTCAAAGGTATGGTCGATACCCAAAATTCCAGACACAGATGTGTTCAGAGTAAATGTCGTATCATCTACACGCTCAAAATCAGTATCCGCGCCATACCAGATGAAGTTATCGAACTTATGCACATCTCCGTTGATGACTTCTGCATCTTCCATTTTTCCGGTAGATGCTGCCACATTTTCATCAATAACAGCCTTTACGGTTTCGTAGTAGATTGTCTGACCAGCATCATTTGGATGAACACCATCTTTGGTTAAATCATCATAAGACTTTCCAGAGTTATTGAACGCTGCAATCGTGTCCGCTACAGGGATTCCATAATGGTCACAGATGCTTTGAATCGTGGTCATCTTCTCCGTATACTCACGCTGAGAAGATTCCAAAATTGAAATTATAGAGCAATCCGGGTACTTCTTTTTGATAGCTTGGATAATGGATTCATAGTATGTAGAAAAACCGTCTGATCTATCATTCTGGCCATAACAGATTATCGCAAGATCATAGTCAGTGCTATCCTCCAAATCCATTGTGCGAACATAACCAGCATAGGATGTATTACCACCCATTGAGATGTTGGTTACCGCTACAGACGCTTTATTAACTGTCCTTAAATAGGATTGTAACTGTTTGAACCACTGCAGTCCATCTGTTTCTTTACCTGCACCAGTACCAATCGAATCGCCAACAATCAAAACATTAACATCAAAGCCATCAGACAATTTCTGATAAAAGCTATCATCAGCTTTCTTTTGCTTTAATGCCGCTGCTTCCTCCTGTTCTTCCTGATACAGTTGTGCATTGAGTGCCTGTAGTTCTGCCGATTTCTTGTCTTCATCTTTTTTGTTCATCCAAAGAAGAGTACCAAGGAGCACAGCAAGCAAAACTATAATGATTGATAGTATTGCATTCTTCCGGGAGCTACTGCGGTACCCCCCCCGACGATTATGACTCATATTAAAACTCCTCCTTCTTAATTGTTTATAATCAATGCATTTCTCTTGCCGCTTTTATAGGACAAACTTTAATACATTGGTAACAACGAATACATTTGTCATCATTAATTTGTGGATATTCGAATCCCTCTTCATCTTCCACCATACAAATTGCCTCTTTAGGACAAATTGCATAGCACGCAGTGCATCCACAACATTCTTCTTTCCTTTTGTATAGAATTGGTATTTCTTTTGTCACCATTATCCCCCTTAACTATATTTATTTTTTCATTATACTTCGAATCTTTCGCTTTATTTTATTGCCTATACCATAGCCGCCATACTTAATTGCAAATTTCTGAAAGTCATCGCAGAAAAAGTCCTTCCAGACTTGTTCCCTATTATTTGGCTTCGGGAAAGGTGCTATAAATGGTTGCTGCATACTGTCTTCTAATTTTGTTTGCTTCCACTCAATCGCATTCTTAATCTCATTAAATTTATTTTCCCCATATTCATTGTTGATTAAAACCAACGACACACCCTTATTATCATCATACTCTGGGGCTGCTTTTTCAATTCCCCAATAGTCTGCTATTGTAATATCTCCCGGATGCATAACTGACTTATAGGGGCATTCATAGCAACTCGGACGAAGTACGGCGTGTCCGTAGAAAATTGTACGAAAAACCTTGCTATTAGTAGACTTTGAATTTTGGAAATTCAATGTTTCGACATGATCTCGCCAACCATATTTTCCCTTATTTCTAAAGTCAACACTCCGGATTGCCGAATTGTTTTTTTGTTCTTGCCACAATAGATATGCTTTCCAAACTTTAGGACTCGGCACTCCGTGACAGACAATATCTACACACAAGAGCTTTTCATAATTTCTCCCTAAAAACTGCTTTAGTCCAGCTACTTGACATGAAGTTCCAGAAAAAAGTACGCTCTTCTGAGCATCGAGATCTGCCTTGACATTTTTAAATGTATCACCTAGTTTACTCTGGATATATTTTGAGCCTCGCATTCGATTGCGATCTTCCTCATTATCAGCGCGAATATGTACGGCATCAAATTTATCCGTCAAAACACACCCATAGACCACACCACCGTTAGATAAAACCTGATCCGAAAGAGCTGTAAAAATGCCACCCGATCTGGAAGCTGCTCTTGTTGCTTCATCTTTATGTTTTACTGCATATACCTTAGGCTGCTTCCAGTTCATTATGCTGCCCTCCTTTCGGAGTAATCAGCATAGCAAGGGTTACTTTTTGTGTACCCCCCCCCCATAAATTTAAGGAGTTTATTCTTTACTTTTGTTCTTAATGGAGTCTTTCCATATTTTTTCATTATATAGTCGATTCCCTCTCTATAATAGTCTTCCCAAAATGTATCTCGAAGTTCCGATTTTTTAGTAGGTGCTTCCAAATTTGCTTGCCAGCATTGTTTAGTGTCACTTAGTCTGTATTCCAAATTCTCTTTAATATCATCAAAAAGTTTTTCTCCTTGATCTGTATGAATCAAAAAGAGAGAATTTCCGTTTTCATCATAAAAGTCTGGAATCATTTTATCGATATGCCAGAAATCACCAATCGTCATATCTGTTTTCCTCTCGATTGTTGCATATGGGCACATATAACATGACGGTCTCAGCGCGCACCGGTTATAGAACACTTTAACATAGTCCTTAATTGAATATTCATAGCCTGCAACGGTTACAAATGCAGTAGGTGCTTTCCAGCCGTTTCGTTTATCCTTAAATGTTAAATATGTGATCTTTCCATTTTTCTTCTCTATAGATTCCGCATATTCCCTCCATAACTTTGGACTAGGCGATCCATGGCAAATAATATCGACCACGCATACTCTTTCACGGAATCCTTTTATCTCTGCAAACTTACGGAATCCATCTGCCTGGCAACCCATCCCGACAAAAAGCAATTTCTTTTCCGAGTGCTCCTTCAGCCATTTTTCTGCAGTTCTATAGACCTGTCCCGGCTTGCTCTGCATATACTTTGAGCCAATAGCTTTATTCCTTTCTTCCTTGCTTTCTATTAGATGGAATTCCGTAGCATGACTTTCATAATCATAGACCGCACATACCACTGCATTATTATTATCCAGAAAATAATCTGAAACAGCTATAAATGCTCCACCAGAGGAACTGCGCCGTAACAACATCCTATCTTTTAGCCTTCCAGCATAAACTTTTGTTCCTATGTTCGTTATCATATGACCACACCTGGCATCCAAATTTCTCATGCCTTTTTCTTTCTTTTCAATATATCAGTTTTTCCCAAAAAACTATATGCTATAATTACTAAAACAGACCCACAAAAATAACCAATCCAATCAAAGCCAATATCCGTCAAATCAAATTCTCTGCCAGAAAACAAAAATTTAATGGTTTGATCAAAAACAGATACTATATTGCAAAGCACCATTGATTTCAGAAGCACATGCATTGTTTTTTTATTTCCAGTAAATAAATTTGATATAGCTACGGAAACTCCTAAAATCAAATATTCTGGAATATGCGCTAATTTTCTGAATTTTGCAATATTGTAAATCCATGATGTATCAGGATTGACAGGTTTCACTCTGATACCATTTTTTACCGTTTCCTGAACATAATGTGAAATCGCTATCGTATCTTTGGAATTTTGTAAAGACAAGAAAAAAATCATACCACATATCAATAATGGGAAAATCCAAATCATTTTTCTGTACTTCATTGATTGATTTCTTAGTTTCAATAATTTTCTCCATTTTAAATAGGAAACAGACAATAAATATATAGCATATCCATCAAAATTCCACTTTTTATGTTTATACCGTTGTACAAGCTTCTTTCTTCCTAAAGTGCCAATTACTTTAAAATAGCATACAGCAATTTTACAATACCAGATTTTATTGCAAGTAATTTAATCATATTTTTTAGCGATATATTTTCCTTGCAATACAAACTCATACACTCTTTGTGTGATGGCGTCATAAAAGAAGAAATGTAATTATAGCATTCCTTCTTGCTAATATCCTTAACATTGTATTTTTGATGTAATCGCCCGCATTATATGCCGGAACAATTACACTTATAGTTGGTTTCATATTTCTACTCCTCAATTTTTCTTTTTCACCATTTTCATAGTGTTTATAATTTTGTTTCTATTCAAATATGTTCCTATAACAGACACAAGAATTACGGCATATCGAATAGCCGTATGTGAATAAAGAAGCGAAAACAATCCAGTACTAAATATGACTACTACTCCAAGAGCAAGGATAAACTTCATATCAAATAACTCAACATTCCCAATGTTGTCTTTAACTGCCTTCTTCATAACACAATAGTGTGCAACACTAAGAAATAAGTAGCATGCCAATGTTGTATAGCCCGCTGCAATATACCCAAACGCTTTAATAAATATGGCATTCAACACAATATTTAAGATCGCAGCCCCAACCGATGCATACATTATTTTTTGTGTTTGTTCATAATAAAATTCAACCGCCGAAAAAACACTATACAAAAAGGTAAAGAATACACTTGCTGCCACTGGTGGAATAACATAAATTGCGTCATAATACTCATTTGAGCCAACAATCCATATTAGTTCTGGAGCAAATAAAATAAAAAGAAACGACATAAGCATTACAAGAAGCATAACCGCGTTGCAATGCTTTCTTATCGAGTCATACCGCTTATGCTTTATACATTCATAAATCCAAGGGGTCATAGCTTGAGTTATACTAAGCTTTATAAGATTGATCACCATTGAAGCAGAGTACGCAACACTATATATTGCCGTTTCAGTAGCACCTACCATACTATTAATCATAACTCGGTCGGCAGACGAGAGAACAGTCAACGACAAGCTATGTGGCAAGAGCGGAATATGTAATTGAAGAGCCTTTTTCCACCATTTTGTTATAATAATTTTGTGCGCTTTCTTTATATAGGAAGCAATCAAAATGGCACCAAACATAACTTGCACAAGTGCAATTGAGAAAACTCTTGCAAATGCTTGGCTATTCGTGTTCGCAAGGAGTACAAAAGCAATTCCAAATACAGCATTTAGAAATACTTGTCCAACTGTCCATACAACTAAAGTTTTATATCGATAATTATATCGTTGTTTGGTTGACCACAAATTTACAACCGGAATGAAAAACACTTCCAAAAACATTAAAACAACGATACTTTCCGGTATTCCTAGTATAGAATTCCAAAATGACGGTGCTATCAAGTATACAATCAACCAACAAAACGTTATTAAGAATGATAAATCAAGCAATGAAACTGCTAATTCGTTTTTTTCTTTTTCATCCTCTATCTTTGATAAATTATTAATATATATACAGGTATGGAAATCCAATCCGCCCAATATCGTCAGTACACTAATCCATGACAAATAAACACTAAAAATTCCGTACTGTTCGGTTGACATAATCCTTGTAAAGATTGGTACCGTAAAAAATGATATTCCTTTTTGCAGAACAGTAGCGAATGTAAACCATAAGGCCGCTTTAGTTACTACTGACATTTTTTTATATTTAGTTATGAATTCAGAAAGATACTTTTTCAACATATCATTTATCACCTGCTTCGCTTAGTTAGCTTTTCTATAATTTTTCTTTCAAGATAAATAAAAGTCACCATCGACATCAAAAAAACAATCCAAAATCCGCTCTTCAAATTTACTGTCCACTCTTTTGAAATCACATAGGCGATTCCCTGCGTTAAATATATTTCGTATGAATATTTTCCAATATATTTTGTCACCTTACTATGGAATCTAATATCATATCCTACAATATACATGAAAAGTATAAATAAGCTGGAACTAATTGCGATTGTTAGTGTGTACATCAAAGAGGATACTTCGCCCCAAAAATGTAAAGCAATAATACTGAAACATAGTCCAACAACGCTGCTTATCAAAGCAGCCTTACTCGGAGCCTTTATTTTATTCTTAATTGCAACCGCACAGCCGATTATGATGCAGCAAGTTCCATTATAGTAAAAAGATGGCACACCTGTTAAAATTCCTACTATGTACCATATCACATTTAATACAATCAGACATCTTAACATTGTCTGTGGTTCTCTGATGATTTTAGCTGTTAAGAAAAAAATGCAGTACCAAACTAAAACCGCCAGTACATACCATGCGAACGGCAAACTTGTTTTTATCAACAAAACACTCTGAATTACTTCTGTAGCAGCTGTATTTAAGTCATAGGTTTCATGCAACAAGAGCGCATTTACAACAAACCATAACACCGTAGTAACAATATACGGAAGATACACTCCTTTGAGTCTTTTCTGCAAAAAGCCATCCATGTAACGAGAATCTAGACTATATTTTTTCATTACACCATAGCCTGAGCAGAAAAAGAAAAGACTCACTCCAATGTATCCAAATGGTTTAAAAATCTTAAGAACTCCCAAATTGGGGATGTAATAGTGTACGTGACTAAATACTATTAAAATTGCAGCAACGCCTTTCATACAATCAGCAGAGTCCTTATCAATAAATGAGCTATGCTGTCCCCCCCATATAATGAAGGCCATTTGCAATTATCACAAAAAATAATACTGTAATTATAACGGCGGTCATCGTTGTATTCCTCTAAAATTAATTTTACAAAAAGACTTCTTTAAAAAATTTCTGTGCTTTATTTCTTTGCGATACTAAAATATTATTTATGATCTCCGAATTCAATTCTTCCGTAATCATCTCTTCGGTAAATTGTTCGATTGTTCTATTTTCCAAATCAAACATTCTCAGCAGAGATTTCAAACGACTTGTTGATGGATTTACCTTTGCCGACACTTCCGAAAAAAACTTTTTATTAAACAAAATCGAAAAGACCGTTCCATGAAAAGAATTTGTTACAACATATTCCGCATTCTTTATGTATCCCAGCCACTCCTCTGGTCCAACATTTGTTTTTAATTTTCCAATACTGCCACTCTTCAAATCATTTGGTATATACACTATCGGAAGTCCTGTTTTCTCAGAAAGCTTTTTTGAGAAATCTAATAATTCATCTGCTTTTGTGATTTTATATACAAGAATATACTTGCCTTTAATATTTGGAGCAACACTTAATCCGTCCCATACTTTTCGACTTAAAAGTAATGTTGGATCAGGCATTACAGCAGCATTGTGTCCCGTCATATCTTTTACAATTTCTGTACCATTATTTTCCCGCACAGAAATATAATTGATATTAAAAAGCTTCTCTCTATAAAATTTTTGATATTCCATCGGAATTGATGCTACTCCAAAACTCGCTGCATAGCTACAGGTTTTCTTTTGCTTAACAAAATCCAAGTAATATGTTCCATCTTTATTTACTATAAGATAATTCCAAACCTGATCACTTCCCGTAATAAACACATCTGCTTCATTCTGAGCGTCTCCGATATTATTCTCATCATATCGTCTTGTAAGTCTAAGATAGTGATTCCTAAATTCGTCTATTTTCTTTTTCTTTCCCTTATACAGAATACCTTGAATAGACTTAAAAATTGCATTTTTAGGATTATGGACAAAATCCACTAAATTCGGATTTCTGTACGAAGCATCTATCGCTCTGTTATGATAATCAATTATCTTTGTTTCCGCAAAATTTTCATTTAAATACTCTTGCAACGCATATGCTTGCAAAACTGCTCCATAATTATAAGCAGACTGAAATGTTATTATACATGCATTCATTACTTTGCCTTTCCTTGCAAATTTATTTTTTCAAAATGGTACTCCGAATTTTTCACAATAAATATTGCGAATAAATAAAAATACAAAATGTAATTATCATACAGCGGATTGCCAGACATTCCATACACAAGGAAAAAGACTTGAATATACAATGAAAAAAGCAAAAAAGGAATGCCCTGGTGATACTCGTAAGAGCCAAATCTTAAAGCCAGCTGAACCGTACTAAAAAATGCATATCCCAGAACACTAATAAACACTACAAAGCCCAAAATTCCATTTTCCATAAGGACTGTAAGATAAATGTTATGTCCGCCTATTCCCAACAAACTAAACGCTGATGCTGTTCCCGTCCCAATTAAAGGACTAGACCAAATTTTTTCAAAGATATTTCCATAGATAACTTCTCTATATGTCAACGGATTATCATTATCAACAAATCTCGCAACCATTACCTGTGTAACTTCCATATTGCTAAACACAATCCATATGACAAATACCACCACTATGGCTGCCAAACATATCCGCCATATAGGAGCTTTGTTTGCTTTTTTATAAACAATAAATGTTACAAAAGCTGCAATTCCAGCACCAATCAGCAATCCTCGCTTAACTGTTAATAAGACACCGTATGCTCCAACAAACACGAATATAACGCCAAAAAACCTTTGAAATTTATTCCCGGCAGTTTTATAGTTGCAGTACAAATAGTACAAACCAACACCAATTAAAACGCTGCAAAAAAAAGCCGCCGGTGCTCGATCTGGAAATAATCCGGTATACCAACCATTTCTAGTCCATGCATTCATTAATGCATATTCGTTTGCACTGTATGAGAACAAATGGTTAACGCGGCTTACCAGTTCTGGTGACACTGGCTGAATTAATATAAACGCAGCCAATATGGTGCACCCCAACGCCAAAAATTTCATCACTTTATTTTCGTCAACGTTCTTTTGACTTATATAGATACCAAATATAAAAGCAATTGCAAAGGAGAATACGTATCCCATTCCTTTTGACATTGCTGGCGAATATAAGCATCCAAAAAACCAAACAAACAAAAAAACCAGAATTGGCTTATCGATTTTCTTTATCGGCAACACAAATGGGGATGCAGTTCTTACCCCAGCCAATAGCACTGCAAATATCGGCAAGATTTTCGTAAGAGAATTCGGTAAAAAATACTTACACAGTGCATTTATTAAAAAAACATATACAGCAATCTGAACCAATGTATCAGCTTTGCCATAATATCTCTTTTCTCCTCTCATTCTTTTAACTCCAGTCTAATTGTTTCACCTTTTATTTTTCTTGAGCTTCCGAGCAACCAAATCTACCGCTTTCCCAGATTCAATTAAGTATCCTATTTTTAAAGCAAAATCATGTTGCAATAATTTTGCATCACTAGATTTCTTTTTTTCGCTAAAGCTGCAATTGGTACATTTATCTGTGTTTTCAGCGATGGCTTTCCATTTATAAATTTCATTATCGGGAGTAAAGTTTCTTGCAAAGCATCTTGCGGCATCTCCCATTTTCATGCTCTTGCTTTGATCGTGCAATAATAAAGATATATATTTTGCTATTTCTCTATCCGTCTTTCCCAGAAATCCTGTTTTTTCGTTAAGAATCGTTGTGTTCAATCCATCATTTCTATGTCTGGATACAACTGGAATTTTATGTGCTTCCATTTCAATTGCCGACATACAGAATGTTTCATCTCTCATATAATGAGATGGATTAACAATTCCTACGCGCGTCGAAGAAAGTAATGTGTCTAATTCTTTCCAGCCTTTTGCGCCCATAAAATGAATGTTCTCCGGATGCTTTAATCTTTTCATTCTTCGCTGTATCACACGATCATAGTAAATGTCTGCTGCGCCATTAGAACCCAATTTTGCGCTTGCATTCCATACATTAGCTCCACCATAAATATAAAGCTGCGCTTCCGGTTCTTCAGCCTCTACATATTTCCAAATTTCCAAAAGATTATGCACACCTTTTTGCGGCATAATACTTCCAATATACGCTGCCATAGGTTTAGCATGATCGCTCAATGTCGCATTTTCGTAGAACTCGTTTGGAATAATATTATTAATATATGTACACTTTTCCCAGCATGGTGTATCTCGCATATTTTCATATTGCTTTTCACTAACGCACACGACATACTGAATGCTTTGATTTCTTGCAGCGACAAGTTGTCTACTCCATGTCAATGTATTATGCGCCCACAAAGCGATTTTGACTTTTGTGTTAAAGTTCTTCTCATCTATACTATCTGCAACATTAGCATTTAATACTAGCACTTTTATATTATGTTTTTCACAATACCGTATTGCCTCAGACTCACTTTTTACTACAACATACGGAACTGCATCGTCTTTCAGGTCAAGCTCACCGTCAGTTAACAATAATGCTTTTGTTTCATTGTATTTTTCATTATATTTTTTAACCGTCAACAAAAATAAATACTGGGTTCCTCCTACACCTGGGTTTCCAATATTTAAATCGGCGTCTTCAATTGATTTCTTGACATTTTTCAGTCCAATATAAAATGCAATTTCTGGACTTTTTTCCGATTGTTTTGTCATTTTATATTACTCCTATTTTCCTCACTCTTCTTATACAATACCGCAAGCCATAAGTAATTGTTTCATTATGAAATTCCACGAAAATTCTTTTTTAGCCTGTTCTGATAATTTCCGCAGTTTTTTCTCGTCTATGTCTTTCCACTTGCAGTACAATCTATTAATGTCCACTGGATCTTCTCCATCAGGAACACGTATCGTCACCGCTGGATCTTTGTATGGGCTCTTTCCGCTCGTTACAACTGGAACACCTCTACAATAATACTCAATAATCTTTAATGTGGTATCAATATCCGCATTTCTTCTATGTAGTGCAAGACAGCCTAAGCCAACATCAAAGTCTTCGTACATTTCATTCAACTCATCCGTTGTTTTCATACCGTGGAATATTACTCGTTTCAATCCGAGTTTTTGCGCCTGTTCCTTTAGCTCATCAATTGTCTGACTTGCGCCAACAATATGAAATTCCACCGGATGCCCATTTACTTCTTCCTTGCAATCTTTTAGACCAGCTAAAACTCTATCATATCCATGATAAGGAAAAAGCGTTCCTACTGTAACCATTCGGAACACGCCATCTTTTGAATCATAGTTCTCTTTTGACTTGATTTTTTCAGTATTCACTCCATTGTTGATTTCGACCATTTTATGATGAAGCCGGATTTTTCTGTTACTTCTTATAATGACAATATGATCGGCATATTTCTTAATAAGTGGCGAAAACATAGCATCTACCACTATTTTTGCGACTGCCCGATATTTTTTTCTGGATGCTCTAAATTGTTCTCCATAATAAGGATAGGTCGGAATCTCATATAGAACTTTTATCCCACGCTGTTGTGCTGCTTTTATGAGTGCAATCAGCGAAAAATTCGGGACCATCAACCTTATATAAATCAGTTTGAGGGAATTCTCTTCGACATATTTCTGAGCAAGCGTTAAAACATTCAACTCTTTTATGGAAGCTTTTTCAGACAAGGTATCTACTACTTTTGTTCCAGAGCCACACTTCATCAATAAGTTACAGCTTCCTACTGCTTTTCCTATTGCGGTTGCCTCGGCGTAAATTTTCTTATAAATACCCTCATTTTCATTCAGTTCCAAATTTGTAATAAATAATGCCTCCACCGATGCAACCTCCTATGTGTTTACTTCTTGTCGTAATAATAATCTTTGTAAACCATGTATGATTTTTTCCACAGCTTGAATTTATTGTACGATGCAATTTTTCCAACGCTGGCATTTTCCATATGGATTACTTTCAAATCCGGGTCATAATACATTTTATCGCCTGCTTCTACGAGCTGATGAGCCAATGCCACTTCCTCACCCCAGAGGAACAGAGAATCATCTAACAGACCACAATGTTCAAAGAATTCAGGTCTAAACAGCATCAATGCTCCGGTACACTGAAAGATTTCTTTTCCCTGATTATCAGCCTTCTTCTTTTCGGCCATTCTTTTCTCACGTTTTTTCTTATAAAGCATATCTATAATAACTGCCATTAAATAGCAGGAATAATAGACTTTATATCCCAATTGCCGTTTCGCACTCGGCACGTCAATGAATTGTGGATTTTGATGCACACCAGAAATCGTCTCAAGATCCGGAACGATGACTGTCTGCTTATTTCCATATTTTTTCTTTTCCAGAGTTTCAAAGAAGTCTCGTGAAAAGAACAAATCGTTATTGCCTGCAATTATGTAATCATAACCTTTATAATTTAAAAGTTTAATGCCAAAATTCAGACCGCCAAAATATCCTAAATTCTGTTCCGAATGAACCAGTCTAACATCTGTTTCTTTCTCAATCTGCCTTTTCAGCTCTTTATAATCGTTTTCTTGTGAAGCATTATCAACAATTACAATTTCAATATCATGTTTTTCATAGCCGTGAATGGCCTTTATATTTGAAACATAATTTGTTGTTATCCAGCAGTTATTGTAATTCACTGCAACAAATGCAATCTTCATTATGATTCTCCAATACTTTAATTTATAGTTTCTTAATAACCTTCGCCGGATTACCAGCAATCACACAGTTATCCTCAAACTTTCCGCACGCTACAGCACCGGCACCAACGACGCAGCCATCCCCCAGCACTGTACCTTTCAGGATTATGCTATTGCACCCAATGAAGCAGTTCTTACCGATTTTGATTTCTCTGCTCGGCACCAACTCACTGTCGCCACCATTTTCATCCCGAAGTAGTTTGTTTCTGGTTTCTGCCTCGATCGGATGGAAGTCATTGTCCAGAATTTTGCAGTTGCCGCCGATGCAGGTATTCTCACCAATCGTGATCTTCTTGCGGGCGTAGATTGTTGCTCCGCTTATTCCCACGTTATCTCCAATTTCGATTTCTGCTCCCGGTGCGCGGGTAACGATGATTGTCCGGCTGTAAAGACCGACCAGATTGCTGAGGAAGCTACTTTTAATCGTGACGTTCTCACCAATCTTCAGCTTGGCACCGCCTTTGTTGAAGATAATTGGTACGCCCTTCAGCAAGAGGTTCTTTCCATATTCCACTTTTGTCATCTTCATAACCAGCTTGAACCAGTTACTATTCATTCCCATCTCGCCTCCTTTACAGCTTCAGAATTTCTTCTGCATACTTCTGTACGCTTACGTTTCTGGTCAGATTTTTCTCAAGGTTTTCCCGGCTTCTGGCTCCCATGGCCTTCAGCTCTTTACTTCCAGCATTGTCAATGAACCAGCGGATATTTTCTTCGACCTTGTCATACTCGCCCGGCTCACAGCACAGGCCGCCCTTTGTGTCCTCAATGATGCAGCGGATCTCAGATCCAGATTCCAAGACCCCAATTACTGGCCTTGCCGCAGAGGCCAGCCCGTAATATTTCGAGGGGCAGCTCACCCCTTTAATGCCTTTGGCATTCACACACCAGTGGACATCACCAGCGTTCAAGGAATATATCAAGTCAGCCTTGTCTTGGTACGGGATGAAGACCACATTCTCCATGTGATGCTCTGCTACATAATCTTCCAGTGTTTTCAGAACGGAACCAGCACCAACAAAAGCAAATACAACATCCCGGCCATCCGCAGTCTTTGTGCCAGCACCGAACTTCTCAACCACTTTGATCAGATTCTCAAGGTCATAGTACAAACCAATGTTGCCGGAGTACATGATAACGAACTTACCATCCAGACCGTACTTCTTCTTGAATGCAACTACTCTCTCGTTACCTGTCTCCAGCGGATAGATTTCATTTTCATCGATCCAGTTGTTGATCATGACAGTCTTAAGAACTTTCTTTCCTTTAAATCTGCCTTCCACTGTCTCGACCAGATCCCGGCCAACTGTGATTATCAAATCACTTCTTTTGCAGCTGAACTTGTCGAACCACATCATGGCATCGGTGATAAATTTGCTCTTTGTGTAACCAACGGCCAGCACCTGCTCCGGGTTGAAGTCCTGAATGTTGTAGATGTACTTAGCGTGTTTTACCCATTTGCCCCAGACACCCAACAGGCCGCCAAGGATAGGCGGCTGGGAAATGGAGAACACATAGTCCTGTTTTCCGACCTTAAAAGTTGCCCCCATCGCCCCAAAGAAATAGGAAACGATGTTCTTGACACGGCTTTTCTTATTGGTCTTGCTGAACTCCGGTACTCTTATCCTTAAAACTTTTATGCCGTTAATTTCTTCTTCGTAATATTTCTGCGTCTTGTATTTTTTTCGATAGTTCCTAAGTAACTCGGCACCACGCAGATGACCGTAATGTTGAACTCATCCAGCATACCCTCCGCCAGTTCACGGAGAATCTGCCCCGTTGACGCAGTATCTGGAATATAGTAATAAGCGTAAATCAGGAGATTCTTCTTATTTGACATTCTGCTATATTCCTCTTACAAATTGTTGTTCATGTATATTTTCGACTAGCGCTTAATCTACTAGTATTCTGCACCCGCCGTCTCGCGGCTTTGTACGTTTTACGGAGATTTTTACTCCCCATGCCCCAGCAGGCACACCTTGAATGTCTTGAAAATGATTTTCCAATCCACCCAGAAGCTGCGCTCCTTCACATATTTAATGTCCAGATCCATCCACTCCTCAAAAGAG
>ENA-OPVU01001032-OPVU01001032.1-human-gut-metagenome-genome-assembly--contig:-NODE-1032-length-15817-cov-2.410227_pt1 | contig 15817 bp, 11 predicted proteins | sample MGYA00241497_ERZ501986 | MGnify/ENA primary metagenome ERZ501986 (study PRJEB25962, sample SAMEA2042995) | human gut metagenome | biome: human gut; feature: human-associated habitat; material: faeces...
AGTTCTTCTTTATGGATACTCTTATGTACATGGCAGAATCCATCATTAAAGATGAAGTGCTTCTCCGGAAGCTGGCTTGCCACGAAACGACCAAGATTCTCATCCGGGATAAAGAAGATATCTTTATTCGGAAGATTCTTCACGATCTTCAGTGCATTTGACGATGTTACACATACGTCTGACTCTGCTTTGATCTCTGCGGTTGAGTTCACATAACAGACTACAGATACATCCGGGTATTCATTTCTCACTTCCCTGATCTTATCTACGTCTACCATGTGTGCCATCGGACAGTCTGCATGACCGTCTGCCATTACGACTCTCTTCTTTGGATTCAGGATCTTCGCACTTTCTCCCATGAAAGAGACTCCACAGAAAACAATCGTGCTCTCCGGAACTTTGGTTGCAATCTCTGCAAGATAATAAGAGTCTCCTACATAGTCTGCAATCTCCTGCACTTCCCCATCTACATAATAATGTGCCAGGATCACGGCATCTCTTTTCTTTTTCCACTCTTCTAATTCTTCCAAACTTATCATACGCCCTCTTAACTCTCTCTCAAATTTTTTGCCCATTCATTTCAGATTTTTAATGAAACTTTTCGTAGTATACCACTTATCATTACATATGACAAGACACATGTTTAAAATCATGTAAAGTTTTCTGCTTTTATTTTTCAAAGAAATGTTTTGTACTTCTGAAACAATACATAATTCATTCTGTTTCAAGACATATTAAACAACAGAATGCATGTTCCGCATTCTATCTATTGCGAATATAAAAATCATGAAAAAGAGGGATTCTATATGTTAAACGGAGATACTGTAAAATTATTGCGGGAATGTAATGCCGGCACAAAAATGGCAGTTTATTCCATGGATGAGATCTGTGATAAAATTTCAGATGCAGATTTTAAAAATATCATCCTGGCATCTAAAGAAAAACATGCGCGTCTCGGAAATGAGATCCATGCACAGTTAGAAAAATGCGATGATCCGGCAAAAGAACCAAATGCGCTTGCAAAAGGAATGTCCTGGCTGAAAACAAATGCCAAGTTAGCAGTTGAGGAAAGTGATGCTGTGTGTGCTGATCTTTTGACCGAAGGCTGCAATATGGGTGTCAAATCACTCTGCCGCTATTATAATCAGTATGCGGCCGCGGACAAACAGGCCCAGGGATTTTGCAAAGAACTGATCCATCTTGAGGAAAATCTTGCCAAAGAAATACGATGTTATCTTTAACAGAAAAACTGCCACTCACACAAAGCAAAAAAAGACAGTAACAACTTACTTTCGATTGTTACTGTCTTTTTATTCGGTTATTTACAGTCCCGTGTTTTCCGGTAAATGTGTTATCTTCCTTTTACCACAAATTCACGGATTTCCTCCATCACAGTATCATCTTCCTCATGTATGGTCAGTGTCAGAGGTTTTGACAGATCCATCGTACAGATTCCAATGATTGATTTTCCATCTACGGTATATCTGCCTTTTGCAAGGTCAAACGCTCCTTTATGGCCACTTAAGATATGACACAGCTTCTTTGCTTTTTCCGGTGCATCGATCAATACTTCTACCTGTTTCAAAACAAAATCCTCCTGTTTTGTTCTTGTATAGATATAGTATTCCACAATTTTCCACCGGTTATTCATTATTCGGCAAGCAATGCCTCGATTTCATCAAGCACTTCCCCAAATACATCCAGTGCCTCCTGGATTGGCTTTGGTGTTTCAAGGTTGACACCGGCGATCTTAAGCAGCTCAACCGGAGAGGCAGAACAGCCACCGGATAAAAACTTCTTATAACGTTCTACCGCAGGTGCTCCCTCTTTTAAGATTCCATGTGCCAGTGCAACTGCCGAAGAAAATCCCGTTGCATACTGATATACATAGAAATTATAGTAAAAATGAGGGATTCTTGCCCATTCGTAGGCAATCTCAGAATCTGATACCATATCCGGTCCAAAATATTTGCAGTTTAAGTCATAATATAATTTATTTAACGTCTCAGCGGTCAGGCTCTCTCCCTCTTCCACCATCTTATTGCTTAACATTTCATATTCAGCAAACATAGTCTGACGGTAAACAGTTCCCTTAAAGCTGTCAAGATAATGGTTGAGCAGATATGCACGCTCCTTTTTATCAGTTGTATTTTTCAGCAAATACTCCATTAAAAGCACTTCGTTACAGGTAGATGCCACCTCTGCAACAAAGATCTTATACTGGGAGTAAATGTATGGCTGACTGGAATTTGAATAATAGGAATGCATCGCATGTCCCATTTCATGTGCCAGCGTAAACATATTATCAAGGGTATCATTATGATTTAACAGCACATATGGATGTGAACCATAAGCCCCTGCAGAATAAGCTCCGCTTCTCTTTCCCTCGTTCTCATAAACATCGATCCAGCGGCTTTCAAATCCCTCTTTTACCTTTGCGACATATTCTTCCCCAAGTGGTGCTAATGCCTTTAACACGGTTTCTTTCGCTTCTTCAAAAGAAATCTTCTTTGCGGCATCTGCGATCATTGGTGTGTAAACGTCGTACATATGCAGTTCGTCCACGCCAAGGCATTTTTTGCGGAGACGTACATAACGGTGCATTTTATCCATATTCTTATTGATCGTATCGATCAGATTATGATAAACAGTCGGAGAAACATTGTTAGCATCCACTGCGGCTTCCAGTGTTGAATGATAGTGTCTCGCATTTGCATAGAAAACCTGCTGTTTTACCTGACCATTATATAATGCAGCAAGTGTGTTTGCATACTGTTTGTACACACCATAAAATCCCTCAAATGCATCCTTACGCACACGGCGGTCTGCAGACTCTTCAAATGGTACAAAGTTGCCATGGGACAGTCTCACTGTATCTCCATCTTCATCTTTGATCTCCGGGAATACAAAATCAGCGTTGTTGATGATGGAATATACCTGTCCGGATGTCTCCGCCATATCGCCTGTCATCGCTACCAGTTTTTCCATTTCAGCAGAAAGTGTATGTGCCTTGGTACGCTCGATTTCCTCGATCTGTTTACGGTAAAGTTCTAACTCCGGAAGTTCTTTATAGTATCCTTCCAGAACAGCCTCATCCATTGCAAGGATCTCCGGAACGATAAATGCAGTCTGGCTTGACACCTTCGTCAGCATAAAATACATTTTCTGGGACATTGCCTGATGTGCCGTATTTTTCTGGTCTTCATCAAACAGACGCTCTGCATAATTAAAATCATAATCCAGTTTTTCCTCTGCCTTAGCTGCGCGTTCTAATACAAATAACAGATTTTGCGCACAAGCAGCTACTTTACCTTCCATCTTTCCGATTTCATCCAGGATCTTGTCAATCTCATCCAGATCTTTTTTCCAATCCTCGTCGGACGCATACATATCTTTTAAATTCCATGTATATTCTTCTTTTACTTCGCTTCGTTTTAACAATTCTTTTGCCATTGTAAACCTCCATATTTTTACTGTCGGAAAATGATTCCAGCACTCTTTAATTTACGCCCTATGGCAGGAATTGTAAAGGGAAATATTGATGTTTTATTCTCTATTTCTTATTTAGTGCAAGGAACAGATTATAGAAGTTTCTCAACGCATCCGGTTCTTTGCTGTTTCCAATTCCGTGAGTTTCCACATATTGTTTCATCTGTTTGATCGTTTCCTTTGAAAATACATAGGTTTCCACCGGAGTATCATGATCCATGTTATTTAATGCGCTTTCCAGTGCTGCCTTGTATTCCGGATCGACTTTCCAGATAGAATTATCTTCAAGTCCGCCTTCTTCAAACGATTTGTTATAATATTTGCTGTTGATGAAACGGGTAACTCCGGTCAGATCCATCTGTGTGGGTTTTTTCGGTGTCGTATCGGTCACATGCACCATGATCTGTTTCACATAAGTGTTTCCCACATGGTCTACCACTGTTAAATTCTCGGATGTGGCAAAGTCATGCTGCAGATTTGTAAATTCTTCTGCCTGGTAGTCCGGGATCGTGAAAGATGTGAACACTTCCGGATCACTCGGTGCCGGATTGGTTCCCGGTAAAATCGGACTTCCATCTTCCCGGTCGGTTGCCGTTGCATGGCTTAAGATTTCTTCTTCCGTGATAAAACCACTCTGTGCCTGCTCTAAGGTATAATAGAGATCCTGTGCCTGAATCCACGGGCAGTCGTCCCAGACAGCATAAAGTGTGATCTCTCCACCATCTTCTGCCACAAGGTTCCGAACGATATCTCCGGCTTTCCACTGTGGGATAATGGTGTCTTTGCCATCTTCTAAGGACCAGCCCATAAATACGGATGCGTAGACTTTTTTCTTTGGCTCCTCGGCTTTCTTATTTTCCTCGATATCTTCTTCCTCTAAGTCATTGAAAGCATCGATATCTTCGGCATCATCTTTATTCTCTTTTGTCACGGCAACTTTTTCATTCTGATCCGTATCGTCTGTTACATCAGGATTGTCTGTATCATCTGATTCATCAGAATTATCTGCAGTTTCTGCCTCGTCTGATTCATCAGAGTTGTCTGCAGTTTCTGCATTGCCTGCTTCATTCATGGAATTCTGTGCGTCTGCATCTGAATTACCTGCATCCGAATCATCTCCATTGTTTTCGGAATCCTCATCCTCTGAATTACCGGCACCCTCTGGGTCTTCCGCATTATCCGGATCTTCGGTATCCTCCATATCTTCCGTTTCTTCCTCTTCATATCCATCCATCATTGCCTTTGGAATCACTCCGGCAATCACATCCTCTGTCACGTTTTGTCCATCCAGTGTATATTTCACATAGGCTGCTGTTCCGTCTGCATTCCATACATCCGGCAGCGTTACATCGGTATCATACGTTGCTTCAATATCATCGATATGTCCGGCTCCACCGTTCGGATCAAAATGGATCGTATATTTATTTGCCTCTGCACTGGCTGTCATCGTGACATTTCCGGCCGGCATTGTAAATACAAACTTCTTAGCATCCACGGTCTGCTCCCCACCGGATCCGCCTTTATAATTTCCTTTCCAGTTTAACCAGTGATAGCCTTCTTTTACTGCCGCATCGATGGTGACGCTCTGTCCATAGCGGTACGATCCGCCTCCGGTCGTCTTTTCAATGCCGATTCCGGCATTTAATGTTACATTATATAGATGTCTTTCATAATAATAATCAATGACCATCTTTCCATCTGCAGTTACCGCTTTCGTCTGTGTTTTCGGGCTGTCAAAACCGGTGTATGTCTTTACTGCAGGCGTAACCTTGCTTCCGATCTGTGCTTTTTTCGTCTCTGTTTCGGCAAGTTCGTAATTTTTATCATCATGTGTGGAAGCAATGCCGGTTGTTTTCTGTTTCCAGTGATGAACGGTATAAACAGCTTCATCCAACACTCCGGTAAGAGTTAAGGTCATGTTATAAGCCGGCATGCTTCTCTCATAGGCATAGGTCTTATCATTTACCATGTCCGATGTTACCTTGCGGTCTTTGGATTCGTTGGTCTTTTCATTGAGGTCCGTCCATTTGCTGAACTGGTAACCGGTGTTGAAGGTTGGTGTTGTAATAATTGTTGCACCGCACGACACCTCATACGATGCTATATAATAATCACCGGATACCGTGCTGCTACTGTTTACTGTACCTCCTGCATCTGGTGCAGCCGCTTTTATATTTTCAACTGCCTTAGCAGCCTTACCGCTTGCTTTTATATATACATCCGTTACCGCTTTGTTTGTAGCAGTTTTGTCGATCTTGACAGTAAGTACATAGATCGGAACTCCAACTGATTCTTTCGATAATATATTATCAATGGTAGTACCTGTTGCAACATTTTGCGATCTTAGATCTCCGGACAGTTTAGATCCATTCTTAAATTCCTCTTTTCCGGAATTTTTTTCATATGTACAGTCGATGCTGTAACTGATATAACTTCCTTTGCTTGGATTTATAAATTTACTTTTTTCATAAAACGTTCCATCTTCCCCTTGATTATCCACAGAAAACGTTATTGTATGTTTTTTAGCATCCCAAGCACCTGTGATTGTAGTTGTTTCATCATCTTCCTTATTATAAACTGTAAGCTTTGGTTTTGTATTCGTCGGAGTTAATGCTTCGTCTAATGTAACAACCAGTTTTCCATTGTAATATCCCGTTTTCGACTGTAAGGTTTTATTAGTAATCTTCTGTGAAACAGTAACTGTTGTCGGACTTTTTACTGTCGTAACCTGAGCTCCTTCTGCAAAGTTATCCGAAATATCTACCGCAATACCCGTCACAAACATGGTAACCCAGTGTGTGTAATCCCCTGTATTGGTCTGCAGCGTGTATTTATTATTTGCATAGGCAGGCTGTGTACTCTCTTTGGGAATTGTAAAATCAACCAAATCTCCCTTTGTTGTCGTTGCTTTATCGTATAAAGGCCATCCATTGATTGACAAAAATGGAGTTATTCCCTTTGCCAATTTTAAAATCAATTTATCCTTTGCAAATTTTTCAGACGGTTTCTGTGCATACAGATTATTTTTTTTAAATGAGGACATCTTGTTACTGCTCTCCACAAAAATCATCAGATATTGTCCGGTCAAAGGCACTTTATCATTTGCCTTGTATGCCTTTGATCTCACACTTGTAACCATTCCGGTTTTAATGTCTTTCTCTACCCATTCTCCATCGTGTTTTGAAACATCATCAATATTAAAATCCGCAGACATTCTAAGACGTACTGCTCTCATCGGAACCGTTATATCACAGTTTTCCACAACGATCAGCTGCCATCCTCCGGCGCCCTCACCGCCACCGATATGTTCATAATACGGAATGTTAAATACCGAATACGTTCCGTAGATTTTGTCACTTTTATTAATGATGTCTGTTACATCTGCATACATATTGACAAAAGTGTACTGTTTATTTACTCCATTTTCCTTTTTTTGATCTATATAATCGATCGACCGGTTATCATAAGTTGCATACTGTGCCTTTATCAGTTTTGCCGATCCATCCGGCAGTACAAAGGCGATTTCTGATTTTGCCAAAGCAGCTGCATCTGTCGTCGATCTGTCTACACTTGTTCTTGCCTGCCATACCAAATATGCAGCCCGTACTGTTCCATCCCCACCTGACGATTTTGTCAGCTTTGCAGATCTGTTGTTTTTGATCTTCTTTCCAATCACGGAGTTGTCTGCTTTTTTCAATACCGTTTCTGCAGCTTTATATTGGTCTGCTTTACTGTCATAGGTGTTATAGTTTGTAACAATATCGTAAGACCATGTATCATAGTTCGTATTTCCGGTATAGTTGATATTCAACCGTCCATACAGCGGTTGTCCTGCCCTCGCCTGTGAATCCGTCATATAGGCTTCTCCTGCTTCTTCTACCGTGATCGCTTTCACACTCTGCGGAATCATGGTGACCAGAAGCGTTACTGCACAGAGCAGTAAAAATCTGCTTAATTGTGTTATCCTGTTTCTCATAAATCTCCTTTCGACTTTTTTGTCATGTGTAATTTATATTTTCATTTTGAAAATACCGTAATAATAAAAAATGAACTGCAAGGTAATCAGATGCCAAGCAGTTCACTTTTCTGTGGCAGCCTATAAATAGGCTGCCATTTACTTTATTAAATTTTTGCTATCCTATTTTAAAGTTTTGTTACAAAACCATTTTTTTCAGTAGACTGATCCATACCAATTCCTGTCTTAAACCCTGTACTATATTCAGCAAAAGATGTTGCCTTATCACTGACTGTTACTTTCCAGGAATAACTCCAACGTCCATCGGCAGTTTTTAAAGTAATGACAGATGACCCTTTTCCCATTACATCAAGATAGACTTCATCCGCTACTTTTAAAACATCTTCATTACTGCTCGTCATAACAAATCCTATATCAAGAGATTTTGCTGTTGCAATTTTTTTATCTGCTGAAAACATTTCTCTAGCCACAGGCACCCGTCTGTGTACAATCGTTCCATCCTCATTCTTCTTCACATAGTACTTGATATTATCATACATATCAAATCCAACTGCCAGCACCATGTCGTTTTTCTTAACCGTTACCTTGTATTTCGCCTGAACTTTCTTATTGGCTTTTGACGTAACCGTGATCGTTGCAGTTCCCACTTTTTTCGGTGTCACAAAACCGGTGGAAGAAACGGATGCCACGCTTGTATTGCTGGACTTATAGGAAACCGCACTGCTTTTTACTCCGGTTATGCTCTTTACCCGGATCTGTGCCTGTCCGTATTTCTCTTTCTGCACTAAAAGCTGTTTTCCAATAAAATGATCCTGACTACTATAATCTTCTGTATAATATTCAAGAGTCTCTGCATCTCCACAATGATCATAAATCTTATGGAAAGATTTTTCCGGATATAAAGTTACGCTGTTTTCCGCAAGTACGATCTTACCTTTTCCTTTTTCGGAATAATCTGTATCTGCCATATCTGCCGTTGTCACGGTTATGGTAAACTTTGCTTTGACATTCTTATTGATCAGGGAAGTTACGGTGATCGTTGCCTTTCCTGCTTTCTTGCCGGTTACTTTTCCTTTGGATGATACCGTCGCAACTTTTTTGTCACTGGAAGAAAAGGCAATGTTCTTATTGCTGATCCCTTTAAAGTATTTTACTTTGATAGTGGTTGTCTTTCCGACAACGATGGATGCTTTTTTCTCTTTTAAAGTGATCTTTGCTTTCTGCTTTCCCTTGCTTACAGTCAGACTCAATGTTCCTTTTACCTGGGAATCATAGATGGATGTCACAGTGATCTTACATTTTCCTTTTTTCTTTACTGTCACAACACCCTTTGCATTTACTGTTGCAATGCTGGTGTTCGAGGATTTGTATTTCAGTTCACCGGATTTGATACCGTCTTTACTGTTTTTTGATCCTACCACCACTCCATTTTTAAACATGGCAACCGGAACAATCGTGAACTTCTCTCCTGCATAAACAGTTTTCTTTTTCATGCAGTGATAATGATTGTATGTTCCATTGTTTTTGGAAACATTACAGCAGCCTTCATTTGCTTTATGCCATTTGGCATCATCCGATGTTGCAAACACGATTTGATTTTTTGGCTTATCTTTGCCATAGTAATCCAGATATACTGCCTGCTTTGCCGATACTTCCTCCGGCTGTGGTACTACGATGCTGCTGATACACACGATAAGTGCAAGCATCAATACGACTGCTTTTTTCCATCCTGCCAGCATTGTGGCACTGGTTCTGTTCTTTCTTCCTCTCTCTCTCATAACTTCTGATTCTCCTTTATCCTTTATTTTTGATTCTTTTACTTACGACGTTGACAAACGAATTGGAAACTTTTATAATATACCTATCAAGACAGCCGGGTGATAAGCAAATACCTATCTGCTCCGGTGAAACAAGTTGATTAGTTACAAGAAATAACCGTCAGATCTTGTCAGGGAGCTGGACGGTTATTTTTTTGTCTTATCATGGGTATCATTTCTGACACTTCTGACAAGCGTTATGATGGCACATATCATAATAACAAATGTGAATAAATCACTATATGTAACCATGCTACCACCCCTTTCTCCGAATCTCGGAGCAGATCTAAGTGGTAAAGCCGTCCTTTCGGCTGCCTTGATCAGTATACTATATCTGTTTTCCTTTTCTTTATTATAAACGTCATGTAATGGAAAAGCAACTTTCTCTGATCGAATATCTTCCTATTTATTTGTCAAGGTACAGTTCTTGTATAGTGCAGATAAAAGCACAGTTTTCACTTTCATTACCATGGAATATTCTTAAAAGTATCTGTAATGAATAAAAAAGATTGTTTCAGATATGCCGTCTTTACCTATAAAACCGACATATAGAATACCAAGATTGTATTGATGTCTTAATCTTTCATATACGAATTTAGTATAGCAAATTTTTTTTATAAAAAAAGACCTTTTCATTTATTTAATTTTATTTTTATATTTGTAATTTATTTTTAATATAAAATGGAAGTTCGATTCGAGCTCCCATTTTTGCCATACTTTTATTTCTTTACAGACAGGTTATTATTTAATAGTTATAACCCTTAAAGAATAATTTTTATCCAAATGCCATCCACTGTACCATTTATAGTCTTTTTTATTAAATGTAATCTTCTGCGTAGTCACTCTTGAAATCTTTAAATCATCCACATATACATATCCGCTGGTCCTTGAGCAGGTGCCTATGACACCGATCCCCTGCCCTAGGTTATATTTCGTTTTTGTGTTAATTTTCGATGTCTGTTCATCCTTATAAACAACATTTTCCAGCGGCATATCATTGATCGTGATCACATAATATTTTCCGGATTTTTTATAGCTGGCTGTTTTCCCAGGTTTACACTCTTTTTCCTTCGCCGGATCCCACAGTGCGACACGCATTTTTTTGCCATCTTTGATCAGCATTACCGTATATTTTGTACGGATATCCCCAACATAATTACCGTTTTTACTATTTTCCAGACCTATCCACGCATCCACATGTACGGTATCTCCATTCATTTTTAAGGCTGCTGCCGGAACATACACTTTTGCAGACATTTTCATATTTTTCTTTATTTTTGAAGCTTTTTTGTAACCTGCCTGCATAACATAATTGTTATTCATCCACGCTGCATCAGATTCTTTATCTCCATTGAATACAACTTTTGAACGAAGAGCCTTATTTGCGGCTGCAAATGTCTGCTCTGACGGAACAGATGCAAATACACCGATCAGCAATGCTAACACCAGCACTCTTGCCATTAACACAATACTTTTTTTCTGTTTTACCATACGCAAATCCTCCATTTCTCATTCTCCCAATTTCACGCACTACACCTCATCTTCCAATACAATATCTGCCAATGAAAATAATTACTATCCAGACATGTAAATTATCAAAATCATCGTTATTTTTGATTATTTCATCTGTTTTCTGACTTTTTTGACAAGTTATTGTATTTAAATGAATTTATGCAATACTTATATATGTTTCATCATAATGTGTCAACAAATAAACATTCCAACAGCGTTGTTTTTATGCTAAAAATCCGTTATAATATCATTCTGCGGGAAATCCGTGGAAACACATTCCGAAAGGAGATCTAAAAATGGCTTTTGATGGATTAGTAATATCCAATCTTGTATATGAACTGAATCAAACAATTTTAAATGCAAAGATCAGCAAAATTGCCCAACCGGAAAACGACGAGCTTCTTTTTACCTTAAAAGGAAGTAACGGGCAGTTCCGTCTTGCCATGTCCGCGAGTGCTTCGCTGCCTTTTCTGTATCTGACAGAAACAAACAAACCCAGTCCACTGACGGCACCAAATTTTTGTATGCTGTTGCGCAAACATATCGCAAACGGACGGATCATAAAAATTTATCAGCCTCACATGGAACGTATCATTCATTTTGATATCGAACACCTCGATGAAATGGGTGATCTGTGCCAGAAAACACTGATCGTAGAGTTGATGGGAAAACACAGCAACATTATTTTCTGCAGCTCCGACGGCACGATCATTGACAGCATCAAGCATGTATCCTCCATGATGAGTTCCGTGCGTGAGGTCCTTCCGGGACGGGCTTACTGCATTCCAGCCACGCAGGAGGACAAATTAAATCCGCTTGAAGTTACAGAAGAAGTTTTCATGGAATCTGTCATGAAAAAACCTGTTTCCATCACAAAGGCAATTTATGGCTCTTTTACCGGGATCAGCCCTGTGATTGCAAACGAGATCTGTTACCGTGCTTCGATCGACGGAGATATGCCGGTAGATTCGCTCGATGCAGACGGCAAGAAACACCTGTTCCATAACTTTTCATGGATGATGGAAGATGTAAAAAATCACAATTACTGCCCAAATATCATCACACGCGGCAGGGAACCGATCGATTTTTCCTGTTTTCGTCTGTCCGAATATGTGCACACTGCTCTGGATCAAAAAATTATGCAGAACACGGATCATGCTGACACGAATGCTTATACCATGACGGAATACGATTCGATTTCCAAAGTTCTGGAGGAATACTATGCTTCCAAAAATATTTACACGCGCATCCGCCAGAAATCTGTCGACTTAAGAAAAATTGTGTCCACTGCGTTAGAGCGTAACCGAAAAAAATACCAGCTCCAGCAGAAACAGTTAAAAGATACAGAAAAAAGGGATAAATACAAAGTATACGGTGAACTAATCCACACCTACGGTTACGATTTAGAGGAAGGTGCAAAACAACTGGAAGCGCTTAATTACTATACGAACGAAAACGTAAAGATTCCTCTTGACCCGACCTTAGACGCCAAAGCAAATGCACAGAAATATTTCGATAAATACGGAAAATTAAAACGTACTTACGAGGCACTGACCGACCTGATTGAAGAAACGAAATCTGAGATCGACCACTTAGAGAGCATTGCCACATCTCTTGATATCGCCCTGACCGAGGACGATCTGGTACAGATCAAGGAAGAACTGGTGGAATATGGCTACATTAAGCGGAAACGCACTGACAAAAAAGCAAAGATCAAAAGTAAACCGTTCCATTATATTTCCTCAGACGGCTATCATATGTATGTCGGAAAAAATAATTATCAGAATGAAGAACTGACATTTAAATTTGCAACCGGAAACGACTGGTGGTTCCATGCCAAAGGAATGCCGGGCTCCCACGTCGTTGTGAAAACAAATAACGAGACAGATCTGCCGGACCGTATGTTTGAGGAGGCAGGAAAACTTGCCGGTTATTATTCCAGCGGCAGAGACAGTGACAAGATCGAGATCGATTATCTCCAGAAGAAAAATGTGAAAAAGCCAAACGGAAGTGCTCCGGGTTTTGTGGTATATTACACCAACTTCTCACTGACGGTACACCCGGATATCTCCGGTCTGACACTGGTGGAATAAATCAATAATCCAATACGCCATGACCTGCGTGCAAAACACTATCATCGTAAGCAATAGAATACACGCTTCGCGAACCAAACCATTATCATGAAAAAAATTTTTATACGATTCACGACTGCGTTTTTTTCGCTTACAATGATTGAGTAATTTACGCTTCTTTCCTTTTCTGCAGTAACAAAAATGCGATCACTGCAAAAATCAGGTACGCTGCTATGGAAATAACAGAAGATTCCACACCGAAATCTCCACCTGTCAACAGAAAAGAATCGGTATCAAGAACATAATTATACCAGACCGCACTATCTGCCGCAGATCCGATATGAATCAGTCCTCCGATCATCAGACAATTCCAGATTCCATGCATGAGTGCAGAATACCAGATCGTTCCGGTATAGCAGGTCACCAGAGAAAACAGGATTCCAACGAGACTTCCTGCTATCACTACCTGGATCATTCCGGGAATACTCATTCCTTCTTCAATATGCAGACAGCCAAACAGGACAGATGGAGCTATCACTGCAATTTTCCGGTTCCATGCATATTCCACCGAACTCATAATAATTCCGCGGAATACCGTTTCTTCCACGATTCCGGTTGCCAATCCTAAATATGCAACACTTCCGGCAACAAGCTGTTTTAATGTTTCTGCTTCTAAGGTTGATTGCTGCCACGTTCCTGCAAATAACTGGTATATCAGAATCACCAACAGTGGCATTGCAAAAGCGGCGATGATCCAAAACGGATACAGATCCGGTTTCCCGATCTTAAAATCTGCCATTGGTATTTTTAACATTTTTTTACAGATCAGAAAGACTCCTCCAAGTACCAGACCCACATATAAAATTCCAGTGAAAATATTTCCTGTCACCGCTGACATTCCGCCTGCCACCAGCATATTTCCGATCAGAAGTGCCAAAAGCTGCGAAAATGCCAGAAGACAAAGTGCAAGAATACTTACGCCTGCTGCCTTTGTTCCACTAAATTTTGTTTGTTTACTACTGCTCATATCTGCTCCTTTTTCCTTTGCCGGCAAATGTTCTGATTTATTTTACATTTCCAATCGTTTCATCTCTGTATAAGCAAGTAAAAACGGACCAACGCCCTTTGCGTCATCCTTAACGACCGGTTCGGACATATAATAATCAAAAGTTCCGGAACGTCTGTTCGCACCGCCTAGTCCTGCAACCAGACAGATTCCGTCTAAATGAAGTTCACCATTCTCATCTTCCGATAAGTACTTCTCACAAATACCGTGAAATGCCTTCTCGCCATAGGTACGATAACTTTCCGGAAGGAATCCAAGGCGCACACCTTTTAACAGTGCATATGCCATGATCGAGCTTCCGCTTGTCTCAAGATAATTGCGATCCATGCCGCCGACATTTACAACCTGATACCACATACCGCTCTCATCCTGATATTTTAACATAGAGTCCATCAGCTCCACAAAAATCTGTTTCATTTTCTCATATGGTTCCCCGACAGATGCATCCGCTTTGTCCAACGTGTCGAGCAGAGCCATGGAATACCATCCTGATGCGCGGAGCCAGAAATTCTGGCTGAGACCGGTTACCTTGTCACACCAGAACATTTCTCTTGAGGAATCATATGCGTGATAATAAAGTCCTGTCTTTGGATCGCGCATATTCTTTACCACATTAAAAAACTGTGAAAAAATATCGTCATAATTTTTTTTGTCATGAAAACGCGTCTCATATTCCATGTAAAACGGCTGGCACATATAAAGGCCGTCTAACCAGACCTGATTCGGATAAATATTTTTATGCCAGAAATTTCCTTCTTTTGTACGAGGCATTTTCTGGATCTGACTGTAAACAAGATCGATTGCCTTGCGGTATTTCTCTTTTCCTGTCAGGTCATAAAGTTCAAACAACGTCTTACCTGCGTTTACATTGTCAATATTTAATTCTTCCACCGAATATCCTTCGATCGAACCATCCTCCATGACCTTGCAGTCAATAAAATGATCCGCAAATGAAAAATATTTTTCATCTTTTGTGATTGCATACATCTCTAAAATTGCCTTGATCATACATCCATCGATGTAATTCCAGGTTGATTTTTTCCCCTGTAAAATCTTTTCAATGTTCCAGATTGGACGATCCGGCGTACTCTTTTCTAAAAGTTCATCGATGTATTTTTCAATCTTATCCATACTGTTTTCTCCTTCTCCCGTGTGTTTTGTCCCCTTGTATTATGAGCCGGTTCACACAAATCACTTTACTCTTATCATAGCTTATATAATCCAGTTTGTAAATATTTTTTGTAAGCGCTTACAAATTTTATTATAATTCAATAAAATATTTTGTCGCAAACAGCCTTTTCATTCTGCACCGAAAATTTAAAGTTTATGTATCACTTGTTGCGGATATTACTTGCTTTTTTGACAAAAAATGCATGTTTAGCTGCTGTAATATTTCACATACTATCACTGAACAAAACAAAACGTGATCAAAAGCACCGCAGCAAAGTACAAACGCCGCGGAACCTATGATTAACGCGGCGTTTGTTCAAATCATACAAATGATATCTTATAAAACAAAAGATGTATCACACACTAAAGGAGGAAACTATTATGGCAAGTCGTTCATCTAACAGAGCAGCAGTTCCTGAAGCAAAAAGTGCATTAGACCGTTTCAAATATGAGGTAGCAAGCGAGATCGGCGTACCTTTAAAGGACGGTTACAACGGTGACCTTACTTCCAGACAGAACGGTTCTGTCGGCGGTTATATGGTTAAGAAAATGATCGAGGCGCAGGAGAGACAGATGTCAGGCAAATAATTTTGCCACAAATAATTTTGCTGCAAATAATTTTTGCTGTAAATGACGGTTCTTCGAGCCACTAAGATCTATGATCCGCAAGGATCTATGCCTTTGGGCACACAAAAACGGGAGCTTTCCTATGGAA